>LNFM01001700.1_pt1 | contig 48895 bp, 59 predicted proteins | sample 596031 | NCBI WGS metagenome assembly LNFM01 (sample SAMN04254537, study PRJNA301005) | activated carbon metagenome | isolation source: dual media filters at the Ann Arbor, Michigan drinking water treatment plant | place: USA: Ann Arbor
ACGCTGCTCCCTGGCTCCGGAGCGGTCCAGATTCACGTAGAGGTCAGCGATGCAGCTGGTTTTCTCGATGGTGGCGCTGATGACGGGCCAGATCCGGCCTTTGCTGTCGCGCGCGACAAAGGGGCCGAGGATCGTGATGACGTCAACTTCGACGGCGCCAAAGACGGCGGCTGCGTGCGAGTCCAGTGGGTAGCTGGGTGCCGTCAGAACGTGGAAAACTGGATCGTTGGCGGGGATGGTTTGCGTGTTCATGAGTGTTCCTTTTGTCTATAAAAAGGATATCGAAACGACACGCTCACGACAACAAATCCGACCTGCTCAGCGGCCTCACCCGACTCCTCGGGAACTCAACCGATCAGGTAGCGTGACGCGTTGGCTTGCACGTCTGGATCGTCCTGGTACCGTTTCCACTTCTCCGTCCACGCGGCGAATTCTGCCTCCAGCCCCATGGCCTTGCTCAGCCGCTTGAGCCTCCTCTTGTCCAGCTCGTCGGCGTTCAAATCCAGAGGTGGGTCCCTCATCGAGCTCCGGTGCGTGTTGGCCAGGCAGATCCAGTCCAGCAGGGCCTTCTCCGGCGTGGTCCGCTGGTAGTTGAACCGGGTGTCGTACATGTCCTCGTGCCTAGCGCTGAGCGGTTCCATGCGCTCCAGGCGCAGCGCATGGAAGCGGAAGGTACCGACACCAGCAAAGTGACGATCAGATAGCTGAGGGGGCGACCAGTCGGCGCGCGTGGGGATGATGCAGGTGATGGTTTCCCCGAAGTTGTTGGTGAGGCCCGCCTGCTCTAGCACGTAGGACAGGCTGACGATTGCACAGCGTCGAATGAACGATGCCGCAGCAGCGGCGGTCTCTGCACGATGACCGAGTCGATTGATGTAGACGCCTTTGTTCACTTCGATCAGTTTTCCTGCGACCAAGAGTTCATTGACCCACCGAAAGAAGGTTGCATCCGAAGGTTGTCTGCATCCAGGGGGAGGTGGCAGGTCCAAGGAGGCGAGCCTGAGCGAGCCTGTCGGCAGCACGGAAGGGCTGTCGGGCGACATGAGCCATTTCTCGGCATGAACCTTCCATGGGGCACTCATCGTGTTTGCAGTTGTGTGGCTTCAATTCATAGTCGGCAACTGTCATTTTATGAGAGTTACGAACTTTGTCCCGGATGAAAAAAAGCCCCGGTTTTTACACCGCGGCTTCATGCTCATTCTGGTGCGGTGCTCAGGCCTCAACGTCTTCGTCGTCCTCGCGAAAGTGGTAGACCTGGCCGCAGTTGCTGCACTCCTCGATCATGTAGGAGAGGTCTGGCGCATTGCCCACGAGGTTGGTTCGGTGCGCACAGATCTGGCAACTGTTGAGGACGTCTGGACTGATCCATCCATCAACAGGCGGCTTGTTGGAGTTGGTTTTGGTGCTCACGTCAGGGCTTCAGGATTGCGGTCTTCAATTCGGGTGATCCCCGTTTACTTGGTGAGTACCTTGCTGCCCAGCACCTTGCCGTCCTTGTCGACCACCTCGAGCTTGGTGATGAGGCCTTTGGCGGTGGGGACGTTGAGGTCGATGCCTTCGAGTTGCACGTAGAGGTTGAACGTCTCCGCGGTGGCGAACGCTTCCTTGGTGCCTGGGATGAGCATGAAGTCATCGCCGTTGATGGAATGCAAGGTCACGCCCAGGTCGCCGTAGGGGCCGGTGGTGCCGTTCAAGCGGTACCAGACGTCCAGACCTTGGTCCTTCTCGTTGTAGGCCGTCACGAAGCGGAAGCTTTGGCTGGTGAACTTGTAGAAGCCGCCGGCTTGTGCTGCCATGAAGAGCTTGTTGCCGGTGATGGGCTGGTACTCCTCGAATGGTTTGGTGGGCACTTCGAACGCTTTCTTGGCCGTCTTCGTCTCCAGCGACTCCTTCATCGACATGGGAGACGCCTTCTGCGGGATGACGAAGCCCTGGGGCTCGGCGGCAGATTCTTCCTTGCCGCAGCCGGTGAGTGCGAGAGTGGCCGCCATGAGGATGGTGGCAATCAGGGTATTTTTCATGGTGGTCCTTTCAGATTGATATCGATGCGATGCGAGGTGGATATTTCCTACACAAAGTCTATCCACTCCTCACACCTTTTGCAGGCTGCTCCTGTCAGCTTCTGCAAATTGGAAGTGCAGGTACCCGGGGACACCCGGATGCTTCAAGGCCGTCGTTTATTGGCCGTCGATCGCTTCACATCTCCTGCAGCTCCCTTGTTTTGAACCGCGTTTTCGTGCTCGTGCTTCAGGTGGCCAACAATGTTCCTCAGAGCCATCAACCCCTCTGGGCGCGCAAGCGTTTGGTCAACCCACTCACAAAACTTTGGGGAGTCCTTCTTGGTGAACGCTTTCTTCAACTGCGCTGCGAGATCGGCCTCAGGAATCCAGACGTCTTTGGGAAAGTCAATGTCCGGAAACTGGTTCTCATTGACCTTCCGTAGATCTGCGAAGGCCTCATCGACAGAATTCGAGAGCTTCAGGCTCTTCACTGTTTCCTTCAGATGCCTTGCAGACATGCCCAGGCGCTTCAAGAGTTCGCCAGCGGTCTTCACCGTCATCGCATCCAGCTGATCTACGAGATCGCCCTTTTTTGCAGAGGGATCCCCTAACCTTTTCAGATCCGCCTCAAATGCCTCCAGCTCATCGCCGCCCAGACCGAGCCCTTTGATGAGCAGGTCATGGTCAGCCCCAGCCACGAGCGCCATCAGACGCTTCACCGCGGCGCTGGATCGCTGCACTTCGGCGAAGACATCCTTTCGCAACAAGGCAAGCGCAGCTTGTTTTCCAGACGCCATGTCGCCCTCGCCCAGTGCAAACAGCATTCCAACGAGTGCGTCCCAATCCTTTCCACCCAAGAGGCCCAAGGGAATGCCATTTCCGCTGGAGCTGTGACGCTCTGAGGTATACAGGCGGTCGCCCTCTTCTTCGTCGCTTTCCAGCAAGGGAGAGTCTTCATCGACCTCGCCCAGTGCATTGATCCAGTTGTCACGAACACAGACCGGTCGAAGCAAGTCAACAAGTGTTGCCTTGTACGCGGACTTGAGATCCTCCACCCTGTTGCTTGGGATGGCGTCAACTACTCGCGGATCTACTTTGGCCTCGCCATTGGTGAAGTACGGGCGTAATGAAAACGCAGCACCACTGAGGCTGGGCGATACCATAACGTACAGGCCTGGATCGGGCGAGGTGATCATCCACCCTGCCGCCAGATCCTTATAGTCATCTCCACCGATGTGAGGTGGTCCAAAACGCCGATACATGTAGGCGAAAAGCGTACTCCAATCCGCGTCATCAATCGGCGTCGAAGCCAGGACCATGTCCTGAAAGTCCTCCCCTTGGAACAGACTTCTGCATGGGACGAATGGGCCAGTGCCGCTGGATGTCTGGGCGACGAATGTGGCAACGGGGAGGGGAGCTGATTTCATGGTGGGCCTGGCTGAATCGATCAATTGTGTTTGCTATATCGCATTCACACAGTCTATCTGTTTCGCCAAGCCGTGACAGGCGGTTGGCAGACTGTAGCCTGCGCCGACAGTCGCCTCAATCCAGAGAGCTACCCGGCGTGTGCTGCGCGAGCATGGACAAGACCTGCGCATGGATCATGCGATCGCGCGCGCTCGGCGCCTCTTCCTTGAAGCTCTTCTTCCACGCGTAGTCGAAATTCGATCCTGTGATCAACCCGGCGCGCACAAGGCTTGCGACGTGGGCCTCTTCCTCGGGGGTGAAGTAGGTGCACATGCTCACCACCAGGTCCAAGGGTTGGACCACCCGGACACCAAACGACTCGACGCCCAATGGAAGGTTGATCTCGAAGCCATCTCCCATCTCCGGCCAGCGAAGCTCGTTGGCCTTGGGGGAGCTTGCCATCTTCATGGTGCTCAGCCCTCCTGGCAGCGGCACCATCACGTGGAACTCCGTGGGCACGCTGATCGGGTAACTCAGCGTTGCGTGGATCGTCGTTGTCGGGTGCTCACCGGTGTAGAGGTGCGCAGCCAAGCCTCCGAAGAGGTACACCCCGACTCTGGGAATCCAGGCTTCGTCTTCCTTCTGCTCCTTGAGTCCCAGATCCTCTTCAAGGCGTGCGAAGAAGGCCTTCAGCCCCGCATAGGCGGGTAGGTGCTCATGGATCACGGGGTTGGCCGCCACCGAAGGGCCGGGAAACATCTGCAGCGGGGGTGTTGAGCTAGCCATCGGCCGCATTCTGGCGCAGTTCCGGGCATTCGCAAACGGGCTTGGAATTCGCTTTACGGCCGGCGGCTTGCCATTTTTTGGATCGGCGCCTCAGCCATCAATGCAGTGTGCGCAGAAAATGCGGCCTCGTAGAGCTCGATGTCTGCCCGAGAGATGCCCATGCCGAGAGCCAACTCCCGCCATGAGCCCACGACCGCGGCAATCTCGAGCACGATCTCGCGTGCACGCGTGGCATCGAGTTGATAGAACGCGTGCGTGTCGAGGACGGTCTCCACGAGTGGCCTGGGATCCTTGTCGTCGATGGCCAGTACGTGCTCTTCCTTGTCGATGTTCGGGTTCACATCGAACGCAGGCGACAGCCGCCATCCGCCGGCATCCAGGATGAATCCGTGGTTACGCAAATGATCGTCTCTGTTGCCGACCATCACGTTGAACGCAACGCGCCGGTACAACTGTTCGAGGTCCCCGGAAGCATGGGATCCATTGCTCATCAGCCGTTGGGCGATTTCCAGATAGCTGGCGCCATCGCTGTTCGGGCGCCCCAGCAAAGTGAGGGCGGAGGCATAGAAGCGTCTGCGATCGCCAATGCGGTCGAAGCGCTTGACCATGAAGGTTTTGTAGGGCTTCGTGATCTGCACTGCTCGCGCTGGCGGGACGTCAATCCCGGCGCGCGCGGCCAAGGTGTGCGTGAGGTATTCCCAGGCGCCATAGTCACGCTCATCGTCGCGGGCTGGAAACTTTGCGATCCACATGGATCCATCAGCCTCGGTGAAGTTGGCCTTCGGCCTGGCGCCGCCCAGCGATGCTCCCGGTGCCACCAACACGGCCAGCCACCGACGAAGTGCGCCGAGATCGTTGATCGACTTGTTGGTGAGTTCAAAGGCCACGGCCTGAAGCTCTCGCAAGCTGGTCACCGGTGGCGCGGCCAATGGCATGTCTCCGAGAAACGTCTCGGCTCCAGGCATGCGAAAGCGCAGCGCGCCTTGTCGCGTTGCATCCTGCACCCCAATCAAGAAGTCCCAGGCGTAGAGATTCGCAGGGACTCTGCTCTCATCTTTTGCCTGCAAGGCTTCCCGGCGCTTCATCAGCGTCTGGCCCCAGCGGTCCGGCGAGGAGTCCAAGAAAATGCCGAAGTTGCCCTCATCTGCATTGGGATAGAAGGGGCTCTTGTCGAGAGAGAGTTGCGGATCCAGGGCAAAGGCCTCAGGGGACTTCAGCCAAGACTCTGCGTAGTGAAACCGCACCTGACCCTTGTCGTGGTGGAGCATGCCCACGAGCTTCATGGGCACCAGGTCGCAATCGATCCAGACCTCCAGCGCCTTGCTCATGTCGAGCTCCTCGACCGCAACTCGATGTCTTGCAATCGTCGCCCAACCTCATCGTCAGCTGCGATCTTCTCGAGGTCACTTGCCATGTTCAAAGCTGCCAGGACGCGCAGGTAAGTGCCCATGGTGACGGCCGCATCACCTGCCTCGACGCGGTACAGGGTGCCGCGAGCGATGCCTGCTCTTTCCGCGATGGTTGCCGTCGAAAGCTTGCGGCGTTTGCGGGCAAGACGAATCCGCTCACCCATGGCGGTGAGGATACGGCTTTCATTGCTGAAGATGACGGGCGATTTTGCAGGCATGATCGCCATTTTAGACAGAATATGCCTATTTTGCTCAAAATAGCGATAAGCGGAAGATCTGCAAGGTCACAAAGACTCAGGTCGGCCTGCGCGACCCTTTGGGCGATTCCTTTGGCATTTGGGCGCGCTCCACCAAGGTGGCGGCAAGCTCCACATGTTGCTCGATGCACTTGATCTGGGCGTCCTCTAGTTCGCACTCGAGCAGAGCCTGGGCAGCGTGGTCACGAAACTCGGCCGCGGTGAAGAGGCCAGCGCGCGCCATGGCATGGATCCACAGTCCTTCGGATTGCGTGAGCTGCGTGCACATGCTCACCGCCAGATCGATCGGGCGTGGCACCGTCAGATCAAACCCCTTGATGTCCGCAAAGATGGGCAGGCATCGTTCCTGGGCTTCCGGGTGCCAAAGGCCCTGCTCCGTGTGCACACCGAGGTCGAGGTAGGCAACCTGCGGCGTACCGCCACTGTCCAGAAGGTCGATGACCAGCTCCGGCGGACAGGGAATGGGAGCCCCAAACTCCGCTTCGATCGCGTAGGAGGGGTGCACACCGGTGTACAGGTGGGCCAGGAGCCCGCCGGTGAGAAGCAAGGGAACCGCTGACAGCCCTTTTTGCCTCTGGTATTCGGACAGGCCCAACCTCTGCTCCAACGCACCCAGGTAGGCCAGCAAAGCCTTGCCTGCAGGCAGATCCATGTCCAAGAGGATCATGCCGGGTTCGCGCTTGGGCAACTGGCCGGCGCACGGCGCACGGTCCTCCTCCCCGATTTGAAGGATCAAGTCACGACGAAGCGTGCCCAGATTGCTGATCCCGTACGCCTTCATGAGCTCGCTGGCCGGAATGGCCACCGGGGCTCCGACATGAACCAGGTCGCAGACGCTTCGCAGCGAGGTCGACGCACGCGGGTGCGTGGGCTGCAGCAGCATGGCGGCCAGGTGGCACAGATGTGCCAGGCGCATTCCGTCCTTTGAATCCTTGCTCGGCCACCCGTTTAGGGCAATAGCGCTCAGCTCCAGGAGATCCTGATGCTGGAAATTGGATTGGTTGATCATCATGTCGACGCTTCAAGGTCTGGAGTACTGGATTCGTGAAACAACGTGCGCTGAAAGCACGGTCACATGCTTCTGCGGGGGCTCGATGCTTTAGGCGTGATCGGCTGCACCTGCAAGGCGCCAGACTCTTCTTCGGCGATCAGCTTCTTGGTCACACGAAGGCACAAGGCATCGCGTGCCACCTTTTGCTCTTCGGTATAGATGTCGGGCACGTGATCGGCGCCCTCGGCTTTCATGAGTTCAATGAAGCGACCAAAGCGTGGATCTTGCTTGGCGTTGAGCGCACGGTTGCCCTCCACCCACCTTTTGTAGAAATCAGGCTCCATGCTGGTGGCCATGCCCCAGGCGCCACCATCGCCCCAGTGGCATTCGCGCAGCACGGAGTTGATGGCTGCCCCGTTGTAGACCTCAGATGGCACACCGGTGTAGTGCAGTCCACCAGGACGGATCTCGTAGAGCCCCATGGGACCGGGGAGAGGTAGGACCGATTTCGTCGCGCCCATGACCACCATCCATTTCAAGGCCGGGTCGCCACACAGAAGGTGCGAGTCACGCAGGAAGAGATCGAGAGTGTCGGGCAGGAAGTGGCTGCGGAATTTCAAGGTCGTGAGCAGGTCTCCGGCCGAACCTTCACGCAGGTCCCACATGGTGTCAGACAACTGGCGGGAGTCCACTGGATTCTTCAGATCCAGGTAGACCTGGTCGTTGATGCGGGCCATCACCTGCATCTCCCTCGGCGACCATTTGGGCAAGGCCAAGGCGCCAACGATCGCGACTTCGCCGCTCCCCACCGGCCTGGTGAAGATGCGGCCGGCAGCGGCCTGGTGGAGGGGGAACATGCCGGGCATGGCGCCAGTGGAGTTCTCGATTGTGGTCATAGCTACTCGGCGTTTGGGAGTCGAGTGTTTAGTGTATCTCATGCGCAATGCATGGGGAAACTGCACGCATCTCGTGCGCAATAGCTCACACCCTCGGGGAAACCACCTCTCCAAATATCGACGCGCATTGGATAAAGTGCATTGATCTGAAACAAAGGGGGCAGCCTTGAAATACGAAGAACTAATCTCAGTACTGAAGACGAAGTGGAAGGGGAAGGAAGAGCACCCGCTCACCAGGCGCGACATTGCCAAGAAGCTGGGAATGACGGGCCAAACACTTGCGAAATGGGAGAAAAGCGACAAGGATCTGACGCCAACGCAAGTGGTCAATATTCTGACCAAGGCCAACCAGGTTGCCGTATCGAACGCACATCTGAGTGCCGTGCGCCCCATCGTGGAGATCTTCCCGATCACAAACCACAAACGATCGGCCATCGGCGAATACTGGGATGTTTTCGATGGCGGAAAAAGCGCCAGCGGCTACATGCAGGGGCTCAAAGATGCGTTACAGAACGCCCATGGCATATACATCTTCTACGATTCGCGGGGTGACGCCCTGTATGCCGGCAAAGCCAGGAAACTCCGTATCTGGCAAGAGATGAACAACGCGTTTAACCGATCACGCAAAGACGTTCAAAACGTGATGCTGGTCAAGCATCCAGTTGACTCAGATCATTTTGTGCCGAGCCACCAAAGCTCCCTGCAGCCCAGGTCCACAAATCAATACCTGTACCAGTTGGTCTCCTACTTCAGCGCCTATCAAGTGGACGACGCGATGATCGACGACGTTGAGTCTTTGCTGTTGCGAGCCTTCCCGAACAACTTGCTGAATGTCAGGATGGAGCGTTTCACGGCGGATCGGCAAGTCCGCAAGCAAAAGCGCGAAACACGCTTGAAGTTGGCGGATAGCGCTTGAGTCAGTATCACCCCCTTAGATCCTCGGTTACGCATCCGAGAACGGATGAAGGCGGTGTCAGCTCATCACTCGCTCAATCGCTTGCACCACCTCTTCTGTGATGGCCATGTTGATACTTTCATCGAGGTCCATGCCTTCGTGCAGGACGTTCATGCCATCGAAAAGCCGCATCATGGTCGCCTGCAGGCGCCGAGGGTCCACGCTCGCACTGGTGAGCCCGCCTTTTTGCGTCACCGAGCGAGCGCCGGAGAGTGCCAGGGTGAGGATGCCAACCGATTCCGCATCCTTCTCAAGGAAGTGATACCAAAAGGGCCAGGCGCTGGTCATCGCGTCCAGGTATTTCACGATCTCAGGGACGTCGTAGATCTCCCGCGGATCGGCGCTGTAGCCGTCAAAGATGAAGGACACCCGGCCGCGGAACTTCTCCACGTTCTCGCGGCTGTCCGAGAGCAGCATCAACCGCTCGACAGCGGTGCCGATCAGGCCGGCCAGGACCTCCTGCTTTGAAAACTCCAGATAGATGAAGTCGGTGGCCTTTACTGTTGCATCGAAGTCATCCGCACTGATTCGGTTGACGAGCATGGGAGAGCCGGCGGGTTTATGGTGAGGCTTGCGTGAGTTCATCGGTGATCTCTGATATCGGGACGAATTGTCCACTCTTGGACAAAGGATGTCGGAAAATTCGCTCGGCCGCCACACCCCGGGCCGGCACCACCCTCAACGACGACGCAGAGCATGAAACGAAACCTTTTGCACACCCTCCTGGCATCGTTCCTTTTGATGCTGCTGCCAGCCCTTTCTGGATTCGGCGTCGCACACGCGCAGTCGCCAAGGCCAATGACATTCGAGTCGGAGGGATCAGGCGGAAACTGCCCTTCGTGCGCTTGGATCGCTGCTCGCGGTGAGATCGCCCCGGACACGGCTGCCCGGTTTGAGGCCTTCATCCGTGCGACCCGTGGCGGCAGGTGCAGCAGCGTGCGAATCCATTCACCAGGAGGTAGTCTGGTGGGCGGCATGCGACTGGGCGAGATGTTTCGCAAACATGGCTGCAGTGTCATCGCGGGCGATTCTGCCCCCTACGTTGATGCCGGCAAGGCCACGCCATGGTTCGAAGAAAAACCCGGCTTCTGCTACTCATCGTGCGCCTACGCGCTCCTGGGTGGGAAGATTCGCAGCGTCGAAGAAGGCTCCCGATACGGCGTGCACCAGCACTACATCGGCGGCAAGCGCAGTGATGTGATGCTGCGAGAGCAGGCTGAGGCCGACTCCATGGCCATTCAGGTGCTCTCTGGACTGCTGGTCGAATACGTGATGCGAATGGGTGTCGACGCGCGTCTGATCACGCTCGCCGCCCTTCAGCCTGACCGCGGCAACATCCCGGCCATGAGCAGGAAGACGCTCGAAGATCTCCGTGTGGTCACTGATGTTGCGCCCCTGGCGGCACCCTGGACGCTTGAGACGGTTGATGGTGCCTCGCTCGTTGGCAGGCTGATTCAGCCGCAGCAGAACGCAGACGAGGAAATGGCTCTCACCTACTGCCGCAGCAGTCAGGGTGACGTTTTCTTTTTGGATATCGCGGTTTCAGTGGTTTCGGACTTCTCGGGAGCCGTGGAAGAAGAGGCGCGCATGCTCTCTCATGTATCCCTGAACGAGAACATCAAGGCTCCGTTGGTTCAAGTCAGCGTCAACAAAGGGAGGGGCAAGGACAAGGTGATTCTCTCCTTGAGGGTTCCACGTTCCACGTTGCTCCGTATTGCGAATGGCTCTACCCTTGAGTGGTCGGCCAACACGTCCAACCCGGTTTGGAGTTTCTTTCGGGGAACACTGTCGACCCTGCAGTTGAAGACCTTTCTCCCCATCCTTCAGAGAAACTGCCTCCCGACCTGATCGGTGAACACGCGGCACTCTGAGCTCGCCTTGGGATCGGGACGAGTCGGCGCAGCATTGCCAGGGGCTTAAATTTGTGCGTTTCTGATATCCTTTACATAATCATCAGAACAATGTTGCGCACATGTCCCACCTCTCCTCATGCCTCCCCTCTCGCGCTCAGCGAGTGGATGGCTTCCACATCCCAGGGCTCCAAGACGTGCTGGGAGAAGGGGGGCAGTGGCCCGACAAGGCTGAGCTGCACGGACAGTTGTTTGGAGCGCTTTTCCTTGCGCTGAAGCAGGGCGATCCAGATTCACCTCCTCCTGCGCGGGTCGTTGCGATGCTCACAGAGGCGCTGGAGCACCTGGCCGCAAGAAAACTTCTGATTCCCCACCCGAACCCCGGAGCACGGGCTTACACCAAGCTTCCCGTCAACGAATGGGCGCTGGAGGCGCTGTTCAGCGAAAACGATCTTCTTGATTCGTACCCGGACACAGTCACACGCCTGGTGCTGGCGTACGGGCGATCTGGCTACTTCAACCCCAATGCCACAATTTCACCCTTCGGCCCCATGGAGCCGGAGATGCCGCTCCTTGAGCAGGTCATCCGCATGGGCAACTTGCCGGCCGCGGAGGCACTCATTGAGCTGGGCGCTGATGTGGAGCGGATTCCTCGCAAGACGCGCCACGACCCCCTTCCCCGCTGCGATGCTGAGGTCATGGATCCTTGGGATGAATTCATCCAGTTCCTGTCGGAGCTCGTCAACCTGGATGTGGCGGGTCAGAACAAGATCAAGGGGATGGTCCTGGAGCGCCGGATGCGCGATCAGATCACGCATCCAGATCTGGCGCCAGCTGCCGTCGCCGCAGGTGATTTCACTCTCGCGGACCTCCCCATCTCTTCTGCGCCACGCCGGCGCGCCGGCATCTGAGAGATCCCATGGCAAGAACTACAAAACCCGTCGTGCCACACTACCTCAGGGTCACATCTGCGCAAGACGCAGAGCACAGCGAGTATGTACAAGCGGAAACCCATCACCGCATGTTTTACAAGCTCTTCAAGGACGGCATCCCTGTTGATGAGGTCAATGGGATGGTTCCACGCCTGCTGGGCATGATCGATCGGCGGATCCCCATCCACTACCCGACCACCGCGCGCGACCACACCTCTGCATCGATGCAGAAGTTCTTCCTGAACGAATGGAAGCCTGGTACAGAGGATGCGATGAGCACTCTGCTCAAGGCGTACATCAAGGCCGGTTACATCAGCCTCACAGCCGCGGAATTCGAGCTGTCGACCACTTCTGACAAGCAGGGGATGCTGGCGGGAACGGTGCTGCAGCACGCTATCGTCCGTTGCGCGCCAGTGGTTGTGCGCACCCTCTGTGAAGCCGGCAGTGACCCACGCCTGGTGCCCCATAAGGATGTGAGCATCCGATCCGGCACCCAGCATGCCATGGGCGCGATGCTCGAGATCAAAAAGGGCGATGGCATTGGATTCGCAGAGGCCTACCACGAGCCAGGCGCGGAAGTTCCGCTCCTCGTTCGAAGCGCTTTGATGCACCTGGCCATTGACGAATCCTCGCTGAAGCCCGGTGAAGTGCAACTAGCGCCGGTACCCATCTCTGCTGAAGCGATCAACGCGGCCGCGGAGGGCGTTCTCCCGTCCACCACAGCCGCCCACCGCCGCCTCGGCCTCTGAACTCATGGCCGAAACCACTGAAATCACGATGAGTGCCGCACCGAATTGCTTGCCGCCTGACATGCCCGAATGGAAACATAAGGCCTGGTCGACCGTCCACGACCATTTCAAGCTCGACCCCGGCGCGATTCCCCAGACCCAGTACGAGCCCGCCCTGCACGGCTTCCTGCTCGATGCGCTGCTTCAGCTCCGTGATCCGGCCGAGAAAACCCGCCTCGCTTTCCTCCAGCTCGTTCTCGACATGGTCGACCGCGGTGTGGCGATCGAGAGGCTCGACGAGGATGGTGAATCCCAGAAGGTCACCGACATTGGTCACGACCTGGTCAGCTGCCTGCACAACGTTGCTCCTGTGGACCTTGTCAGGCGCCTGGTGATCCACTACGCCAACGCTGGCAGCTTTGGCCTCAACGACCTGCACTCCACCGGCAGGGAGGGGAGTCAGCCGCGCAACCTGCTCGACACAGCCATTCTCCGAAGCAGCCCCGGCGCCGTTGTGGCGCTGATGGAGCTGGGCATCGACCAAGCTGCGGTCCCGCCGCGGTCGATCGGACTGTCTCGCAAGCTGCCAGATGGGACCACGGCCTACGTCGTGATCCAGCCCGGGGACGTGAACGGCTACCTCGAGTGCATGTTCGATGAGGGCTCCGAGATGCTGAGCACAGTCCGCTCTTGGCACATGCTGCGCGACATCGCTCAGCAGAAATCAGGGTCAGAAGTGCCAGCCCCGATGCCCAGGTCTTCCACTGGCCGCCGACGCAGCCTCTGACCCCTCATCCCCATGACCCCCATCCAAAACATCGAGTCCATCCTGGGCCCAGTGGCCAGCGCGGAGATGCATGAACTCATCGAGGCCGACGCCGAGAAGCCACTGCAGCGCCAGGGCGCCCTGCACTCCCAGCTCCTTGGTCAATTCTTCGCGGGGTTCTATGTCACCCCTGCTGACAAACACCTTCGGAAAGTGGCTCTTTTCCAGATTGCACGCCTGCACGCTCTCATCGATCGAGGTGTGCCAATTGTCGAGAACCGCATTGAGTGCGACACGCTCGATCCTCAAGAAATCGTTCGTGAGCGCCTGGGCGGCTTCATCAACTTCAATTGGCCCGAGGAACTGGCTCCTCACATGGAAGTGACGCTGCGCGAGTACCACCGCCACGGCTACCTGGACTTGGCAGACATGGACATTCCCAACTCAGCGGGAACCGGTCCCGCCTCCTACCTTGAGCTGGCGATCACGGGGTCGAATCCTTATGCAGTAACTGCTCTGCTTGAGATGGGTGCCTTGCGCGAACGCGTGCCTGCTCATGATCACGAAAACAGTTGGAACGCAGGAGACTTTGACGCATTCATTGACGCACTTCACGGGCGCTTGCAGCACCCGGTGCGCGCCGCAATCGATGAAGGGGTGCGCCGGCGCCTGGCCATCGACATGACCGCAGCCATCGAAGACAGGCGCGAGATCGAGCCCCTGGCCAGACCCGGTGCGCACGTCCAGCGGCGCGCGCGCCTGTAGACCCCGGGAGCCATGAATCACATCGCCAACATCGAGACCCTGCTGGGCCCGTCCGCCAGTGCGGACATGCGCGAGCAGATCGCCGCGGATGCGAAGAAGACGCGCCGCCGTCAGGGCGTGGTCCACGCCAACATCCTGGAGAAGGTTTTCGACGGGTTCGTCACGTCCCCCGGGTTCAATCCCTATTTGCTGAACGCCGCCCTCATTCGCTTTGCTCGACTGCACACGCTCATCGAACGTGGCATCCCGATCCTGGAAGACAAGATGTCCAGCGAAGGGGTGGGCTCCATTGACGTCGTCAGAAGGCGCCTTTGTGGCCTTGTCGCCTTCCAGTGGCCCACAGCCCTGGCGCCTCATCTGGATGTTCTGCTTCAGGCGTACCACCGGCACGGCTACCTGGACCTGAGCGACCTGGAGATCCCCAACACGGCCGGCTTCAACCCCGCTTCCTACCTCGAGGTGGCGATGATGGGCTCCAACGGCCTTGCTGTGACCACACTGCTCGAGCTTGGCGCCTCCCGCGAGTGCGTGCCTGCAAAGGAGTTCGCGATGGGCCGCGGTGGCGAGCGGTTTTCTGTTGCCGCGGGTGACTTCAGCGCCTTCATTGACCTTTTGTATGGGAGCCCGACACACTCCGTGCGCATAGCGATCGATGAGGGGGTTCGCCGGCGACTGGCCATCGACATGGCTGAAGTGATCTCAACTCACAGTCCTCTGGCCCCAATCGATGCGGCTCCCTCCAGTCGCCGCGGCGCGCGCCTGTAGTGCCTGGGGTACGGGTCGAGTAAGCTCGTGCTCGTGACCACCCTCCTGATCATTGCCGCCCTTGGAGGCGCTGCCTGGTACTTCATTTCAGGCATGCACCGCAACCACGTGCAGGACATCACTGCGATGAATCCGCATGACCTCCTTTTCTCTTACGCCGAGCTCAAGAGAAAGATCCTCGTTACCTCGGTGTACGACAAGGAGATGCGCTACCGCCAGCTCTATGACCGCATGAAGGGCATCATGCGTACGATCCTTCGGCGCCACGCACATTTCGTGCTGGATCCCATCGCATCTGGCAAGCTCACTCGCTCGCAGTTTTCGACCACATACATGGGCGCCGAAGAGCTGGGCAGGCGCCCCTACCTGTATCTGCCCGAGGATGCCGAAAAACGCATGTCGAGCGAGGCAGTCCTTGCTGCCGCCATCTTGCACTGGCACGGCAACTACTACGCACCCGATTTCGGCGAGGTGATGACCGACCGGAAGGCGACCAAAAAGCTCCTGGAATACCTGATCACCGATCGAGACTACGCCCCCGCCATCTTCCTCAAGGGGATGATGGCCAAGTACGGTGATGAGGTCTACACAGAGATTCGGTGGCGGGAAGCCTACGATTGCCTGACCGAGGCCCGCAAGCGCGGGGTTGGCTCAGTCGACATCGAGATGGAGGCTATGGCGGAGTTCAAATCTCTGGATGGACTCCAGGGCGTGAACTCCAACTGATCTCAGAGCGCCTTTCCGCCCGATTCCGTCATGGCGCGCCTGTAGCCCTCTGTGCTGAAAGGTACGGGCAACTTGTTCAGACGCACATATACGTACTCGTTTTCCTCAAACTCTCGATTCACAAAAGCCTGGCCAGCGGGCGACTTGACGATGTAGACCGCGTTGGTGGTTCTATCGCCACTTCCAATGCCGCACAAGTAATAGGCCTCAATCTTCTGGTTGCTGACAATGATGATGCGTTCGTCAAGTCTGTCCTTCTGCGTGCTTTGTACGCAGGGTCCGAACTCACTAAAGTAGAGGCTCGCGCCTTCTTTGGCCATGACGATCTCTGCGACAAACATCAGTGGGTTCTTGTCGCCTTCGCCCTTGTGCAGCGCCGAAAGCGCCTTTTTTTGCTTGGTTTTCGCGAAGGAAATGGTCTGGTACAGCGTGTAGCCCGCAGCCTTCAACTCATCAAAGTATTCTTCCACCGTCTGAGCAATGACGCCTTGACTAAAAGTGATGGCGACACAGGCTGCAAGAGCTATCAGGGGCTTCATATGTTGTTTTTCGTGAGGTTGATTTCGATCCATGGTAACTGCTGGTGCACGACATAAGCGAGCATTCGCGGACTTTACGAAAACGAAATCGCTCTCGCTGGCATAATGTGTATGTGGTATCCCAAACACCTTCCATACCGGCGCCGGCTTCTTTCAATCCGGCAGCCCTGGCGCGTCAGCACGGCGCCCTGCTCCACCAGGTGATGCTGGCCCGGCCAGCTCAGCGAGCCGGCCTGCTGAAGAAGCTGCTACCTCTCATCGAGCAGCGGGTGCCGATCAACCTGAGCAAGGTGGCGCCATCAGCGACCGAGTTCTCGGATCCAGCCCTGGACGCCGCGATTGCACAGACGACAGCACACATCGCGATCGGCTCCCTTGTGGACTGGGACGATGCAGACAGCAGCCCCGAGATCCTTCGCGCCCTATTGGCTGCGTACCTCGAGCACGGCTACTACACGATCGAGAGCGTTGACCTGCACATCAACCCGTATCACGAGGCGCCTCTGACGTGCCTGGACCGCGCCATCCGTGGTGGACGCACGGCTGCAGCCCTTGTTTTCATGGATCTGGGGGCTGACATCACAAAGCTGCCTGGTCAGCGCTTTGATGCCTCTGGCGGGATCGGGCGCCCCCATTGGATTGAGGCTGGAGACCTGGATGCCTACCTCGACCTCTTTCAGGCCCCTCGGCCGGAGACCGTCTCAGCGGTTCGTGCCGCCCTCATGCGCCGGGCGATGTCCTCTCCCGACGCTTTGAGGACTTCATCCAACCCGACTTCCGCGGCACACGCGCGGCGGCGCCAGGGGATGTGATGGACCGCTTGATGGGTCCCCTTTTGGCAGCGGCCATCGGATTCCGATATCTTTTGCTCAACACGATCCCACTTGCGTTTCGCGCTCCTTGAGCGCAAGCCGCCGTCTGGCTATGGCATCCCTCTCCACCACTGCCCTCCCAAAGTCCAACCGCCTTCCGACGCGTCTGCTGGACGAAGGACATGTCCGCATGCTCTTCGTCGAGGTCTTCAGCAATCCTGACGTCATCGATCAGGACAGCTACGGCCCCAAATTCAACCAGGCTCGACTTCTGGGTGAGCTTTTTGAGGCTCTCCTCACGTCGACCAACGCCATCGAGGCGTTGCTGGATGCCGCATCCAACGCGCGAATGAATGCATTGGGTGCAGCAGCCACGGGAAGAAACGACCCCGATGACTTCATGCCGCCGATGCTTCAGGTCACGGTGGACGAATACCGTTGGGCCCACGTGATTCGGATGCTCCCTCTGATCGAGCGCGGCATGCCGATCGTTCACAAAAACTTCAATGTTGCCAACGAGGTCATGTTCAGCGATCTGGTGTTGCGCCAGCTGCACCTGGGTGCGGTTCTCCGATTGATGTCTTGGGAAGAGGCCAAGTCCATGAATGGAGAGCCGCTTCAACCATCTGTTGTTGCCATGTCGGCCACGCTGATGGATGGATTCCTGAATGCTGGATTCCTTGAGCAGGACTCACCCGGCGTCTCTGCACTCGCAGTGAGCGACCAGCCCAGTGCATTGCAGGTGGCCATCCACTGCGGAAATCAGGGCATCACCCAGTCGCTGCTCGACTTCGACGTCGACCTTCGTCGCCTTCCGACCAAGGTCGTTGACTTCGTTGAAGCGCGCAAACCCCAGTTTCGTGTGCAGCCTGGGGATCTGGCTGGCTATCTCGATGCCTGCGCCGTGCATCAGCCGCATACGGTTGCCCTGGCCACGGCCGCTCTCATGCGCGTTCGTATCAAGGAGTCCTCTCAGGAGGTTGGAGCCAATCACATGGGTGAGACGCACCCTTCTCGCGCCTTGCGTGTGTCCAGGATGGGGTTGTAATGACGACTGCTCAGTCACTGGTTATCCGAGTCCCCGACCCGGCACCCTCTCGGCTGCCTGTTTCCCTGAAGGATGATGCGCATGCTCGCAAGATCCTGGAGGCGGTCTTTGGCAGTCCTGACATCATCGAGAAAGACGCCATGGGCACTGATGTCGAGCGGGCCAAGCTGCTGGGCGGGCTCTTCGATGCGCTCACGACTTCCACTTCAATGGTGGAGGGAATTTTGGTCGCTGCTGCTGCGCGACGCGCGATCACTGAGTTGGCTGGATGCAAAGGCGCCGAACGAGGCGGGTCTGCCAATGGCTCGCTGACGCAGGTCTCTGTGGAAGAGTACCGCTGGGCCCATGTGATGCGCATGCTTGCGCTTCTCAAGAGTGGGGCCTCCGTCGTTCCACCCAATTACAACGTCACCATCATGGGCGATCTCGACCATGCATCTCTGCGCCAACTGGAAATTGGAGCAGTGGATCGGCTCATGTACTGGAACGAGGCAAATGCAAATGGGGGTGGGCCAGTACCGGGGCCAATTTGCTCAATGGTGGCCGCTCTGATGGACGCCTTTTTGTACGCAGGCTACCTTGAGCACAATTCTCCGGGAATCACTGCGCTGTCAATCTCTGACAGGCCCAGCACACTGCACCAAGCGATCCACATCGGGAACGTTGGTTTGGCGCAGTCGCTCCTGGACTTTGGCGTGGACCTCAGGCGACTCCCTACTCGCGACATCGAGTTTGTTCGCAAGGGTCACCCCAGCTGCAAGGTCGTGCAAGGCGACGTCGCTACCCTGCTGGACTTCTGTGCCATTGAGCAGCCACATACTGTTGCCCTTGCTCGCGATGTCCTCATGCGGCAGCAGATTCTGGGTGCCAGAGAGGGCGCTCAAGCTGCCGCACAAGCGTCGATGGCTCAGAGTCCGTCAACAGTGCCCATCGCGCGCGGTGTCTCCAGAAAGGGGCTCTGATGGCCTCAGAAACTCGAAACAAATTCTGGACTCAACTCAGCGTACCTCGCATCCTGACCCGCGAGAAAATCATTGAGGCGGATTGGTCGGTGCAGGAGAAAGCCTGGATCCATGGAACCATCCTGCGCCGGCTTATGGGTGACGGAATGGACAGCATCCCCTACTTCCCCGTGCTCAACAACGAGGAAAACACCCAACACCTGCAGCGCCTGGGTGAAATGGTCGCTCTGGGGTGGCCGCTCATTCTGGGCACGAACCAAGGAAGCGCATTTGACAGCTCTGAGGAGCAGATCCGAAGCATCAAAAGCGGCCTGCTCTCCCTAATCGGCTGCCACGATCTCCACAAAGAGAAGCCCGATCTCGTGAGGCACCTGGTGATGCTCTACGGGCGCGCCGGCTACTTCGACCCACGTGATCCCGCCATCCCGATCGGGCGCGACACCAAGGTGGCCACGCCACTGGAGAAGCTCATTCGGATCGGCAACGGGCCTGCGGCAGGGGCCATGGTGGAGCTTGGCGCGGATCTCTCCTTGATTCCGGCTGAAGACCTGAAGATCAATGGTCATCCGGTGGTGCGCGCGGGGGACTTCGATGGCTACTTGCGTAACTACGAGGCAAGGGGATTCGCAATGGTCCCGCAGCTGCGTGCGTCGCTCATGACGAAGGCGATTCAGACGCGTACGGCCGGCTTGGCGGGTGCCTGCCACCCTGGTGCAGGACTGGGGCCAGATCAGGCTGGGATGACGGGGGCTGAGGGAGATGGGGTGCAGGGTGAAACGTGCGGAGCCGAGATCGTTACCGTGGCGCCACCTGGCCAGGCTCCCTCGAGCAGCGGACCGCGGCGCCGGGGGCTGTAGCCATGAGCCAGAAGAAACCCGTGGACTTTTTCGTTGACCTACCGCCCTCGGTGGGAGTCAACAACCATGTGTTCGATGCGGTGATGAGCCTCAAAGAGCAGTCCAATCTGCACCGGGAGCTCTTGAAGCGTGTCTTCGATACGACCACGCACCCTGCTGTGAGGGCCACTCAGCAGATCCGGTTGCGCAAGCTCATGGATAGCAAGGTTCCCATCCGCCCTCCGACAGCCGACAACAGCTGCGGGTCTGAAGCCCAGGCTTTGTCCCCTCTGGATCCAAGCCTGGCGCTGCGGAAATTCGTCAACACTGACTGGCCAGCCCACCTTCGAACCGACATCGCTGAGATCTTCAGGGCCTACATCGATGCCGGTTACATCGACATCCACACCACTCATTTTCCGCGCAAGCTGGATGCGAAACCAGGCCGTCTGAACGGCACCCTGCTGCAGCAGGTCATCGAAAGCGCACCCGACTCCGTGGGCGACGTCGTGGTCGAGGTGCTCCTGGAAGCCGGCTCGGACCTGAGCCTGGTGCCGATCCAGGATGAGGTTTTCATCGAAAAAGGGGAATCCATCGCTGTGGGCAAGGGAGACGCGATCGGGCTTTGCGCTTATATGCGGGCCCCCGCCAGCCGCATGTCGTCGTTGGTCAGGGATGCAGCCATGCGCACGGCGATCGCCAGGCAGTTGGAAGCACCTGGTGCACCGGTTGCTGAGACCAAGAAGGCGCGACCGCGCAAGGGGCTGTGATGGGTACGGATACCGCCCTCGGGCCCGCAAAACGCCAGTTTGGCTGCTCGGTGTACGAGGCCAATGACCACGGCTTCCTGCTGCGGAGCATGGTTGGACATCACGCTCAGAACTTCACCAGAGAAGCCTTCACCGCAGCCGTGCACACGCTCTTGCCCCTGATCGAACGCCGTATCCCGGTGGCGTACGACAGCTTTGGCGACAAGTTTCCAATCGGCTCGGTGATCCGCAACAACAATCTCAAGGCCGTGGCCACGCTGGCCACTAGCTTTGTTCGAAACTTGCATCCAGAGGCGATCCAGGACCTGCTCATCGCCTATGGTCGACATCACTACTTTGAGGTGGACTGCACCGACCTGCGCTTCCTTCATGGCAGTTCGATGTCTCCGCTGCAGCAGGCTATCGTGTATTCCAGCCTCCCGGCTGTCCTGGCCTTCATTGAGCTCGGTGCGGCCGCCGAGGCTCCGAAGACTCACGCCGTGGCGGACCAAGTGCTGGGTAGCCTTCCTCACATCACTGAGGGCGTAGAGCCGGAGTTCCAGGAATTTGCTGGATTCGTCAACGAGCACTATCGCCGCGGCACGCCGGCATACGAGGCCATCATGAGCGCCGTGCGGACACGCTCGATGCGCCAGGAGATCGCGCGAGCTCAGGGGTCAGCTAATCGGGACGGAGCTAGCGCCGATACAGCCGTCGTGATGCCAGCACCTTCGGCGCGGCGCCGCGGGATTTAGGTTTCACTGTCATCCGCCATGGGTTTGAGGTCGACAGTTTTTCTTCGATCCGAAGAAAACGCATCCCGCTGCTTCTCCAGTCTCCTTTGGCGCGCGCGGTTGAAGTAGCGTCCACTGGCTGCTCCAACGAGGCCCGTCGTTACCTTCTCGATGGCTTTGCCCACAATTGCGCCATAAGCAGAACCCACCACAGAACCGGCCACAGCACCTGGAACTGCTTGGAGTTGCTCAGACGCGCTGATTGAGGCGATCTGTATCGCATGAAGGTTGTGAAGGAACTCCCAGACCTCATCGTCCAGCTGAACGCTGTCACTGGTTTGCTGCATCCGGTCTCTCCATGGCTTTGCCAGCATCAACCAGTACAAAGCACCAGGAATCAGAGCCACGCTCACCAGAGAAATGCCGAAGAAAACCGTCCAATGCGACGGAAGGTCCAGATTCCGGTAAATCCACAAGCCTGCGTAGAAGCCAGCAGCCATCATCACGAATCCAGGCAGGCTCCACCTCGTGCTTTCTTCAACCTCCTCTTCGATCAGGATCCATCCGACTCGCTCTCCCGTCGATTCGTCCAGGAACAGGAACCGTTTGCGCCAGTCCAGTTTGTCCGGCGGCTTTTCAAGAATGCGGTCGGCTGGGAAAGGGACGAAGTGGAATGGCGATCTCTTGGCCTGAGACCGGTATTCGAGGATGCTTTTCATCCATTCTTCGTCAACGTGCGCGCGGGTGATCACCACGATATCCTCCGGTCGAAGTCTCGCTCCTCATGTCAAGAAAACACTTTGCCGGGAGGAACAAGAAGGCTGGCGATGCCCATGATTTTTGCCGAATCCTTGGCAAGGACAACCCCCTTTTGTGCAGGCGGGTAGTACTACAGTGTTTTGCATATCTTCTATACAATGCCATGGGCCCGGGGCCAATTCCCCTTTGATCTAGCCACCGACTCCATGTCCACCTCGCCCATCACGGTCCCCGCCTCCTTCGACCTCGTGCTCGAAAAGGACGCCGCCATGACCTGGGTTCAGCAGATGCAGGTCCACCGGGTCCTTTTTCACCAGCTGACGGATCACTCCATCCATCGCTCCAACGAAATCACCCTGGCGCACTGGATGCTGCGAGTCAAGGGCTTTGTGGAGCGCCGCGTTCCGCTGGGGTTCACCACCTTTGACCCCAACGAAGTGAACGGGGAAGCGGCGGAGCAGATCGTGAAGGAGGACTGTGCAAGAGCTGTTGCCGACCTGGTTCTCTGGGACGGTGCCGCAAAGCATCCTTCCACGCTGCGCGAGCTGCTGTCGCTGTACCTGGGCGCTGGGTATGCTCAGATCGATGGAGCCTGCCGCGTCGGCAGCGATGAGGAACCGGTCACCTTCCTGGAGGCGGCCATGCGCCGCGGACACCTGGAGGCCGCAACTGTCCTGATCGAAATGGGCGCCGACTTGAACTTGGTGCCCGCCGCGCCCAAACCTGTGTACACCCGCGGCGGTGTGGTCAAAACCATTGCCGCCGGCGACATCGACGGGTACATCGACCACCAGGAGTTTTTCCTGCCGGCGAACTTCGCTCCGGTGCGCGCGGCCATGATGCAGCGCGCGATTGGCGAAGCACAAGCGCTCTCCTGCGCAGCGCCCGTCCCAGGTGCCACAGCCACCCGGCGCAGAGCCACCCTCTGAGCGGCCACCCATGCCCCGCCCGACCCTTTCGTCCCAGCCCGCTCGACCTTTCGCGGTTCTGTGATTCATGCGATTGGTACCTATGCCACTTGAGCTGATCAGTCTGCGCGGCAAACCCCGCCCTTCAGGGCCGGGATGGATAGCGCGGATGATCGAGCTGGGCAGAGAAGCCTGGTGAGGATCGGCCAGAGGTTGGTGTAACCGATATACTTTACGCGTGTACAGCATCAAAGCCTATCGAATCGAGTTGCGCACGCGCCCTCGCGATGAAGCGTTACTGCGCCGCTTTGCCGGTGCTGGCCGGTGGGTCTGGAATCAAGCTCTGGCCGAGCAGCGTGCTCGTCACGCTCGAGGCGAAAAGTACGCGAGCTACGTCGACATGGCCAAGTGGCTCACGGCCTGGCGCAACGATCCGGACACGGCCTGGTTGTCCGACTCGCCCGTCCACCCGCAGCAACAGGTCCTGCGCCGCCTCGACGAGGCCTACAAGCGCTTCTTCTCTGCCGCCAAGGCGGGCCTGGCTGGCGGCCGCGGCCGCACCGGCCCTCCTTCCTTCAAGCGTCGCGGCGAAGAGCCGAGCATCCGCTACCCCGATCCCGAGCAATTCACCCTTGATGAGGCGAACGAGCGCATCAAGCTGCCCAAGCTCAGCTGGCTTCGACTTCGCATGAGTCAACCGGTGGAGGGGGCACTCAGGAACGTCAGCGTCTCACGAGAAGGCTCTGCCTGGTTCGTGTCGATCCAGGTGCAGATCGCCGAGACGGTGCCGGCCCTGAGCGTGGCGCCCACGTTGGGCATCGATCTGGGCTTGGCCAAGTTCGCTGCCATGAGCGATGGAACATCGGTCGAACCCTTGAAGGCGCTGACGCGCCAGCAGAAGCGCCTGCGCCGCTACCAGCGATCGGTCTCCCGCAAGGTCAAGGGCTCGGCCAACCGGCGCAAGGCGGTTACCCGGTTGGGTAACCTGCACCGGCGCATCGCTCATCAACGCAGCGACTGGCTTCACAAGCTCACGACAGACCTTGCTGACGCCCATCCGGTCATCGCACTGGAAGATCTTCGGATCAAGAACATGTCGGCCAGTGCCAAGGGCACAGTCGAATCACCGGGCAAGAACGTGGCGGCCAAGGCCGGCCTCAACCGCAGCATCCTGGATGCCGCCTGGGGTGAGTTCACCCGGCAGATCACCTACAAGGTGCAGTGGCGAGGTGGACAGGTCATCCTTGTCAACCCGGCATACACCAGCCGCACCTGCAGGATCTGTGGCCACGAGGCCGCCGAGAACAGGAAGACCCAATCGGTCTTTGCTTGTGTGGCCTGTGGCCACACAGAAAACGCGGACGTTCACGCCGCGAAGAACATCTTGGCCGCGGGGCACGCGGTCTGGCTCAAAGAGGAAACTCAGCGAGCCGCTGCCTGTGGAGGAGAAGTCAGTCGTGAGGCACCCGAGCGACAAGCTCGGGTAAAGCGCGCAGCTCCGATGAAGCAGGAACCCACCGAAGCGACTATGCGTGAGGTCTCTCATGCGTAGCGCAGTAGGAGCCCCGGTCCTTCAGGGCCGGGAGGATGTCAACAACGCCGACGGAACCACCACACCCGTGCACCGCGAGCCCCGGACCGTCGACGGCTTCAACATTCCTTTGCCCGAGGATATCGACCCCAGTCGTTCCATGGCCGCCTTGGCGCTGGTCCATGCACGTGTCTTCAAAACCCTCCTGGGACTCCACAGAACATCCACCGCGTCTATCGCGCCCACCCCCGCAGTCGTGGAAGCTTACGAAGAAATCCTCCACGACCTGATCGCGCGGCGTGTGCCCATCGCCATCAATGGTGTTGCGGCACCCTGGACGCAACCACTGAACGCGCGCTCGGTGACCGCATGGCACAAGAAGGCCATGGGCAGCCTGATTGGAGGACCTCGCCGCAACAAGTGGCCAGACCTCACCCACCGTCTGGTGCTGGCCTATTGCCGTGCGGGTTACATGGATCCCAACCGGTCTCGCCTGAAGACGTCGACCTCACTCACCTACGCCAACGACATCCCGCTGTACCTGGCCTTCGAGGCCAACAGCCACATGGCAGCTGCGGCCCTGATTGAGCTGGGCGCGAACTTTGATGGTTACCCTACGAAGGACTGGGTTGTCAGCTCCAACCACGTGAAGGACTTCGAGATCAAAGCGGGCGACCTCGGTGCTCACCTAGATGCCCACTGCCCCCGCGGCGACCCCGCGCGCGCCGCCATCGACAAGGCGCTCATGGAGCGCGCCATCAGTGAGCACAAAGCAAAGCCCCAAGCACGCGTCGACCTTGTTCCAGCATCCGTGGCTTCACCGGTGGCGCTTTCGGTATGCGCAGCCACCCCATCGGCTCCAATGCGCCGGCGTGCACTCTGAATCCATGAAGAATTTTCCCGCCATCGATGACCCCAAGGCCGCGGCCGAGCAAGCCAGGAGCCACTTCGCGCGTCTGAACGGGTTGCTGCAGGATGTCCACATGAGCTCGGGCAACCTCCCGCTGATGCAGCGCAGACTGGCTGATCTCCTGCCATTCATAAAGGCGAAAAGCCGCATCGACAACCCGGGCGCGCACCCCAGTGACGACGAGCCCCTTGACGAAGAGACCTATGCCGGCCACCTCTCTGTGGCCATCGGCGACCTGATCAACTCCCCCGGCGACAGCTACTTTCCGGAGATCTGGCGCCAGGCGCTCACCGCTTACTTCGATGCGGGCTACTTCGAGCTCGAAGAGTTCGATGCACTCGTCTACCCCATTCCCGATGCCTGCACCATGCTGGAGAAGGCCATGCGCGTGGGAAGCGGCACCGCAGCGGCCACTTTCATCGAGCTCGGCGCAGACATTTCGCGTGTGCCGCACGAGGACATCACGGAAACCGATCTCGCCACTCGCCAGGTGAGCATCAAGATCCAGGCGGGTGACTTCGACGCCCTGGTCAACGATCTGCGCGCGCAGTACCCGGATGCCATGACCGCGGTGTTGGGCGCCCTGATGCGCCGCACGATGGCCACCACCACCTGCACGCCATCCGCGAGAAATGCGGCGATGGCAGAGCCTGGGCCTGCTCTCCCACTGGCCAGCCGCCGCCGGGCAGCACTCTAAGCAACCTGGAGCAGCCATGAAGCCTTCCACACGTAGCCCTGTCACCACTGATCAACAAGCCGTTTCCGCAAAGGATGACCAAATGGATCCGCACGCTCAAGGCATCTTCGAGACCGATGCATTGCTGGATCCCGCCGCGCAGAGTGCTTTGCACTTCGAGCTGATCCAGGAGATGCTCGCTGGCAACCCGTACGGCCCCAAAGAAAACGAGCACATCGTCCAAAGATTCGCCAGGGCTCGAGCGCTGATGAAGCGCGGAGTCCCGATCGGACCTCCATCACCGGTACAAGCCGCCTCGACCCGAGGCCCTGAAGACATTGGCGACATGGAGGGCATCGCTCCACCCATCACCATTCATGACGCTCGACGCCCAAGGTGCTTTGATGCCTTGATCAAGTGGGTGTGGCGCCAGGAGCTGCAGCCGGAACTGTCAGCCCTACTACTTGAATACGGCCGCAATGGATACTTTGAGGTCGATTTCATCAATGCAGCCGGATCGCCAGAAAAGGTAACCCTGCTCGAGTGCGCGGTGATGGCTGAGAACCACTGCGCAGCAGCCGTGTTCATCGAGCTGGGCGCCGATCTGAGCCTGGTTCCCTCCAAGTACAAAACGATCAACGGGATGGGCGTTTGCGAGGGGGACTTCCATGGGCTGATTTCGAAGCGCTTTCGGCGTGGCAGCCCAATGGTCACCGCAGTCAGCGGCGCCCTCATGCGGCTCGAAATCAAGGCTGCTGCAGCGGCAAGCTCCGCGGCTATCCCCTCGACCGATGAATTCAGAGCACCTGTTGCTGAAATCAAGGGCTCGAACTCTGTTGACAGTGGTTCTGTTCGGCGCCGGGGGCTGTGATGGACAGCAATGTTTCAGCCCTGCAGCTCATCCAGCTCAACAAGGATGCCGCCCTTTTCGGCGTCACCGCCGGCCGCGCGCACCGCGAGGCGCTTGATGAGGTGTTTCGGTGGCGCTCCAACATTTCCGAGAACGCCAATCGCGAGAGGCAGCAGACTGGCCTGATGCGCGTGCGCCAGTTCATCGAGAAGGGCACGCCCATCCTGGAGGACAACGACCCAGCACTGCGCAGCCGTGAGCCTTTGCGACCGATCAGCCCCGCGGCTGCATTCCTCACCCTGATCTGGCCGAGCCATTTTCATGTCGAGGTGCGCGGCCTCATGAAACGCTACATCGATGCCGGGTACATGACGCTGGGCCCGACGAAGGTGGTCACCTCGTGGGGTAATGACGTTCAGGTCGTGTCGAAAGCGGGGAGCCTGATTGAGGCGGCCCTGATCCACTCCTCGGCGTGGACGGTCAACGCCATCCTGCGTCTCGGTGCCACCTTGGACAACGTGCCCGCCCAAACCCAAGAGTTCGACAACGGCACGAGCTCGAAGACCATTGAGGCGGGTGACGCTGTAGCGCTGGTCGATCACTTCTTCTCGGCGGATGGCGTCGCCTACGAACAGTTGCGTGCGGCCGCTCAGGCTGCGCGCATGCGGCGCATGGCTTCGGCGATCGCGCAGGTGACTGGTGTGGATGACCTGGTCGAGGAGACGTCGGCGCTGGGGGCTGCTTTGGCGGGTGTCCCGGGACAGGTCGAGCTGGGAGGAAGGGAACTGACTGGTGTTGGGGATTGGGCTTTGATCAGTCGTGGGCGTGCACCTGGTGTGGCCCGGCGCCGGGGGCTGTGATGGATCTGCACCCGCTTTTCGCCCATTTGGCTGAGACCGAACTGCCGCGCGTTCTCGACAACGACGCGTCCCAGGACCTTGAGACCCAGAGCGCCATCCACCAGAGCCTGCTCAGGGGCCTTTTTATGGGTCTCGACGGGGTGGATGATCCCAATAAATACTGGATCCGGGACGTCGCTCACAGCCAGATCGCGCGTGTGCACGCGTTCGCTGCCCGGGGTGTGTCGCTGGCGCGCGGACATGATTCCGAGGCCACAGAGGGCTTGGGCAGCTCGAACTCTCACCAGGTCGCCCACCTGTGCGATCTTGTGAGAACGCGCTGGTCAGCCACGTTGACGCCAGCGCTGGAGCTCGTTCTCAGGACATACGTCGAGCAGGGCCTCATGGACATTGAGATCACGACAGTCCCCAACAGCCGCCGTGGCCAGGGAACATATCTCGAGGCAGCGTTGAGCTCGAGCAATGCAGCCGCGGTACCGATCCTTATGGAGCTGGGCTCGCGCCTGGAGATGGTGCCGGCCAGAGACTTCACGGTCGACCTCAACGGGCACTTCCACGAAGTCGCCTCGGGAGACCATGCACATTTCATGGAGGTCATGTACGGCAAGGGTGCGGACCACACTGTGCGGGTTGCCGTGGGTGAGGGGCTGCGGCGCCAGCATGCCGTGGCCATGAGGGCGGCCATGCAGGAGGTGAGCCAGGCCAATGGGGCCGAAGCTGTGGTGGTGGGGCGGCGCCGCGCGCGGCTGTAGCGAATCTCGCAGCTCTATCTGGATCGGATTTCCTCGAAAAACCGACCCAAGTCGGATGCGACTCACATGCTTCATCAAGCAAGCGCGCCAGCGATGGACCACACTTGTGATCCTGCCGTGAAACCCATAAGCTATTCACAAGCTATTCAACACCCTTCATCCAGCACCAACATGCGCGAGACGAGCCCCGCCACACCAGACACCATTGGGCGGACAGACTTCGTGCTTGAGCAGCTCCGAGGAGGAGCAGTGACCGCGGTGGATGTGTGCAGGTCAGCTGAAATTAGCCAGGCCTCCTTCTCCCGATCTATTCAGGACCTGCGATCGCGCTTCGGGGAGTCACTGCTTTCCCTGGCTCGGGTGGGCGGCCAGCGCGCACCTTTGTATGCCTTGGCGCGAGATGTGCCGCGATGCGAGAGCGTTATCCCGGTGCACCGGGTTGATGAGTCCGGGCGGGTGAGTTCAGCGGGCTTTACGGCCATGCTGGTGCCCCGGGGCTGCGCGACTTTGCGCGATGGAGTCGGCCGACTCTTCGATGGACTTCCACCTGAGTTGCACCATGCGGCGCCGGCGGGTTTCATGGGTCGGCGCCTGGCCACAGCCACACACGCCGAGCTCGGGTTGCCGCCGCACCTGAGGGACTGGAGCGACGACCACCTCCTCACCTTCCTGTGCAACCGATCCTCGAACGCACCTGGCAACCTGGTGTTCGGCAACGAGTCACTCACCCGGTTGTTGAGGGAGCGTGCGCAGCCTGTGATGACAGCTGCAGCTCGGCAAGTCGACTTCCCGCGGCTGGCCATGGCTGCGGCCGCTGAGGATGCCAACTCCGCCCAGGTCGGTGGCGAGCAGCCGAAGTTCACCGCCGCGATGGAAGACATCGGCCACGTGCTCGTGAAGCATGCTCGCTCGGACACTCGGATGGCAGATCTGCTGCACATGGAGCACCTGGCGCTGCGGACCCTGGGTGATCACGGCATCGCTGCGGCCGCTACCCACCGGCACGAGTTCGGCGGTATGACCTTCCTCGAAATCGAACGCTTCGATCGGGTGGGGCGCACAGGCCGGCTTGGAATGATTTCCGCGGGAGCCTACGACGATGAGCACTTCGGCAGCCGTGACAACTGGGCTGACTTCGCGCGCCGCCTGGTGAAAGCGGAGGTACTGGATGAAGCTGCTGTCATGCCGATCCTGGTGCAGCAGGCCTTCAGCCAGCTCACCGGCAACACGGACACGCACTTCGAGAACCTCTCGCTGATGCTCGACGCTCACGGCGAGGTGTCATCGGTCGCGCCCGCCTACGACATCCTGCCCATGTGCTACGCGCCGGGCTCGGCCTCTGGCATGGATCCGGAGCTGAAGGTGATCCAGCCCTCGGTGGGTCGCATTGGCGCCAATCCGGCCGTATGGGAAATTGCCGCGCGCGCGGCGCTGGCATTCTGGGATGCGGCCAGCACCGACACGGCGATCTCACCGCCCATGCGAGAGGTGGCAAAGCTCAACCGCGCGCAGGTGGCCGCCTTCGTAGAGCCACTTCTGCCCCCGCCCGCAACAGAGGCTCCTGAACCGCCAGCTCCAAGCCGGCGGCGTGCGCGGCCATAGCGGATGCCTCGAGCGTTGTGGACGCCGGTCAACGACAAGGGAATGCTGACTTCATTCCCTCGAGCATCAGGAGGGCTATGGGCATCGATGGCCGCAAATCTGCAGAGGTCAGATTCGCCCCCCGCTCTACGAAGTCCTCGTAGTTTGTTCTGTTGAAAACAATCTCCGGTGGGCAGACCGTGACAGGGCTTCGGTCTCGGTTCATGAAGGAGATCCCCCAGGACACTCCGCTGCCAAGTGCCGGCACGTGGGCCTGGGTGGCCGCCTGCCCTTTGGTTTGCTGGTAGCTCCGATATGACATGTCGGCACGAGCTGGCGCAAGGACGCAGAGCGCAAGGAAGAGTGCAATCTGGCTTTTCATGAAGGCCCCGAAAAATGGATAGAAGCAGGTCGTCGGACCATGTAGGAAACTACACCATGTAGAAAACTACACCATGTCAAAACCCGGGTTCAACACCATGAAGCTTGCAGCCGCCCTCTCCGCACTCATGCTGACTGCCTGCATGACGCCGCCGACCACGCCTTCCGGCCGTCAGCTGACTCTCGCAGATGCTGGGCCACCGCCGGCCGATGTAGGTGAAGCCGTGCGCACCGCGCTTCGGTACCGACTGAAGGACTTTGAGACTGCGAGGATTGAAATGGCGATGCAGCCGCGGCCGGTGGTTTTCGCGAGCACCACCGGATTGAACACCGGCGGCGCGGGGTGGGAGATCTGCCCGATGGTCAACGCCAAGAACTCCTTCGGCGCGTACACCGGCCTCAAGCCGATCTTCATCCTCTGGAAGCGGGGAGAGGTGATCGACTTCAATGCCAGCGAGATGGCTGCGTTCTGGTGCAGGGACAAGAACGACGCGAGGCTGGAGGCCGGCCCCCGCCTTCGATGACTCCAGTGCGCCGGGTGCCGCGAGTTGTCACGCTCACAGTTTTAGGACATCTTTCAGTGAAGACACGCCCACTCTTCGGCGTGAAGACACCACTCTGGAGATGCAATGAGCAGCCACATTGACAAGTTTGAGGCCTGGGCTTCCCGGGACCCGCTGTGCTGGAACATCCGCGAGAAAAGCTGGAGCGGAAAAACCTACCGCGACATCAATACCGAGTGCGCATGCACGGGTTACGTGGCCGGATACCAGGCGGCCATTGACGACGGCAAACCGACGTTCGCGAAGGAGTCAGGGCCAACCACCTACCTCCAGCGTTTTGGCGATGCCATGCAGGCGCTGTGCGGTGGCGTTCGTCCCAGTGACGATGTTCTCAGCGATTGGCTCGACCCAGAATCTGAAAGTTTCGCACTGCAGGAGTTCGCCATCGAGCACGGTCCGGCTTGGGCCCAGGGCATTGTGGTGGTCGATGCCGCGCGGGTCCTCGCAGATTCCCCAACAGAGGGTGTTGAGCACGGGGATGCTCCCGCAAAGGCTTCAGCCTGCCAGGAGGCTGCATGAGCCAGCAGCGAAGCCGTGAAGCCTTTGAGGTGGCCTACGCCGCCTCGATCTCGGAAACCAGCCGCATGCCCTGCAGTTCAGAAGAAATCAGGGCCATGCGTGTTGGAGACCGGTACCAGGACGGCGCCGATTGGCTCAACGGCTGCTGGCGGGGCTGGCAGCTCGCCCAAGGCGCCAAAGGGGTCCAGGAGCAGATCTCGGCCGACAGCACCGCCAATTTGTGCGCGCAACCCTCCTCCACCCAGGAAGCCGTCACAACGGTCTCGGTTGCGGCCGAGCCGCTTCGACAGGTTCTTCAAGCCCTCATTGGCCCTGGTCACCTGATTCGTGAACTGCAGGCCACACGCAGCCTTCATGCGCTCACGAACGACAACCCGATCGAGATCCTCATCCAGCAGTTCAACGCCAGCGTGAATGGAGTGAAGAAGTCATGAGTCTTGCATTTGACGCCATGGTTTTTGCGCGCGAGGTGCACCACGCTCAGCGACGCAAGTACACCAACAACCCCTACGCCGATCACCTGGCCGAGGTGGCCGGGATCGTGGCCACGATCAATGGTGATCCGGAAATGATCGCGGTCGCCTGGCTTCACGATTGCGTGGAAGACCAAGGGGTCTCACTTTTCGATCTCGAGGCGCGCTTTGGAATCCGGGTGGCACTCGGTGTTTCAGGCCTGTCCGATATCGAAGAGGGGAACCGAGCCACCCGCAAGGCACTTGCCCGCGCGCGGCTTGCCACGTGTGCAGGTTGGATTCAGACCATCAAGTGTGCCGACCTGATCAGCAATACCAGCAGCATCGTGATGCACGATCCCGTGTTCGCCACCACATACCTGGAGGAGAAGCGGCTGCTCCTTCAAGTCCTGACGAAGGCTGATCCCAGATTGCATGCCCTGGCCACGGCCGCGGTTGCGCCCGGCGCCTCATCGTGACTGGCAGCCATGAACGTGATCGACCTCGGACCTCGACTGCGGCAAATGGCTGAAGCTCCGGCGATCAATCGGGCGGCGACTCTCCACCCATGTGCACGCGCAGCTCCTCGCCGGTGACACGCTGACCCGTTGCGATCACCTCCAGGCAGACGACTTTGCTGAACGCGTACGTGCGCAGGGCGTTGTAGGTGTAGCACCAAGCCCTGAACAGGTGCTCTCGCTTGTCCAGGCCGAAGATCGCAATGTCCCGGGTGTACGTCTCCCCCGGGAATGCCGACTTGTATTCCATTCGGAAACTCGGCCCGTCTTCCTCCAGCAGCTCACCGTCGGCCATGGTGTGGCGCCGCATGCCGCCGGCACGCGCCTCCGTGCTCACTGGGGTTCCGCCCTCCCCTGGTGGCGTTGCCTCGATCCTGTTTTTGTTTGGCACGGACGTTGATTTTCAGTTGCTGCCGTTGCATGAGGGAGGTTCGGGATGCGCTAGCATCCTGCCAGATTCCTTACCTAAGGACATCCATACTTTTCAAAATCAAGAAGGGGCTTTCCGGTGAGCAAAAACAAGATGATGACAGCAGTAGCGGCATCGACGTTGGCGATCAGCCTCCTGGGATGTGCTGACGCCCCTCCAGAAGCCAGCGACGTTCAATCCGAACTGATCGCTGGCTATGCGCCTTGCGATTCTGTTCTATTGAGTGATTTCGAGAAAACCAACAGCATCGACCGAGGCGATCACTACCAGGTTGATTTGACGTGGAAGTTCACATTTACCCGAGATGTTGCAAGACTCCAAATGCTGCTACCAACAGGTGAGGGACTTTGCAACAACATGCCGATGACACAAGTCCTGCTCGCCCAACTAACGGAGGCGGGGGTTGATATCAGTGAAGGCGTGAGTAAAGGTTTGGTAGTAGGTGCATCCAACACTTACAAAGTTGTGAAATCCGAAAAGGGGTGGGTCATCGATTGATGCGCTGGCTCGGCCCTGGCGGCCGGGTCAGTCTGGCCAGGCGTTGCTCGCCCAGTCGTCGAGAGACTGGTCATCAGATCTGCCCACTGGGGGCTTGAGAGTGCCGGGCCTGGGAATCGGCTCGAATGAGGGCTGAGGTGGGCTGTCAGGCAACTTCAAGCTTGCTTCTGCCGATGGCTCGGGCGCTGGCGCGTTTGCAGGCTGCTCTCTGAACATGACGTTGAGGCGGCGCCGCTTCCACTCGGCGAAGTGGTAAACCATGCCCATGGCTGAAGCGAGCCTGTCCAGACGACGCGCGTCCATCAGTTCCAACCGCATCCTCAGGGGAGGAAACTGGACCCAGCCAGGACCTCTGCGGTGCCGAACAGCGAACCAGTCCATCAACGCTCGCTCCGGAGTCGCCACGGCAAACGGGTAACGGGCGTCCAGGCTGTCAGGCCCATGGTGGCCAACCTGCTCGAACAAATCCTTGTCGATCTCATAGACGTGGAAGGGCAAAAATCCATCGACCTTGGTCGGACGCCACTGAGATCTCTTCTGAGAGTCCTTTGGGGCAACAATGCTCGAAACGCTCTCGGGAGGACCATCCATGATCCCTTGCTCGATCAGCACCGACCACATGCTCACAACCGCGCTCGAGTTCAACCCGTGAGCCAGGGCAAAGCCATTGGTCTTTTTCAGGGCCAAGCTGTTCAAGTAAACGCCACCCGCACGCTTGAGCACACCCTCCGATTCCCTCTGGGCCACCCAGTAGAAAACAGCGGAGCTGTTCGCAGGTTGACCGTCATCCAGGGATGGGGATGTCGCCATCGCCACCTGAAGGATCTCCTGAATCGTCACAACATCGGGCGCTCCGTCTGAAGCAAGCCAATTCTGCAGGGCACCTGGCCACTTTCTCCCCAGGTGATCCCTTAGTCGCGCCGGCGCCATCGGATGGAGGTGTTGGGGCATCTGGGGCTCATCCAGCAGTTTGAACATCTCAGCAAACTTGCGGCCGGTGCTGGACTTCGGTGTCAAGCCGTGCACGAAGATGGGCCTGAGCATCCACCATGCGTACCCATTGGTCGCTGCAAATTGCTCAGGCGTAAAGCCCAAGGCGGCGAATTTGTCGATGAGGTCTCCCACCTTTTTCCAGGACACCTCAAGAGGAGGAGTATTGGACTCCGCAGAAGCTGTCTCTGCTGGCCCGACATGCCAGAACTCATCACGATCGGGATCAGCCTTCGGGTAAATCAGGCCCAGCGCCAAGGCGACCTCACGAGCCATGCCGCGATCGCCACTCGCGCGCCCATCGAGGAGGTCGCGGACTACCTGGGGCCTGAAGCCGCGGCTCCTTGCCCAAGCAGCAATGTCAACGCCACCTTCTTGGAGGATTTCCTTGGTGCGCCGGCATTTGGCTCTGAAGTCGTCGGTTGTCATTGGGGTTTTGAGGTCTTCGGAGGTACGCAAATCCTACTGGGTCGATCTCTTTCAGGAAAGCGATGCAGAACGAGCTGGGAAGAAGGGGCGGGAGGCCAAGGAGACTGGGCGACCTGGAAAAGTTCATCCTGTGAACGCTGAGCTCAAGGGCGATCTGTTGAACTTCATCTGGCGAACAAAGCGTTGCCGCGGAACGCCATAATGGATAAAATGTCCATTATGGTCATTCTCGACAACCTCCCCCAAATCCCTGCCACCAAGGCGAAGCAAGCATTTGGCGAAATGCTTGATCGCCTGCGTGCCGGTGCTCCGCTGGCCATCACTTCCCACGGCCGCATCAAGGCGCTTCTCTCGACGCCAGAGTCCTGGAGGGCAATGGAGTTGGAGTCATCTCGTGGGGTGGAGCTTGCAGAGCGACAGGTTGCGCGTACAGATCAGGAGCGTGTTGAGTTCGAGCGACTGCAGCGCCATGCAGCGCTCGCTGTTGAATTGCTGAGCTCCGATCCCGAGCAGCAGAAGGCCCTCATCGACAAGGCCCGAGCACGGGTTCAGAGGTGGAGGGCCAACGATCTTTGCAGCGAGGACTACATCGGTCGGTGGGAGGCCATGCTGGCCAAACCGGTGCCAATCCTCGCAAAGGAGATGGTGTCGGACTGCGACGGCTGGGGAAGGTCTCTGAGGCAGAACACACCCTTCACCTTGAAGCCCCAGGCCAAGTCATGAGCAAGCTCGACATCCTTTTTCAGGCTTTGTCAGAAGCGAAAAAGCTGACCGGGCACACCGAGTACGTCATCGTCGGGAGCCTGTCTGCACTGGTCCATGAGGAATCCGGCCGGCTACCTCGAGACATGGTCCGCTCGAACGACTTTGATGCGTACACCCGGGCTGACCCCGGCCGCATTCTCGATGTTGCACATGCACTGGGAGAGGGCAGCGCCTTCTTCGAAGATCACGACATGTACATCGACCCCGTGACGCCCAAGCTCCTCACGCTGCCGGATGGGTGGGAAGAACGTATGGGCGTAATCGAGCGTGAAGGGATTAAGGCCTTTTTTCTCGATGCCGACGATGCTGCCATCTCAAAGTACACCCGTGGAGCACCGAACGATCTTCGATGGATTCGAGCCGGCGTAGAGACTGGACTCATCAACCTGGAGACCGTGCGCGATCGATTGAAGACGACCAGCTTTCTGGATGCCGCAGAGGATGCAGCGACAAAGGCAAGAGTCATCGAGGACATGCGCACCCACCTTCAAACCAAGGACCCCAGCGATAAGCCTCCAACCAAGGCTCTTGGTCCACGCCGTCGCTAGGGCTCTGCGTCGACACACGCCGCGCTCCCACCAGCACAGACCTGTGCAGGGCACACCAAAAAATCAGAACACTGCGGCATGCACAAACAACCCAGCCCCCGACACCCTTCCCTCAATCCTTTCTCCCCCCTTCTCTCCAGCCTGACCAGACCCCTCCTCCTGGCTGCAGCCCTATTCCTCTCGCCCCAAGCCAAGGCGCTGGAGTTCTCCGTCAGCCCCACCGGCGTGATCACCGCCACGGGGGACATCGTCCCAGGGGATGCTGAGGCGATCGCCAAGCTGATCACGCTGGAGTTCAAGCAGGAGCACCGCCTGCTCAGGGATCTGGTGACCGTGAACCTGCACTCCAGAGGGGGGAGCCTGATAGGCGGTATCCGCCTGGGGTACGCACTGCGCGAACTGGCCGTGCACACCAACGTTGCTGCGGGGCAATCTTGCTTGTCCGCCTGTGCTCTCGCCTTCCTCGGCGGCAAGGGGCGCACGGTAGAGGGTCAACTGGGCGTCCATGCCGCAGGGCTCATGCCCAACAGCACAGCTTCCACCCAGGCGCAGCTGCTGGACACCATCCAGGCGCTGGGGGCCATCACCACGTCCTATGTGCACGAGATGACCGGGAGCAGCGAGGTTGCCTTGCTGGCTCTGGCGACCTCCAACAACAAGGTGGCCGTCCTCACCGACGCGGAGTTGGTGTCCATGCGCGCCATCACTGTGGCCCGCCGGCCGGCACAGTACGGTCAAACCGGGTTTCGCTGCCCAGCCACGAACACCCTCTCGGTGCTGAGCATCATCTGTGTGAACCTGGATGTCGCACAGCTGGACCTCGAGCTCAACGACCTGTACGGGAAGATCCGCGCCCTGGGAGCCCCGGCAAACCTGGCGCGCGAGCAGCAGGCCTGGCTGCGATACCGCAACTCGTGCGTCAACGACAGCATGCCCAATGGCCATCAGAGCATCATCAAGTGCGTTCGCACCGCCTACGAGATCCGGCGTGATCAGCTGCAGGCGATTTCGCTGGACCTGGCCGCCAAGGGCACCGACCAGGTGAAGTCCGGCTGGGCGCCGATCCCAGAGCTGAAGTAGCCACGGCCGCGGTCTGCCTCTACGATGCGGACCATGTGCTACTCCGCCCTCATCTGGACCGACTACCGGCGCTACCTGAAGTCATACGGCGCCACGCTGGACATCCACGAGTTCGTCCGCCTCATCGAGCGGCGCCTGAAACAGGGTCGCCTGGCCATCCCCAAAGGGATGCTGGACTCGCTGGGGGACCTGAAGAAGGTCTCAGCCCCTTCGGATGCTCCCAAAGACCAGGTTGCCGCGGTCGATGAACTCATCGCCCTTCTGGATGAACTCAGGAAGCAGGAGGCGGCAAGCTGGGAGGAGATGCTGTTCACGCAGAAAGCCCGTCTGGTCGACGCCGAGAGGAAGCTCGCAGCCAAACCCACGAAGGCGGCGTCGGAGAGTCAGCGCATCGCAACCGACAAGATCGAGCGCGCGATGGCCAGGCTGGCCGACCTGAGGCGAACAGAACCCAAGGAGCGGGACTCGCGGATCTTCCCCGGCCACTACGGGCTGGTGATGATCGACGAAGGCGGTCAGCGGATCCTCAAACCCATGCGCTACCAGTGCCGCCCGGCGGGCAAGCCGGCCTTCTACGACACCAAGTACCCGGGCACCTACAACGCGCGCGCGGACAACCTGCAGGGCTTCTGGAAAGGCCAGTTCGGCCACACCCATGGCTTGATGGTGGTCACCTCCTTCTTCGAGAACGTGAACCTGCACCGGGTCGAGGGCCGTGAGCTCGCGCCTGGCGAGGAGGTGCGCAACCAGGTGCTGCGCTTTGATCCTGCGGGTGGCCAGCTCATGCTGGTTGCGTGCTTGTGGTCGCACTGGACTCCACCAGGTGGGGCTGGCGGCAAATCAGCAGAGGAGGACGACCTGCTTTCCTTCGCAGCCATCACCGATGAGCCCCCGCCTGAGGTGGCGGCCGCCGGGCACGACCGGTGCATCGTGCCCATCAAGCCAGAGAACATCGACGCCTGGCTCAATCCTGATGCGGGGGACCTGCAGCGGCAGGTCGAGATCCTGAAAGATCGGGAGACGCCGTACTACGAGCACCGGCTGGCGGCTTGAGAGTGGGTGGCGTCGGGGGCTGAGCGTCATTGAGCAGCCGCAGCTGCAGCCGGGTCGCCGAACTTGCCGTGAAGTTTCCAGGTGGTGGCCTCGTGGTCCTCCATCTCGCCACCAACATCGAGACCGACGTTCATGGCGGTCGCCTTGAGATCGGCGTTCACGCCAAAGTCATCCTCGTAGTTCACAGCCAGTGAGAACTCCTTCATCCCGAAAGACATCCTGCCCTTGGCAACGGTTTGCCAAGTGCTCTCATGCGGGTACCAGACCAACCCCTCTGGCAACGATGGGCTCCCAGAGCCCTCGAACTTGGCTTCAAACACCATGTTTGCGCCGTGAGCCTTGGAGGATTTGAACTTGGCTCCAATCTCCTTTGCGGGCACTGCCACAGAGAGGTTTCCCGCAACCTGATCTGACCATCCCCGCACGAATTCAGCCTTGATTTCAGTGGCGCCCAGATGCATCAGGATGTCAACGGCCTCTGCGAACTTGTGCTCGAAGAGCATCTTGTGGAAGGAGGGCAGCGTGAAGTAGACATCGTTGAGGGCGGGGTGGCCCGCATAGAGCACCTCATCGATTGGGTGCCCAGGTGGGAACTTGAGGCCTGCAGATTCGGTTCTGCTGATGATGCGGACATCAAGGCCGCCATAGCTGTACTTTCGGATCCTATTTACAGCCCGGTTGCTTGTGGCGATGACGTCTGGAATGGCGGCCACAAAATCACCCGCAACAAACCTCAGGACGGATTTCGCCACGCCTTCACTCTTCTCAAAGTTGATCGGGTCGAGCAAATAATAATTTCCGCTCTTGATGGCGCCCGCGAGATCGCCAGGCAGGACGACCACGAGATTGCGCGCTGGGTTGGGCTTGGAGAGCATTCGAACCTCTGAGTCGTTATGGGAGCGTGCCGCCTATGGCGGGCGGCCTCAGTGTGTTTAAGGATAGCCCACGTCACAGCAAGGGACTCAGCGGCAAGTGGGGCCGATGAGGTGAAGGTGCAGACATGGTGTTTCAGATATCCTATGGACATCAACGTGATACAGCACAACCCCCCACCTGGATCTCATCATGAAAACTCTGAAAATCGCAGTCGCCTTGGCCATCGCAACTTCCGCCCTGTTTGCCGGCTCCGCCATGGCGGCCGCACCCAAAGATGCGGCCTGCAAGGGTAATGCCGAGGGCGGCACCGTCAAAAGCGTTGCGACCGTTGGCAAGAGCGTCGTCATGACCTTCACGAACAACCCCGTGCCCATCAACATCCCGCTGACGCAGAAAGCAGAAGCTGCCGCCCTGGCCAAGGTCAAGCCCGGCACGCTGTACTGCGTGGAACCCGACCCCCTGATGTAACAGCAGACAGGCGCTACGATGTTCATTTTCCGAGTGCTCTGGGTACTTCTGTCGGTCGGCATTCGTATGGCTGTCGTGGTGACTCCGTTCATCTACTTCTACGAGCACAACGGGACGCTACCTTCGTTCGCCGTCCCAACGGGCATCCCGACTGCCGTGATGCTGCCGGTGTACTCGGTCCTCGCTTTTGTTCTCCTTTTTTGGCGAGAGATCGTCGATGGGGCTGCACAACAACAGGAATGGCTTGCGCAGCTTTCCGATGAGGAACGGGAGGACTACTTCCGCCGTAAGGAGGAAGAGGCTGAGGAGATCAAGCGGCAGGATGACGACCGGACCTTCGATCGCTTGACGCCGGGTACCGCTGCCTACTACATCGACCGGGGCCATGACAGTCAGTTCTGACATTGCGTCTGATGCAGGAAACCTCGAACATGAAGGCTGCCTGCACTACAAGGCTTTCGCTGCTCTCGCTCGCGAGGAGCTGCAGGCGGGGCATGAGGCCGTGAGCAGGCGAATCGCCGAACTGATCACCTTCATCGATCGCTCCATCCCACTCACCGCAACACAGGTCAGGGCTCAGGCACGTGACCGGGACAGTGGTGAGCCCTACCGCAAGCTGTATGTCCTCGAGGTTTTCCGTGACCTGGTGGAGCGACAGTGGCCGGATGACGTGGCCGATCAGATTTCCCAACTGCTGGCACGCTACGCGCGCGACGGGTATGTGGACATCGATCGATACCACGATGAAGGCACGCTGCTTGAGGTAGCGATCACGCAGCTCAATGCGCACGCTGCCACTGCCCTCATCAAGATGGGAGCCTCAGAGAGCCGGGTGCCGATGAAGCAGGTCAAGGGCACAGCCGTTCAACCCGGTGACTTCCATGGGTTCATGCGATTGAAGTTCGAGGCTGGCCACCGCATGCACGACGCTGTCTATGGCGCCCGCATGGCGCGCTCGATCGCGGTGGCCAAGGGTGAGCTGGCGTCGGATGGGCTGGGCACCGCGGCGCCGGAGGATGTGGCTGCAGCTGAGCCGGCCGCGCAGCCCGCACAACTCGGTATTCGGCGCCGGGGGCTTTGAGTGGCTGACTTCATTCCCCTTCGGGACAAGGTCTGTCGCGTCCAGCTCCCATCGGATGAAGTCGCGGATCCGAACAACTCGCTGGTCGACCAGGCGCAGTACCACGGATGGCTTCTGCGCAGCATCACCGGCTTGGGCATCACCATTCCTGAGCGAGGTCCCGAGCCGCTCGAGAAGTTTCCATCCATGCCCTTGGTGGCGCGAACAGTCCTCAAAGATCTGCTCGCCAGGATGATCGCCATCAAGGCGCCGATCTCACTGCACTGGCGCGAAGCCACTGGCGCAGGTCCCATGCAGGCCGCGCAGACCAAAACCGCGATGGACAGGCTCCTGTCGCTGGGCGGTCACTTCGGCCACAACGAATTACTCTACGAGCTCATCATGGCCTACGGCCGCGCAGGGTACATCAGCCCCAGGCAAGCAACCAACGGAGTGACGGCTCTCGAAGATGCGCTCCGGTCTCGGAACCACACCACGGTGCGAGCCCTGGTCGAGTTGGGAGCGACGGGGGAGAACATCCCGAGCAAGGAGACCCGAAACGCCTGGGACATGATCTTTCCCGCGGGAGACTTCGCCTTTTTCATGGAGCACTGGGTCGGGCATGGGTCGGCCATTCACCAGACGTACATGGCGGCGTGCATGAGCCGGGAAATCCTGGTCAAGCGGGATGTGGCGGCCGTTGAGCCGGTGAGGACCGTCTCGGTTGTGGCTGCAGCGCCTGGACGGCGCCGCCGGGGGATTTGAACTCGGTGAAGAAACGAGACGAATACCATCCGTGAGAAGATGTAGCGAAATAGGACCAAGCATGACTTCACCTTCTCGTTGCATCCCTTTTCTGCTCGCCATCATCTTGTCTACGGCTGGGGCTACGAGCTTCGCGCAGGCAACGAAACCTGCGATCCCGACGCTTGCCCCGTCGACGCCCGAGGCACTTGCAAAGGCTCCCAAGCTGACACCGTTCGGCATCGAGTTGAACTCGGAGAAGTCGTGTGCACGCATGAAGGCGAAGTTCAAAGAGCTCTCACCTGGTTTTAAGCCCGATCCCGACGATGTCGGTTTCTACCTTAAGTCAGAGAAAATTTTTCCAGGCTCCGCTTCCATCATGACGGTGTGCACACCTGACAAAAAAATGAAATATATTAGGATTCAACTGCTTGAATCCAGCGGCCCCATTGGCGATGTGCTCGCAGCAGTGGGCGAAAAGTACCCCTTTGAGAAGATTGAAATCGGCACAGACGGTGCTACTGAATTCCATTCTTTCAAAGCCAAAGATGGGAGTGTTAAGGTTAACGCAGCCAAGACAGATCCCGGCTGGTTCATCACGTACTCGGTCTTTACCGACGAAGACAAAGCCGAACAGAAAAGGGAAGAGGCCGAAAAAAAGGCCACCATCAAGCGCGCACTTTGAAGCAGGGGCCTCAGGGCTTCTCCCGCTCGCAAGTGGGTCCTGATGCAGCCAGCATCCCTGCCTCAGTCAAATGCAACCGCCACATCATGGTCGAGGCCGAATTCCCAGCCCCGGAGTCAAACCCCACATAGATGGGCTTGTGCCCTTCGTACTCGACGGCATAGTGCGCGGTTGTAGATGCCACGCCGTCGTCATCGCAGGTGGTGAAGATCCTGCGCACGCTCGCGCGGCCGAAAAGCTCTGGTGCAAACCTCCCTGAGGTGCTGCCTGCGTTCTTCTCGCCGTGTTTGACGGTGCCGGCAATGTTGACCTGGTGGAACCCGACGGGCGCCCCATAAATGGTCACCTCAAGCTGTTTTGGTACGCCAGCCACCGGCATGACCGGTGTCATAACGCCGAGCAGCTTCGTGAGCGCCTTCTCGGGCGCGGACTTCCACCTCACACCCGGGACACCGTAGAGGGTCTTCCAAGGCGGCGTGGCGAAGTTGTTGCCGCGGTTGATGGCCATCGTGGCCGCCAGGGGCTCCAGGGCGGTGGCGTGGGCTGTGCCGACCAAGAAGGGGGCTGATGCCGCCGCCAGGGCGCACAGGATCCTGACGAAGCGGCTGGACGACGACATCAATTCACGCCTGCTGGGGACATTTGCTGTGGAGCGCCGCGGCGCTGCTCGGCTCCCTCCTGGGCCGTGATGAACGCCTTGCGGAAGTCCATCGGGTTCGAGATGCCCACAACGGGCGCCTGGGGCGTGCCGGCACCGGCGACGATGATGCTGCCGTAGTTGAAGATGCGCCCGAGGATGCTCTGGTCGACGCGGATGCTCTCGATCTTGGAGAGGTTGAGCTCGATGGTGTTGCGGCTGATCAGGCCGGTCTTCGCGATCACGCGCTTGTTGGTGATGGCGAGCTCGGTGGTCCAGTAGCGAATGGCGGCCATGGCCAGGGCGATCAACCCGATGCCAAAAAGTGGCAGTGTGATCAGGCCGAGGAGGATCAGGGGCATCAGGGCCCAGATGCTGATCTTGCCCATGTGCTGGACGCTCTCGCCGGTGGTCAACGAGCTTTGGACATATGACATTTTTTCCCTTTGGATGATTGAGTGCTGGGGATTCTCTCAGTAGTTCATCTGGACGTGGCGGCTACGCGCTGGGGCTGTGGCTGCAGCAGCACAGAGGGGCTGAGTTCATCCCTGGGTTCAATGAAGTCAGTCAGTTACTGGGGCTGCATCGGAAATCTCGAGGGCACCAGTTTGAAAAGCATGTCACCTTGGGTCACGTCCGGTCACCCACCGACAACCGGTGACACCTTGTGGCGACTGCGGGCACCTGGTGGAGCCGGCCGGCGGCAGCGGTCGCCATACGTCACCAAGTGGCGCTTGCTCAGACAGGTTATGTTTTTCTTCGTCGGCGGTAGACGGGTTATATTTTTTCTTCGCCAACAGCAGACGGCTTATATTTTTTCGCGCCAAGTGTCACCTTGCGCCACGAGGCGACACCACCAGGCGCGACCGATCACCGAGGTGTGTGCATGGTCGACAATTCAAGCCGCGAACCCCTCGGAGCCGAGGCGTTACAGCATGGATATATCCAAATCACCCGAGCTGGAGAGAAGGGCCGGCAGGCAAGGGTCAGCGCCTATCAAGGAGAGCAATGAACCATTCAGAAAACACCGACGACGACGTCCCCTCCGATGAGGTGAAGACGATTTGGCACACAGTCATTGGACGGGTACTGGAAATCGCCAGCCGCCCCACCAACAACACGGCTTGGGTCCCAGTTCCCCTGCGGGATGACCTTCAGGACTGTGTCGATCGCGGCCTCCTGGTGGCCACCCGATTTGACGAGAACACGCCACAGGACAGATACCAGCTCACAGTGACTCGAAACGGGCAGATCGTGTACGACCTCCTCCACTCCCACCTGGTGGCAACTGGACAGGTGGAGCCACGTGAGCCACCCGAGCCGGATGTGGTCAGAGCGAATCCGTTTGACGGAATGGACGACTGAAAGCCCAGGTCGGCGGCCCGCAGCCAGGTGCAGTTCGCGCAATCCGGCACTTTTTTCGACACCAACCGTCAGCCGGTGTCATCTGCCGCCAGTACTGGCCACATTGAATCACTCGCTGGCAGCCTTCAATCCGATGAACTCAAGCCTGGACTTGTCAAGGCTGCTGTCGAGATTTTCGTAGCGGTCTTGGGTCGATCCCATTGCGCGCCCGAGCAGAAAAATGCGCTCGGACAATGTCTGCAGACCTTGCCCGGCCTTGAAGCAGCCGGGGTTCTTCAGCCAGTGCGACCGCAAAAGAACAAGTAAGCCCATCCATCCATTGCTCCCGCTGCTTGTGTGCGGATCCAGCCCCAGGTTGCGCAGGATGCAATAAGCCATGAACAACGGGTCTCGTTCATCGCCATGGCCAGGGGTGTGAGAGTTCTTCCCGTAGTACGCCAACGCATAGTCACCAAGCATGACTTTGTCCAAACCGCCAAGCTCTGGATACACGGACAAAGCCGACTCTCCTTCCCAGACGGCAGCGGATTCCATCGTAGGAGAGTGATACACGATGATCTCAAATGCCTCCGACGGCCTTGGTTTAGCAACCGTAGCCGTCTCGGAGAACATCTGAACGACATCGGGCTCGATCTCTGTTCGCAGGGTTTCCCGATCGTGCATCGCAGTCTCTCTCAATCGGGACATGGCATCGGTGAACCCGCACAGACCTTCGTACTCACGCTGGGACAATGCAAAGGGGATCTTCGGCTTCAGCCACTCCCAGCTTTCAGGGTCATCGAGCTCATTCATGGGTGTCAACCTCAGGCCCAACAATCCATCCAACTTGTCCCAGTCGACTTCGGGGTTTGACGCCGTCCATGGCTCACCATCGATGGTCAGTGCCCGCTGGGAGTGAAGCAAGCCACCCCTGCTCTTGATCACCTGGTACACATCATCATCAGGCTCCCTCTGGTTGAAGCGCTCGACTTCGCCCATTCCTGCCAGATCACAATCAGGATCCGTCGGGTCCGGAAAGCCAGAGAGGCGCCTTGTTCTGCCATCCCAAGGATTGATGAACTCAACCTCGGAGAGCAGTGGAGGCAGATCAGTGCAGCGAAAGGGAAACGTCGGCTTCCTGTGCCAAAGCGCCTGCGCCGATTTCAGAAAGTCGTCAGGAGATTTGAAGACGTGTGCGTGATAGACGCCCAACTCGCGCCAATACCAGCTGTATCCGAACAGTTGCCCGTCCGGGCCCATGTATTGCACGGGAGTGAGCCCCAGTGGCCAGGTCTGAGATGCCCAAGAGAACAGAATGGCCTCCTCGACGTCGACAGCTACTTCAGATCTGATTCGCTTGATGAGGTCGTAGGGGTCAATGCCGGAGGCCTCGCTCCAGCACAAATGTGCTGTGTCGAATGCGATTTCCGCACGATAGGGAGTGAGGACCTTGCCTTTCGCATCCAAGCTCGAGTCAAACCCTCTCATCCACTTCTCAAGCTGGTAACCAGGGAGCCGCTTCTCTCTGAACCCAACGGATGACAGTCCATCCCTCATGCGCAGCTGTTGCATCGCATACAGATGGCGAACGCTCAGCCTGGAGAACATCCAGGCGGCGCACACCGCGGCGCACACGTCGGTCAGCGGTATCCCGCTTGCAAGGAAGATTCGCCAGGCAATGCATGCCTCTAGCTCATATTCCTTATTCGGGAGCTGCTTGATCCCGGCAATGAGATCGGCGTCGCGAGAAACCATCTTGTCCCACGACGCGTATCCCAGGCCTATCGCCAACAAGGATTTGACCGCGGTCAGCGGTTTGCCCTTGAAGGCTTGCCGGGACACCAGAACATCAACCATCTCATCAAGCCCACCGCCCTCGACATCCACGCGCGCCAGCGGCACCGCGTACTTCAGGGCCACAGGTGGAGGCAACCATTCCGTCAGCCCTTCATGCATCGAGTCCCTGTAAGCCGGGGCAATCAGCTCAATGTCAATCGCTAGGTGCTCGGATAAAAGGGTGAGAAATTGGAGGCGCTCTGCCGGCAATCCCTGCACAGCAAAGAACCGCTCGACATCCCTCATCAAGTGAAAGAGCGGCAGCAGGGAGTCAATCAGCGTCGAGTGCGACTCGAGCCAAGCAGAGCGTCCCTTCGCATCCAGCCTGACGAGTTCCTCTTGCACCTTCTCAACAACAACCTGAGTCGCATGGAAGTTCGCAAACCCAAGCGCCCTGGCCATGGCCTCATGAACCCTGGACAGCTTGAGGTCTGGGGTAGATGGCTTGAGGTTTACGTGCAGGGACTTGGCGCACCCCTTGAACTGCAGCATCAGGAGATCGGGCATCTCACCGCCGTGATCCAACAATAGGGAGTCAAAGTCCTGTCGCGCCTCTTCGTCGGCCTTATTGACCTTCATGGTGTCACCTCCGTTGGCAGCGCAAGTGAACGGCTCACCACGTCCAGCACTACCAAGGGGTTTACCAAGTAGGGAGGGGGAAAACATCAATCTGACGTCGCCTGTTCACTGAGGTGAGCAGCTCGCCGGCGAAGGAGCGATTGACGGATTCTAAGCACGCTTCAAACCGATGTCCACATAGCTTTTGATTGATCACGGTGGCGAGCACTGCCACCGGAAAGCGCCATGTCAGACAGGTTTTATTTTTCTGTCACCAGTGGTCAACATGAGGCGGGGCCTGCAGACAGGTTATTTTTTTGTCGGCGAACTTGCCAAGTGCAATTCACCTGGGGCAAAATTCTTGCGCGGCGAACCGACTCCGCGCCTCCCGCATGGTGAAGCCCCAAGCATCGGATCGACAGCATTGACAGCACCAGGTGCACCACCCTCCTTTTGGTCTGCACGGTGAAGCGGGATAGCCGTGCTCAATCCACAAGGAAACGGTATGAATCCGTCACTGTCGACCACGATCGCGGCCATCGGCTGCGTCGTTCCCTCCTCCATCGAACGCCCCAAACGCTTCGCTCAAGAGCTCCACAAATTTGTGGGACGCGCAACTCTGTCCGAGTGCCAAGAAATCACAGCCCACGTTTACGGGCATGCGGATTGGCACTCGCTTCACAAGGCATGCAGCAGCCAGTCAAATGGCGCAGCGTTTGACGAGGACCTCACAGTCGAAGAGGATAAAGCGCGTGAAGATGCTCAGGTCAAGGTGCTGTGCAGGGAGTTGTTTGACCTCGACCCAGACACAGTAGATCTCGGCCCTCCCCCACGAGATGCGCCAGACGCGAGCGCGGCAGAGCAGACTCAGGCCCGCACCCATGATCACCATCGAGATCCTCTAAAACGTTCCGACCTGGCCATCGAACAACTGCACAAGACCTTCTGCCAATGGTTTCTCACCGAGCAGACGCCAACACTGTCTTTTCAAGCACCACGTGCGCAGATTGGGCCGGATGTGGAAGGCATTGCCTCACAGGATTTCATGGCAACGTTTCCTCTTCGCCTTGCGCAGTGGTGGCGAGTGAACATCCCCTACCAACCCGAAGTGGCGTTGGCCATTGAAACCTTCCCATGGAACAAGGATCGAGTGACCAGTATTCTGATGTTTGGAAGATACTGGGGGGAGCTTGGTGTTCACTACGCTGAGGTCATCGACTTCATGATGGGCCCGGGAACCGCATACCTGCTGGCAGAGCAGTACTGCAAGGCCGCCATGTTCAACATGGATGTGCTCTCAATGTCTGATGAAAGGATCAGCGAACTCTCGCTGGCTCTTGAAATACAGTTCATGTCGATCTACCCGCGTGATGACTTCATCAAAGCTGGCCCCCAAGGGTTGCGTCGCTGCGCCAGGGAAGCAGTCAAAGTGCTCACGAACCCCAAGAGCCGTCGTGGAACCTGGAAAACGTGAGCATCGGATGGTCTTCACATCACCGATGATGGCCACCACATAATCGCCAATGCCCATCCTCGACAAACTCAACATCACGCCGCCGGTGGCCATGACCGCCGCAGAGATCAAATCCTTCGAGCTGCTGATGTCCGCCGCGCGCAATGACACCGGGCAGAGCCGGCGGGTGGCGGACTTCCTCCTGGCCTGGTGGAACGCTGTCGAGTGCGGGGCTTGGGATCCAACGAGTCTATGGGCTCTGGACGTGGAGCTGGGCGACGCCATCGTCACCCTGCTGGGCTACATCAACCGAAGCAGGTGCTACCCGGACACCCTGGGCTATGGGCCGGAGTTCAAGGAGCTCGTGAGGATGTGGCGCGGGTAGCGGGGATGCTTTCGATGCCTCAGTACATCCCGCTGGCCGGGTCGTATTTGTCGATCACCTCGTCGTAGTCAGGGGCGGCGTAGGGTTCACGGCGAGTCTTCTCCCCGGGAAAAGGCGACTTTCCCCACTGGAATGGCCACCGGGTCCATTTTCGCGACTTCAGTTGATCAAAGAGCCTGCCTTGTGAAGCGGTGGCAATACGGTACGCGGAGCCAGGAACGAAGCGATCGTTGTCCATGAGCCATTCGTAGGCCAGCACAGCCTTACGACAGTGCTGCCATGAACCGAGGATCAGCGCCATCTGGGTCAATTCGTCGCCGTCGGCCAGGCGGCGCAGCATCGACAATCGCCGCGATGGCACTGCCTCCACAAGGCGGTAAATGGCGTCGCGATTCTCGTGGAGGTAGTCATCAATCCTCTGGGGGCTGTCCAGGATGTTCGAGTGCAGCAACTTCTTGCCTTCATGGCGCTCGTGACCCAAGTCGAGGAATTCAAGGGCATGCCGTCTGGCTTCGTTTTGGTAGTTCCAGGCGCTCATTCATCTCCTCCGGCATGGCGGCATGGACCGCAGTTTTGGCGACCGCACATTCTTGTTGGAAATCTCACGGCCCGCAAGATCGAGAGGCGCCGTCACCCTCCTGAACGTTTTCAACTGAAAAAAGAGGGCTTAAAACGGCGGAGGGGCTCCACCAGAAGGATATGGGCGCCGGAGACTAATGCAGGTCAGGCTGGGAAGATGGGGCTGAGGTTCAGATTTGTTCAGCGTAGTGGCGGTCGTTGTCAACCAAATCAAGGATTTGATGGCGTATCTGATATCCTTTGCGCGTGATCAACTTCCCCGCCACACACCAGATCCCAATTACAAACAGGGTCAAGGGAGAAC
>LNFM01003468.1_pt1 | contig 48882 bp, 47 predicted proteins | sample 596031 | NCBI WGS metagenome assembly LNFM01 (sample SAMN04254537, study PRJNA301005) | activated carbon metagenome | isolation source: dual media filters at the Ann Arbor, Michigan drinking water treatment plant | place: USA: Ann Arbor
CCGAAGTGGTGTTCGATTTCTACGACCGCCTGAAATCGGTGACCAAGGGCTACGCCTCGTTCGACTACGTGATCTCGGAATACCGCGAGGATTTCCTCGTCAAGATGTCGATCCTGGTGAACGAGGAACCCGTCGACGCGCTTTCCATGATGGTCCACCGTGACCGGGCCGAGGCGAGAGGTCGCGCGATGGTGGAAAAGCTGAAAGAGCTGATCCCCCGCCACATGTTCAAGATCCCGATCCAGGCCGCCATCGGCGCGCGGGTGATCGCGCGCGAGACGCTGTCGGCCATGCGCAAGGACGTGACCGCCAAGTGCTACGGTGGCGACGCCACGCGGAAGAAGAAGCTTCTGGAGAAGCAGAAGGCCGGCAAGAAGAAGATGCGCCAGTTCGGGAAAGTGGAGATTCCGCAGGAAGCGTTTATCTCGGCGCTGAAGATGGACGGGTGAAGTTAGAGCAGACCTAAGATTTGAGCGATCCACATCGCGAGGAGAGAGCCGCCACCCGAAGCACCAGTGTCTTTGGCGACCTCATACACTTCCTTCAGAAGGCCAGGCTTCTTCTTTTCAATCTGCTTTAGTTTTGACTTTACTTCTGCTTCGTCCGCGTCTTCGATTCCTACTTCGAGCCTATCCTCGATAGCGTTAATCAGGATTTGAACTTCCGCAGCTTCCCTGCGGGAAATCTCCGCTAGATATCTGCCTAGCTCGGTGGAGTTCGTGAGAGACATCTGTATGGACTTGCTTAGGCTCTGTGCAACGCTTGTTTGGCGCTCGCTGAGACCGAGAAGCCGAAGGTTTTGTTCCTTAAGCAACGCGAGTGTGTCATTCGTTAATTTGAGCTGCAGTTGAGAAAAATCGAGAGCCGCCTGAAGTCTCAGTTTATCTACCTCAGAAATTGGCAGTTCATTGACGCCGACTTTTCCCGAAACGGCTAGCCCAAATTCCGACAATAGCCGCTCTATGATTTCTGGATCCCCTGATTTTGATTTTATTAGTACAATAATACGGTCCTTGTCTTGGGATATTGAAACGTTTGCATCGCCCTCTGGATAGCGTGTTCTAACATAATCAGAGATTGACGAAAGAATTGTTGCTGCCGCGTGAAGATACTCTTTGGGAAAGGCCAAAGTCCTTTTTATTATCGCGCTGTTTGTCTGTTCGTCGAGAACTTCGATGCAAAGTTCTGAACATTCGCGGCAAATGTAAACTGTGGGTCCGGCTATTATATGGTCAACTTCGAATTGTGAAATGCCGCAAAAGTTACAATAGATAATCTTCGCAGGAAATTCTTTGCCGTTCTTCATCTTCACCTTGTTGTTCTTCATGAAGCGGAAGACGTCATCCATTGACCGCCGGCGACGATATATAATTCGCATCTGATCTTCCTGATCAGACGTAAATTCAAAATCTTCCATCATGTTTTGGATAATCTTGTCGAAGCGAGCGTCCAGAAGGGATTCTTCATTCTTGGTTTCCATCCCGACTCCTAGAAAGATCGTGTTTAAATGAATACTGTCATCTCCAGATGTAAAAGCAAGCCTGCAGTGGCGGAAATACCCCCCCTCACCTGACCAACTGCCCCGGAGGCTCCCCCTCCGGCAGCCCATCCTCCGCATATTTCCCCTGCAAATGCTCCTGCATCGCTGAGCGCAGCCGATCCGGCTTTGGCCGCGTATCCACATCCTCCGAAAACTTCGGCTTGCCCTCCGCCCAGCGCGCCTCGCGCCGCCGGAAGTGGTCGGTCGTCTCGGCCCCGCGCAACAGCCCCAGCAGCCGCGCCTGCATGTAGCTGCGCAAGACGTCGTTGATCCGCCCGCCATAGCCCACGCCCATCGACCGGAAGAACTTCACCACGTCGCGGTCCAGCCGCAGCGTCACCTTCTCGCCCGGTGGTTCGGGCGGGCGGGCGGCGATCTCGTGCCACTCCTCCGGGATGCGGCCGGTCAGTTCGATGGTGTTGTGCAGGTCCCATTCCAGCCGGTCCATCACCTCCATCATGTAGGCGGTGAGTTCGCGCTGTTTCGGGGTCTGGCGGCGAAGGTTCGGCATCGGCGGGCCTCGGGCGGGAAGGGGGACCGCCAGCCTGACGCGGCGGGGTTAAGAAACCGCGTCCCGCCCGCGCGGCCCTGCCATACGCCTGCCAGACGCTTGCCAGACGGTTTGCAGACCGCCATTCCGGCCCGCTAACCTTTCGTATAGTCCGGTCATCCGTCTGCGTCCTTGGTTCGGGGCTCGCCCGGAGGTAGAGCACCTTTCGGGAAGGGGGCCGTCGAACTTTCGCCCCGATCCTGGGCCATGGTGCGCTTTGGCACCGGCCAGGCAGGGTGAGAGTTGGTTGATGGTGCGGTTGGTTGACGGGCAGGCGATTGGGCCGGAAGGACTGGGGCCGAGGCTGCTTTTGATCGCGCTCGCCGCCGCCGTGCTGTTCCACGGCGGCCTCCTGCCTTTCACCCACGCCAACACCTACGACGCCTTCATCCACATGTTCTTCGGTGACCACTACCACCGCACCTGGTTCGACCCCTGGGAACCGCGCTGGTACACGGGCTTCGCGACCACCTCCTACCCGCCCGGCACGCATATGTTTATCGCGGGATTACAGCATGTTATGCCGTTGCGGGCGGCGTTTGTGGTGGTGCAGCTGGTCGGGATCCTGCTCCTTACGGTGGGGGTCTACCGCTATGCGCTTCTGTGGGTTTCGCCCGGTGCCGCAGGGTTTGCGGCGGTGGTTCTCGTGCTGTCGTCGTCGATTTCCGAGACCGTCCACCTCTTCGGTCAGCTGCCCACGATCTTCTCGCTCGGCGTGTTTTTGAACGGCATGCCCTACGTCTACCGCTGGATCGTGCTGGGCCGCTGGTCCAACTTCGCCGCCGCCGTGATTTTCGGCGCGGCCACCACCGCCGCGCATCATGTCACCACACTTTTTGGCGCGGTTCTCTTCATCGTTCCGCTGGCGTTTCAAGCACTTAGGGCGGTGGCCGAGCTTGACCCGCTGCCGTCCGGGTCCGCCGGGGTCCGGGCGCGCCTGGCCGGGCTCTCACGGTTCGGCTGGCCGGTGCTGCGCGGCTTGCTGTTGGCCGTGGCGCTGGTCGGAGCGATGATCGTGACGATCTTTCCCTATTGGTACTGGTCGGTCACCGACCCGATCACCCAGGTGCCGATACCGCACGGCAGCCGGGAAAGCTTCATCGCGCGTCCAGACCTTGGCTTCGTGTTCTTCCTGCTGCCCTGGGGCACCAGCCTCCTTCTCCTGCCCTATGCCGTCTACAAGGGCATGACGACGCGCCTCTGGCCGCTGGCTGCCGCGCTGGTCTTGTGTTTCGTGCTGGGCACCGGGGGAACGACACCCGTGCCGCGCGCGATCCTGCGGGGTGCGTTTGATATCCTGACCCTCGACCGCTTCACGTTCTGGGCGACCATCTTGATCCTTCCGTTCATCGGCGTGATGTTCGAGGGGCTGTTCTACGGCCGCTCGGGCGCTGTACTGCGCGCGGCGCTAGGCCGCCGGATGGACCGGATGGTCGCAGGCGCGCTGTTCGCCTGCTATGTGGCAGTGGCGGTGTTCTGTGCCATGCTGCCAGTGATCCGGCCAACCCAGCCCGATTTCATCGACCCGGCGCCAATTGTCAGCTTCCTCGGGCAGGATGACCATGACCGGTGGCGCTATCTTACATTGGGGTTCGGCGATCAGTTCGCCTATCTGTCGGCGCTGACCACCGCACAATCAGTGGACGGCAACTACCATTCGGCGCGCCGTTTGCCGGACATGACGCGCTTTTCCGTCGAACGGCTGGAAAACTCCAAATATCTCGGCGTGCCGGGGCTTGGCTCCTTGCAGCAGTTTCTGATCAATGCTGACCGCTACCATCTGAAATACATCTTCGCGAATGACGAGTTCTACGACCCAGTGCTGCTGTTCACCGGATGGAACAGGCTCAATCGGCTCGGGAACGGTGTGGTGGTGTGGGAAAAGCCCGATGTATCGCCGCTTCCCCTGCTGCAGCGGCGGCGTGAGATTTCGGGGGCGCAAGCCCTGATGTGGGGAACGTTGCCACCTTTGGCGCTAAGCCTTGCGGCTTTGCTGTTCGGGGTCAGCGTGCTGCGGCGCGGCTTTGCGGAACCGCGGCGCGAATACCGCCCGCTGGTGCAACGCAAGTCAGGCTTTCCGCGCCCGGTCATCGTGCGGCGGGTGGTGCTCGGGTTGGCCGCTGCAACGGTTCTGGTGGGAGCCGGCACCGGCTGGCAGATCTGGCACAGCATCAGTCGGCCCGCACCGGCAGATGTCGTCGTGGCGGAATATTTCTCGCATCTCGACTTTCGGCGCTACGAGGACGCCTTCGCGATCTTGGATCCGGAAAGTCGCGACGATTTCGAAACAGTGCTCTTCCAGTGGCGCTGGCGGGGTGGCTTGATTGCCTCTTATGGCAAGTTGGTCGGGTTCGAGGCCGATGTGGTGGCCCGAACAGACCGGCTGGTCGATTTTGAGGTGCGCCTGACCTGGCTGACCTCGCTCGACCTCCGTGAGGAGGTGCTGGAGGTGCGTGCGGTCAAGCGTGGCGAGAACTGGTTCGTGGTGCCCAGCGAATTGCGCCCCCAGCAAGCACCGTTGCGGATGCAGCGCGAGGCGGCGGTCGTCTGGAACGTCACCGGTCGACGCCAGCCCATCGCCGATACCGACTTGCACCGGGATCGGCTGGATCGTCCCGAAGTGGCCGTTTCGGGGGCTCGGCTGGTGAAGCATGCCGGGCTGTTTTCGGTGGTGGGGCAGGTCACCAATACAGATGCGGACCCAGCCCACGTCACCTTGCAGGCCATGATGCATGGGTCGGACCGGCAGGTTCTGGCCGAACAGACGGCTGCGATGATAAACGGGCAACGGCTTCTTCCGGCCGAGATGACCGGCTTTCGGATCGCCTTTGAGGGCGTTCTCTCGCTGCGCGACGCGGCGGCCGGCGCAGGCTACGACCCTACCCTGTTCGTGCCGCCAGTGCTTGAGACAAAGCCTGCCGCTGCCAGTCTGGAAGCGCGGGCACTGGTCGCATCGACCAACCTCTACCGGGGTATCGCGCTGAACGGGCTGACCTTTTCCGCCGATGGCGACGGGCTTTTGGTTCGCGGTACGGCGGCCAACACTGGCACGCTGACTGCTTCGGTTATCCGCATCGTGGCGCTTGGCTATGACGCGGCGGGGGCGCCGATCTGGGCCGAGGCGGGCTTTGTCGACGCCAACATCCTTCCCGGCCAGACCGCCCCTTTTGAGATGCGTTTGCCGAACCGAGCGTCAATCGAGGTCGTCGCCGAGATCGACCCAGCCGATTCCTTGGTTAACGGGGCAGGGGTGATGGAGCGATCCGCCCCACTGCCTGACACCGGTGTCATCGCGCTGGATGGGCTTGCGGGCTACGGCGCGGTGCATCTGCAAGTGTCGAGCATGATCTATGAACCGGAGTTCTGAGCGGATGCTGCGCAAGACCGCATTCCTGGTGTTTCTGGCCGGCCCGGTCATGGGGCAGGAGGCTGTGACGGACGCCTTTGGCATCCGCGAGCCCGGACCATCGCCACGGGAAGCGTGGTCTGGCTGGGTCGAAACGGTGTCGGAAGACGGCGTTAAGGGAACGGACACTTGGCCGGAAGGTGGCACCACGGTCCTGTTCTACCTTGGCCCCAACAGCCTTGTGGCCGGAGGTGAGGCAGGGCAGGCGGCCGCGCTGGTGCTGGATCCCAACGGCAATCTCGTAGCGGATGGCAGCGAGGTGGTGCTGACGGTTGGCGGCGAAGCGGTCGCCCGACCGACACGCAGCGGCATCGCGTCGCGGTCTGTCTTGCCGGGCATTGCGGTCGGGCAATTTCACGCCGGAGCCGCGATCGTCGGCCGACAGAGCGCGCGGGCGGAATACGCAGTCCACGCCGATCTCGCGAGTATCAGCCTCGCGTGGGGCGGTGCCCTTGCGCCGGTCCGGGCCGAAGATTTCCACCTGCTCACGACTGCGCCGATGGCAGACCGTTTCGGCAATCCGGTGCCTGACGGCATCGGCGGCACGGCGCGGCTTGACCATCCGGGCGGCAAGGTTTCGCTGGTGCCGATGGTGGTCGTTGGCGGAACGGGCCGTGGTCAGCTTCTGGTGCGTGACGTGCCGGACATGGCTTCGGCGCAAGCTGGCTTTGGGCCGAGCACGACCGGGCCACTGGAAATTGCCGTGGACCGCCCGCTTGCGGTTGGAACTCTGGCGCTCCGTGCTGTGGCGGAGGCGGATACAGGCGCGACACGGCTGACGGTTGGGCCGTTCCTGACCGATGCGGGCCATGCCCTGAACGAGGGCTCGCCGGTCGGTTTGCGGATAACGACGCGGGCCGGGCGGATCATCGAACAGCAGGCATGGGTGTTCAAGGGCGAGGTCAACGTCTTGACCCTTGCCGGGGCTGCAGATTTTCCGTTGCAGGTGGAGGTGACGTCGGCCCTGGGCACGACGCGCCATCAGCTGGACAGCGCACAGGGGGTAGCGCCATGACCGCCGGCTCCCGTACCGTCGCGGCGGTGGTCTTTCTGGGGCTTCTGGCGGCTGTCACGCTACAGGCTGCGCGCAGCCTTGCCGCCGCGCTGGAACGCCCGCAGCTTTACGATTACTTTGACGAGGCGCTTGCGAACCTGCCGCAGACGCTTTCGGCGGTGAACTGGCAGGAGGCGGTCGTGCCGCTGGACCGGCAGTTCAGCGCACGCGATGCCGAAGCGATCGGTCTGCGCCTGACCGAGGCCTGGGCTGCCCACGCGAACGCGCTGGCCACGGGCATCGTGGATTACCTGCCCGATCAGTTCTCGGGTGTGGCGCTGGAACGCGCGGCCCTTTCGGCGGGCGAAGCCGGGGCGCGGATGGTGGTGCTGCACCAGACCGCGCGACCGGTGTTCCATCATCGTGACGGGTCGGTCCTTCAGGTCGAGGCTGATGCGCTGACGGTGCGGTTTTTGCTGCAGGACGGCGCTCTTGGGGCCTATCGGGTGACCGACGACGCGACGGTGACGACGCTTCTGAACGAGGCGACCGGATGGCGGGTGTTCAGCCATGAACGGCATGCGGCGCGCGAGGTTGCCACAGCACCGTCGATCGTCGCGCCGGAACCGCTGCGAGGCATCAACTACTATCCGGCCACGACCCCGTGGCGCGAGTTCTGGCCGAACTTCGACCGTGCCGAGGTGGCCCGAGACATGGCGCTGATCCGGGGCCTGAATGCCAATGTGGTGCGGGTTTTCCTGCAGCGGGACGCGTTCCTCGACCCGGCAAGGGCCGAGCGCGACCTTGCAAATCTGAAAGCTTTGCTGACCGAGGCAGAGGCGGCGGGGCTCAAAGTTGTGCCGACATTGTTCGACATGCGCGGTGGCTTCGAGCCGGGCCATTGGGCAAACGATTACAGATGGTTGGAGGCAGTTCTTCCGGTGTTGGCGGCGGCACCGAACGTGGCTTTCGTCGATCTGAAGAACGAGCCGAACCTTGACTACGAGGTGCATGGCAAAGGTGTGGTGCAGGCCTGGCTTCGCACAATGGCGGCGGCGTCGCGGCGCCTTGCGCCTGAACTGGCCCTGACCATCGGCTGGTCCAACGCGGCAAGCGCCGGAGATCTGGTGGATGCCGTCGATGTCGTGACCTATCACGACTTTCTGCCCGACGAAGGCACCGCCGAGCGTCTGGTCACCGTTCGCAAGCTGGCGGATGGCAAGCCGGTCTATGTGACCGAGGTTGGCGCAAGTTCGTGGTCGATGATCTGGAACCTGCCTCACTCGCCCGCGGGACAGGCCCGTGTGCTGCAACAGCGGCTGACCGGTGCTGCGGCGGCGGACGGCGTGTTCGTCTGGACCTTGCATGACTTTCCCGACCCGGACGCAGTTGCGGTCGGCGCGTCCCCCTGGCGTCGCGGGCTGCAATCGGGCTTTGGCCTCATCGGCCCTGACGGACTTGAAAAACCGGCCGCCGCAGTGGTGCGAGAGGCCTTTGCGACCCCTTCCCTGGAGTGATTGAAATGAGCAACCCCACCGCGCGCCGCATCGCACTGGTATCGGCCTTTCCGCCGGGCAAGCTGTCTTTGAACGAATACGGCCTGCATTTTGCCAAGGAACTTGCCGCGCGCGGTGATGTCTCGGCGGTCATCGTGCTGGCAGACCAGCTTGATGAACCGCTGGCAGAACTCGACCTCGGGCCAAAGGTCGAGGTGCGCCGTGTCTGGCGTTTCAATGCCGTTGGCACGCTTCCCCGGTTGCTTGGTGCCTTGCGCGCGGCGCGGGCGGATGCGGTGGTCTTCAACCTGCAGACCGCCACCTTCGGCGACCGTGAGGTTCCTGCGGCCTTGGGCCTGATGGCCCCGGCACTGGCCCGGCTGATCGGTGTGCCAAGCGGCATCATCGCGCACAACATCATTGCTGGTGTCGATCTTGAACAGACCATTCTCAAGGGCCAGCGCCTGCGCCAGGCTGTCGTGCGCGCTGGAGGTGCGGTGGTCACCGGCGCGATGATGCGGGCCAGCTATGTCACGACGACCTTGCAGAGCTATGTGGATATCCTGCACAAGGCCCACCCCCGCGCTAACGTCCAGCTCGTGCCGCATGGCACCTTCGATACCATCGAGCGGCCGTGGAAGCCGCATGCCAGCCGCCCGCAACGCATCGCGACGATGGGCAAGTTCGGGACGTACAAACGGCTCGAAACCCTGCTCGCCGCGTTTGACCTTTTGCGGCAGACGGAGGGGCTGGCGGACATGCAACTTGTGATCGGCGGCACCGATCATCCCAATGCGGCAGGTTATGTGGCCGGGCTGAAGGCGTCGCGGAGCGGCGATGCCGGGGTGGTGTTCCACGGTTACGTTGCCGAAGAAGCGATCCCGGAATTCTTCGAAGACGCCCGCATCTCGGTTTTCGATTACGAATCCACCACGGGAAGCTCCGGCGTGCTGCACCAGACCGCCAGCTATGGCGCGGTGCCGGTGTTTCCCCACATCGGTGATTTCGTCGACATTTGCCGCGACGAGGGGCTTGAGGGTTATCACTACACGCCGGGCAGTGCTAAAGGCATGGCCGCAGCGATGCAGCAGGCCTTGCAGCATCCGCAAGCCGCGGAATCGCTGGCGATGGCCAACCGCAAGGCGGCGATGGGCATGCCGTTTTCCGAAGTCATCGCATTTCACATGGGCAAGATCGGCGAAATCCTGTCCCGCAGGAGGTGATCCCCTATCCCAAGGAACAGGTCCGCTCGCTGGTTGGAGTTCTCGCGCTATCCCCAAAGGCTATCAATCAAACTTTTGATAAGGCTTCATATTCCTAGGGGCGCGAGCAATGGAACCGGTCGTCATGGCATATCACGGGCAGAAACTTAGAGGTGCTTGCCCGTGTCCATTCACTCCCCGTTCCCGCCAATCCTTGATACCGCGCTGGCGCTTGATGCATCGATCCCCTACCGCATCGCGCTGCGTGGTCTGACCTGCGAAGACTTGACCGTTGTGGTGCCGTGCTACAACGAGGCCAAGCGTCTTGACGTGCTTGCATTCATGTCGTTCCTGCGCGCCCACCCGACGATACGGATGGTTTTCGTCAACGACGGCAGCAAGGACGAAACGCTCGACGTGCTGGCCGCCATGCAGGCGCAGCTGCCGTCGCGGGTTGATGTGATCGACCTCTTGAACAACTCGGGCAAGGCCGAAGCCGTGCGCCAGGGATTGCTCTTTGCAACCGGACGCGGCGATGGGCTGATCGCCTATTGGGACGCTGATCTCGCAACCCCGCTTGACGCCCTGCCGGACTTCATCCGCGTGGCGGCACGTTTCAGTGACGTCGAGGTCGTGTTCGGGTCGCGCCGCATGATGCTTGGACACCGCATCGAACGCACATTCGCGCGGCGGATGATCTCGCGCGCTTGCAGCATGCTTGCCCGGCTGGCCCTGCGTCTGCCAATCGCCGACACCCAGTGTGGTGCCAAGCTTTTGCGCAATTCCGAAGCGTTGCGCGCGGCGATTGCAGCACCCTTCACCGCCGGCTGGCTGTTCGATGTGGAGTTGTTCTCCCGGATCGCCGACCGCGTCAGCAACCGCAAGCTCGCTTTCTTCGAGATGCCGCTGGCAGCGTGGACAGAAATCCCCGGCTCCAAGGTCTCGGCGCGCGCGGTGCTGCGTAGCGGCTTTCAGATGCTGGGCCTGATCGCGAAAAATCGCCTCCATCTTGGTCACGTCGTAAGCGAAGCGCCGAAAGTTGCTGTGCGCCTTCTGCAAGCGGAAACCAATGTCGTGCCTTACGCGAAGGCCGCCTGATGGAAACGATGCGGGCATATGGTCGCGGCGTGGAGCCGCGTGCGCTTCTGGCAGTGTTTGCCACCCCAGCGGTGGCAATGTTCCTGTCGTCGAATGTCGCCAATGCCGGCAATCTGGTGTTCAACATGCTCTTTGGTCGCTGGATGGGACCGGAGCTCTTCGCTGATCTGGCGACCCTTCTGACGCTCAAGCTGTCGTTGCTGGCGGTGTTGAACGCGGTGCAGATGGCCGTGTCGCAGGTGGTCTCCGGCCGCCCCGCAGGCTTTGGCGCGGCAGGGCTGCTTTGGCTGAACCGGGTCGGCTTTGTCGGCATGGCCGTGGCGCTTCCTTTTCTGGTGCCGCCGGCCCTGACCGGGGCGCTGGGCGACGCGCTGGGACTTGGTTCGGCCAGTGCCCTGGTCCTGTTGCTGCTTGCGTTGCCGGTCACGGTGCCGCTGTGCATTTGCCGGGGAATTGCGGTTGGCCGGATGGATGTGGCCCGGATCGTCTGGTCGGCGAACATTGAAATGGCGGTGCGGCTTGGCGGGTCGGTGGTCCTTTGGCACCTTGGTGCCGGGATCGAGGGGGTCGCCCTGGCAATTGCCGCATCGCTGGTCGCGGGGTGGCTGCCGGTGTCTGGGGCACTGGCGGCTACCCCGGCTGGGCAGGGGAGGCGCATGGAGGCGAAGGACGCAGGCGTGATACGCCCGGTTCTGCTGCTCGCCCTGCCGTTCGCCGTGCTTCAGGCGGCACAGGTGCTGCACCTTGACGGGGATATCCTCGTGGCCAACGCCGTCCTGACGTCAGGCGAAGTGGGCTCGGTGGCGGTCTTGTCGCTTGTTCAGCGCGTCCAGTTCTTTGCCTGTTTCGGTCTGGCTGCGGTTCTGCTGCCAGCGGTGACCGCTGCGGCACTGACAGGTGGTTCGGGTCTGCGCGAGGCAGCCCCGGTTGCGGCGCTGTTCGGTCTGGTCAGCGTGGCGACGCTTGTGCTTCTGGGGCTTGCGCCGCTCGAGGTCATCACTTTTCTGGTCGGCCCTGACTATGCCGACGCCGCGCCTAGCCTTGCCACGGCTGGCCTTTGTGCCGTGCTGTTCACGCTCAGCTACCTCTGCGCGACATATCTCGCGGCGCTGGGCGACCGGCGTGGCATCTGGCTGATGGCTCTGTTCGTGCCGCTGCAAATCTCGACCTTCGTGTTGCTGTCCTTGCGCGAAGCCGGAATGACCCTTGGCCAGATGATGCTGGCCAAGCTGTTCTGGCAGGCTGGGCTGTCGCTTGCCCTGCTTCTTCTGATCTTCTGGCGCAGCCGCGCCCGAACTGCGGCTTGTGCCGCCTGACCCTTAGCGATTTGAAAGGTTGCCTGACATGAAACCCACCCTGATCACTCCTGTCGTTCTCTGCGGCGGTCCCGGCAAGCGGCTCTGGCCTTTGTCGCGCAAGTCGATGCCGAAGCAGTTTTCCAGCGTCCTCGGCAAGGAAAGCATGCTGCAAGCGACGGTGCGCCGGCTGGAAGACAGCGGCTGCGGCGCGCCGATCCTGATGACGGCGCAGGACTACCGCTTTGTCGTGGCCGAGCAGATGGAGGCCATCGGCGTTCGTGGCCATCAGATCGTGATCGAGCCTGCGCCGCGCAACACCGGCCCGGCCATCGCTGCGGCAATCGAGGTGATCGGTGACCCTGATGCATTGGTTCTGGTGGCGCCGTCGGACCACCACTTTGCCGATACCATGGCGCTGACGGTGGCAATCGCCAAGGCGGCCGAACGGGCCAGAGCCGGCGAGATCGTGACCTTCGGCATTCGTCCTGATCGGCCTGAAACCGGCTATGGCTATATCGAACTTCTGGGCAATGCCGACGCTGCCGGTGACGCCGTTCCCTTCGCCAGATTTGTCGAAAAGCCTGATCTGGCGCGCGCCGAGGCCATGCTGGCCAGTGGCCGCCATGTCTGGAATTCCGGCATGTTCCTGTTCACGGTCCGCACCATGCGCGCGGCACTGGAGCGGCACCAACCCGAGATGATGGAGCTTGCGCGCCATGCCGTTGCCTTCGGCCAGCGCGACCTTGATTTCCTGCGCCTCGGCGAAGTCTTCGACATGGCCCCGCATATTTCGATCGACTACGCCGTTTTGGAACACGAGACCGGCTCGGTGGTGGTGATGGACGCAGGCTGGAACGATCTGGGCAGCTGGCGCAGCGTCTGGCAGGAAAGCGATCAGGATCACGAGGGTGTCGCACTGGTCGGCGCTGCCTTGGCCGAGGGATGCGTCGACACGCTGCTGCGGTCGGATGATCCGGGCGTGCAGGTGGTGGGGATCGGGCTGCGCAACATCGCCGCAGTCGCGACGCGTGACGCCGTGCTGATCTGCGACCTCGATTCAACGCAAAACGTGGGCGAAGCCGTCCGCCGACTTTCGCTAGCCGGCGTGAAGCAGGCAGAAGACTTTCCGCGCCATGCCCGGCCGTGGGGCCACTACGAGACGCTGTCACTTGGACCGCGCTTTCAAGTGAAATCCATCGTCGTGAAACCGGGGGGCGTGCTGTCGCTGCAAAGCCATGTGCATCGCGCCGAGCATTGGGTCGTAGTCGAAGGTACCGCCACCGTTACGGTTGGAACCAGCGAAACATTGCTAGGCGAGAACCAGTCGATCTACATCCCCTTGGGCGAGATCCACCGGCTGGCAAACCCCGGCAAGGTCCCGCTGCGGATCATCGAGGTGCAGACCGGCGCTTACCTCGGCGAGGACGATATCGTCCGCTACGAGGACATCTACGCCCGCGCCTGAGCCCGTCGTGCCGGGACAGCCACCCTGCAGGCCAGTCTCCTCTTTTGTTCGGTAGGCGCGGCACCGCAAGCCGCGCCATTTCCTGTGTCGCAGCGTCCTAATTGGTCACCGTGCGGCTGACCGCCGCCCGGCGACGAAAGCTGCGCGACTGCATCGCTTGAGATTGCCGGGATTTACACCGACGCGCTCCACGGCGCGCTGGGCGAAGAAGCGGGAGGTTCCTGCGCGGCGATACTTGGCCTGTGATGCAACGCGCAGCCCGGAAATGACTGCAATGCTGCCCAAATATCGCCTGATGCACGGTTCAATATTCCCGTATAAGGGGTAATGGCTGCCAAACGCGTGTTTTTAAAGGTACGGACGTAAATGAGAATACTTCTTGCCGACGACCAGGAACTGGTGCGCGAAGCCATTGCGGCATTCTTGCGCATGGAGCCGGGGTTCAGTGTCGACGTCGCAGAAGACCTGACCGCTGCCACCGATCTTTTGCGCAAGAACGGGGCGTACGATCTTGTTTTGCTGGATTACATGATGCCGGGAATGAACGGGCTTGCAGGCTTGCGCACGATGCGGGCGCTGCAGGCAGGCAAACCCGTCGCGATCCTGTCCGGTTCGGCGCCGCGCCATGTCGCCGAACAAGCGATCAACGAAGGTGCAGCCGGCTTTCTGCCCAAGACGATGTCAACAAAGTCGCTGCTTGCCGCCGCGCGGTTCATGGCGGACGGCGAAATCTACGCGCCGATCCTGCGGCAGACAGAGCCAGATCCCGTGGTTCCGACGGTTGCCGATGCGCAGCTCACTCCGCGCGAGATGGACGTTCTGCGGCGGATCTGCCGGGGCCTTGCGAACAAGGAAATTGCCCGCGAACTCGCCTTGCAGGAAGTGACCGTCAAACTTCACGTCAAGACGCTTTATCGCAAGATCGACGCCAGGAACCGCACCCATGCGGCGATGATCGCAAAAGAGGCAGGCGTTTGCTAAGAAATTCTACCCCAACGGATAGGGGCCAATACCGAAGGTCCTGCGACAGGTCTCTGGACATTGAGTATTCCGGTGCCATCTTTTTTCGGTTTGGAGAGTGACCATGGGACGTTTTGGCAGAATCGCAGCGGTGGCAGCCGTGCTTGGAATGGGGCTTGCATCGCTCGCGCAGGCAGAGACCTTGGGCAAGCCCACTGGCGAGGTCCTGCTGACGGTATCGGGCATGATCAGCGTCACCAACGGTGACGGCGTCGCCGAACTGGATCGGGAGTTGCTTGATGCGCTGCCGCAGCACAGCTTCGCCACCTCGACGATCTGGACCGAAGGTGTCACCGAATACCAGGGCGTGCTGTTGTCCGATCTGCTGGTGGCCCTTGGGGCCAGCGGTCAGACGATCAAGGCAACCGCCATCAACGATTACCAGATCGAAATCCCCGTGGCCGAAGTGGCCGCCGACGGCCCGCTGCTGGCCTATCTCGCCGACGGAGAGCCGATGTCCGTGCGCGAAAAGGGACCGATCTGGGTGATCTACCCCTATGATGCCGTGCCGGCCTATCGCAGCGAGCAGACCTATGCCCGGTCGATCTGGCAACTGACCCGCCTCGCGATCGAAGAATAACGAAAGCAGGGGGCCGGGGAGGTGCGGGTAAACGTCCCTGGCTGGTCCCGGCTGATGCGCTATTCCGTCGTCGGGGCGATCATCGGCGTGATCGTCCTCCTCTTGGTCCTGTCGATCCAGGCCCGCGAGGAACTGCGGCTGTTTCAGGAAGAACCGGTCGACAACATCCACTGGAATGTCACGCAGCTTGAGCTTGATATCCTGCGTCTGCAAAGCGAAGCGGCGCTTGCAGCGGCAATTTCAGACCGGAATCTCGATGAACTTCGCTTGCGTTTCGATCTGGTCTACAGCCGCGCCCGCAACTTCGGCGCCGCCACAATGTTCGGCGCCCTGAACCTCTCGTCGATTGTCGCGCCAATCAACGAACGGATGCAGGATTTTCTGGATCGCACCGCGCCGTTGATCGACGGCAGCGACGCTATACTGCGAAATGCACTTCCGGCGATCGAGGCCGAGGCGCGCCAGCTTCGGCTGGATTTTCGGGAAATGGCCGTCCGTCTGGTCGATGAATATGCCGCCATCGCAGATGGGCGTCGGGCAGGGCTTACCGATCTTCTGCAAAGGCTCGCCTGGGCCAGCCTTGCGTTCGTCGGCTTGCTTGGCGTCGTCTTGACCTATGTCCTTCGATTGAACGCCCAATCCGTCCGTCGCAATGCCGAAATCGCCCGCGTCTCGTCGCGGCTGCAAGCCACGGTCGACACTGCGCTGGACGGCGTGATTGTCGCCGATCTGGCGGGCCGGGTCATCGACTACAACAACGCCGCCGCGCAGATCTTCGGCTATACCCGCGAAGAGGCGGTCGGGCGACTGCTGGACGAATTAATCGTCCCGGCTCGCCATATCGCAGCGCACCGGGCCGGTATGGCGCGGATCGCGGCCACGGGCGAAAAACGGGTCGTGGACGGTGGCCGGATCCAGATGGCAGCCCGGCGCAGATCTGGCGAAGAGTTCGCGGTGGAAATGTCGATCGCCAGCAGCGATGGTGTGGACGGGATGATCTTCATCGCCTATCTGCGCGACATTTCACAGCGCCTTGCGGATGAGAACGCGCTCCGCGATGCCCGCGACGAAGCGCTTGCGGCAGAACGTGCCAAGAACAATTTTATCGCCGTGATGAGCCATGAGATGCGCACTCCGCTGAATGGCGTGATGGCATCGCTCGAAATCGCGAAACGCCGCTCTTTCGACGCCGAGCAGGATAGGTTCCTCGGGATGGCGCAAACTTCGGCCAGACAACTTCTGCGCCATGTGAACGACGTGCTTGATATCTCAAAGGTCGAGGGCGGCCACATGCCGCTTGTCGAGGAGGATTTTGATCTGCACACCTTGGTGCGCGATCTGGTCGAACCGATGCGTGCCACTGCGGCCGAGGTGGGAACCGTGATCGAAACTGCGGTCTTGTCCGACCTGCCGATGGTAAGGGGTGACATGCTGCGGCTTGGTCAGGTCGTCACGAACCTCGTGACCAATGCGATCAAGTTTACCGTTGGCGGGATGGTGTCTATCGAAATCGAAGCGCAGTCGGCAGCGGACGAAACCGTGACGGTCGAGATTCGGGTAACGGATACCGGCATTGGCATTGCTGAAGAGGATCTGGACCGGGTCTTTGATGATTTCGTCATGGTCGACCCGTCCTTCCGCCGCGAGGCGGGAGGCACCGGGCTGGGCCTCGCAATTTCGCGTCGGCTGATCGAAGCGATGGGCGGGCAGATCGGGGCGGAAGCCGAACTTGGCGAAGGCAGTTGCTTCTGGCTGCGGGTGCCCTTGCGCCGGGCGCACGGCAGTGCCGTGACCACGCCGCCTCCCGCCGGAACCGAAGCCGCCGCGCTGGATCTTCTTGTCGTCGAGGACAATCCGACCAATCGACTGGTTCTGGAAGAGATGCTGCGCCACATGGGCTACCGTGTAACCTTGGCCGCCGATGGTGCCGAAGGGGTCAGGCAGGCCAGCCTGCGGCGTTTCGATGTGGTGCTGATGGATATCTCGATGCCCGGCATGGATGGTCTGACGGCGACCGGGCTGATCCGCGCAGAAGGGCTTTCACGGGCAAGCCGCATCGTGGCGGTCACGGCCCACACCCTGCCAGCCGATCTTGCGCGGTTCCGCGAGGCCGGGATGGATGCCTGCCTGACCAAGCCGATCAACGGCGCCGATCTGCGACGCGCGCTTTATGAAGGGCGCGAAGATCAGCATATGCAGCGCCCCTCAGCCGACCTTCTGGTCAGCAGCGAACGGCAGGCCGAACTGGCGCAGGCTCTGGGGCCGGAAGGTGCCACAAAGGCGAATGCCCGCTATCTATCCGATATGGAGCGTATCTTTGCGGACCTTTCGCCCGAGGTCGGCCATTCCACAGCTGATATCATAGGTCTGTGCCACGAGGCCGCCGGTGCATCTGCCACGATTGGCGCGTCGCGCCTGCAGGCCCATTTCGCCGGAACCGAGCAGCTTGCCAGCGATCGGGACGCCGTCGCCCCGCGTCTGGCAGAGGCGCGCGAAATCTTTCGGCAGACCGCTGCGATCCTGCGCGAGGCCTAGGCCAAGGCGCTAGAACAGGCCGTCGCCGCCACGGTCCTGTTCAATCGCCTCATCTGCCACAACGGCTGCGGCGCCACCAACCACAAGCGGGGCGCAGCCTGACAGGCCGATGACAGTGGCGAGGGTCGCAACCAGCATCAAGACGGTCCTTTGCATCAGTCACTTCCTTCTGCGGCGGGGATCGCCGACCGATCAAGCCTAGCGCGCGTCATGCCCCTTGCCTACCCCGCGCTTGGGGCGGCAGCAGTCAAAGGTCGGACTGAACTTCCTGCGATTCTTCGGTGATTGCTTCGCCAGCATCTTCAATGTCACGCCCGGCACCTTCGATGGTTTCACAGGCGGTCGTGGCAAAGAGCGCAAGCAGGGCCAGGGCGGCAAAAGGTTGGTTCATTTCGGGTTCCTTTTCGGTTGTCCGGTGGTGAACCGCGCAGCCTCGGCAAAGTTCCGGGAACGCCAGCCGCTTCGCTGGCTGGCGGCATTAACCCGCTGTTAACCCTGAACCGCCACAGTCGAGGCATGAAAAAACTCCTGCTTCTCATGATCACCGCCCTGTCCGCCTGTGCCTCGCCCGCGCCGGAATTCATGGGTGCAACGAAGACCGAAGTCATGCGCGACGGGCGCCAATACGTCGTGTACCATAAGGGTGAGCGGGTGGAGGTCATCCGCCTCGGCTACGCGGTGCGGGGCGAACATCAGGCGATCAGGGCCACAATGATCGAGCTGATCCCCGAAGTGACCGGCTGCAAGCTGCGCGATGCCACCTTGCAGGGGGACAGTGGGGAAATGCGGGGCTCGCTGAATTGCCCGGCTTGACAGCGGCGGGCTGAGGGCGAAGAAGGCGTCACCCTGCCGGAGCCTGTGATGATCGACCTCGACCGCACCCTGCCGCACGCCCGCATCGACGAACTGCCAAAGCCCTATTTCGGCAAGGTCAGGGATTGCTACGATCTGCCCGATGGTACGCGCCTGCTGATCTCCAGTGATCGCATCTCGGCCTTCGACCGCGTGCTTGCCGTGATCCCGTGGAAGGGTCAGGTGCTGACGCAGCTGGCGCGCTATTGGTTTGACCGGACCGCAGACCTTTGCCCGAACCATGTGCTGTCCTACCCCGATCCGAACGTGGTGCTGGGCCGCAGGGTCGACATTCTTCCGGTCGAGATCGTGGTCCGCGGCTACCTTGCCGGCACAACATCCACCTCGATCCTCACGCAGTATCGCAACGGCGCGCGGGCGATGTACGGCCACACGTTGCCCGACGGGTTGCGCGATAATGAACGCCTGCCCGAGGCGATCATCACGCCGACATCCAAGGCCTTCGACGGCGGCCACGACGAACCTTTGACTGCAGCCGAGATCATCGCTCAGGGGCTTTTGACCCGATCGCAATGGGATGAAGTTTCGGCGCGTGCCTTGGCGCTTTTTGCGCGCGGGCAGGCGATGGCGGCCGAGCGCGGCCTGATCCTCGTCGACACCAAATACGAATTCGGCACCGATGCCGAAGGACGCATCCTCTTGGCGGATGAAATCCACACGCCCGATTCCAGCCGCTACTGGATCGCTTCGGGCTATGAAGCGGCGTTTCGCGATGGCACGCGCCCGCCAAGCTTTGACAAGGACGTGATCCGGTCATGGGTCGCGGCGCGCTGCGATCCCTATACCCAGCCGATCCCGGAAATTCCGGCCGAGATCATTGCCCGGACCGCCCAGGTTTACATCGATGCCTTCGAGGCGATCACGGGACAGCAGTTCGTACCGGATACGAGCGGGGAAACCCCGCTCGCCCGGGTGCGGCAGAACCTTGCCCGCTACTTCACCGCCTGAGCCTTAGGCCTTCGCAATCGGAATCCGCTTGGCGGCAGGGGCGGCGGGGCGCTTCGGGATGGTGACGGTCAGAATGCCATCCTTCATGGCGGCCTTGACCGCAGAGGCGTCGGCATCCGCAGGCAGGCGGAACGAGCGGCTGAAGCTGCCGAACTGCCGTTCGCTGAAATACCAGGTCTCGCCCTTCTCCTCACGCGAGGTCTTCTTTTCGCCGGTGACCTGAACCACACCGTCCTCGACGGTCAGATGCACATCGTTTTCCGCGACGCCCGGCAGTTCCATCGCGATCTTGTATCCGTCATTGCCTTGCGATGCTTCGGAAGCGGGCGCGAGCCAGTCGGCAAGGCGGGATCCAGCAAGACGGAAGGGTTCATAAAGCGAAGGCCAGAAGCCGCTGCCTTGGGATTTCTCGACCATGGTTTGTCTCCTTTTGTTGCGGGGTGGTGGCAATTCTGGAGTTTATCATGGCTGGCGCAATCCGGCGTTGAGCGGGATCAATCGTGGGTAGGCCGCTCAAGAATTACTGGCCTGTCCGCCCGGCGATCGGGTGTTTGCGATATGTCGAGGCCGTGCTTTAAGACCTTGATACCTTGGAGGACCTAGATGATTCTCAGCTGTGGCGAAGCCTTGATCGACATGCTGCCGCGCACTTCCACATCTGGGGAGGCGTGCTTTGCCCCTTACGCGGGCGGTGCGGTGTTCAACACCGCCATAGCGCTGGGCAGGCTTGGTGCGCCGTCGGCTTTCTTTTCGGGCGTTTCGACCGACATGCTCGGCGAGATTCTGGCCGACACCTTGGTCGCCTCAAAGGTCGACATCTCGATGCTGGCACGCTCGGGGCGCCCGACGACGGTTGCTTTCGTCAAGCTCGTTGGCGGGCAGGCGACCTATGCCTTCTATGACGAGGCGACGGCCGGGCGCATGTTGTCGCAAGACCAGCTGCCGAACCTGCCTGCATCGGTCAGCACGCTTTTCCTCGGCGGGATCAGCTTGGTCAACGACCCTGCCGCCTCTACCTACGAGGCTTTGCAGGCGCGCGAATGCGGGCGCAGGGTGACGATGATTGACCCGAATATCCGCCCCGGTTTCATCGCCGGAAAAGAGGCCGAATACCGTGCGCGGATCGAGCGGATGGTGGCCAAGGCCGACATCGTCAAGCTTTCGGACGAAGACCTGCACTGGCTCGAGGGGGAAGGCGATCTGTCATCGCTGGCGCGTTCGATCCTCGGCAAGGGGCCGAAAATCGTCTTCATCACCGAGGGCGCAAAGGGTGCGCGGGCGGTGACGCAGACGCAGGACCGCTTCGTCGCGGCAGTGCCGGTCACAGTCGCGGATACCGTCGGTGCAGGCGATACGTTCAACGCCGGGGCGCTTGCCGCATTGCATGAGGCGGGCGCGTTGACCAAGGCCGGGATTGCGGCAGTGTCCGACGGGGTGCTGGACGCGGCGTTGTCGCTCGGGGTGCGTGCCGCAGCGGTTACGGTAAGCCGGCCGGGCGCGAACCCGCCCTGGGCCAACGAATTGTGAGAGCGGTTGTCCAGCGCGTCGCCGAGGCGTCGGTCTCGGTGGACGGGCAGGTGGTGGGGCAGGTCGGGCCGGGCCTTTTGGTCCTTGTCTGTGCAATGGCCGGTGACAGCGAGGTTGAGGCCGCGCGACTGGCAGCGAAGATCGCCAAGCTCAGGATTTTTCGCGATCCCGATGGCCGGATGAACCTGTCGGTTCGCGATATCGCCGGATCGGCCCTGGTGGTCAGCCAATTTACCCTCGCCGCCGATCTCAGGGGGAACCGTCCGGGGTTCTCCACTGCGGCGGCGCCTGAAGATGGCAAGCGGCTTTACGAGGCGTTCAGCAGATCACTGGCCGGCGAAGGTGTGCCGGTCGAAACCGGCATTTTCGGCGCGGATATGGCGGTCCGGCTGGTCAACGACGGGCCGGTGACTATCTGGATGGACACCGAAACCCTGTGAACCGGCCCGATGCCGGATCAGGACCACTCCCACGGGGTGTTGAACTGGCCCAACAGTGCGCTGACTTCAGCGTCGTCGACCGGTCCCAGTTTGGTCAGCTTGGCGACAAGTCCACGCTTCTTGTCCTCGCTCACGGCGGCCACGCGGGCCGACAGGCCTGCCTCGGCAAGGGCCGCATCATAGACCCGCGTGATCGCGCTTCTCCGCAGATCGGGCTTGAAGACCTTGCCAACCGCAGTTTTCGGCAGTTCGGAAAGGACTTCGATGTATTTCGGCTGCGCGGCGCGTTCGGTGATATGGCGCGTCGCATAGGCCATCAGATCGTCGACAGAGACGGTCGCATCCTTGACCAACTCGACATAAGCCACCGGAATTTCCCCCGCATGGGCGTCCGGCTGGCCGATTGCACCGACGAAGGCCACCGCCTCATGCCCCATCAGCGCCTCTTCGATGATGGCGGGATCGATGTTGTGGCCGCCGCGAATGATCAGGTCCTTGGCGCGCCCGGTGATGAAAAGATAGCCGTCGGCATCGATGCGCCCGAGGTCTCCGGTCTTGAGGAAGCGACCCTCGGCAAAGAGTTCGCGGTTCTTGTCAGCCTCGGTGTAGGTGGAACCCTCGTAAACGCCGGGGTTGGAAACGCAGATTTCGCCAACCTCATCCACCGCACATTCGCGGTATCCGATGGCACCCTGCGAGGTTAGGATTCGAACATGGGTATACGGGAAGGGCAGCCCGACTGACCCAATCTTCTTGGTGCCGCCGGGCGGGTTGATCGACACCAGACAGGTGCATTCCGTCAGGCCGTAGCCTTCGATGATCTGAACGCCAGTGGCCTTCTCGAACCGGTTGAAAAGTTCGATCGGCAACGGCGCAGAGCCTGAAATCGCGTTGCGCAAGGTCGAGACATCCGCGTTGATCGGCCGCTGCATCAGAGCTGACAGCGCGGTCGGCACGGTGATGAGGTAGGTGACCTTCCAGCGTTCGATCAGCTTCCAAAGGTTGTCCATCACCCCTTCGCCGCGGTAGCCCTGCGGCGTCGGAAACACGACATGCGCCCCGGACGCGATCATCGACATCATCACCGGGTAGGCGGCAAGGACATGGAACAGGGGCAGCGGGCAAAGGACCGTGTCGGTTTCCTTGAACAGCAGGCGTGACCCGATCCAGCCGTTGTAGATCATCCCCGACACCTTGTGCTGGGCGACCTTCGGCATGCCTGTCGTGCCTCCGGTGTGAAAGAACGCGGCGACCCGGTCGTCGAGGTTGTCGGTGAAATCCAGCCGGTCGGCACGGTGCCGCGCCATCTCAACCCGGAAGTCCTTGATGTCAGCGGTATGCGTGGCGGGGTTCTTCGGCCGGATAAGCGGAACGATGAACTTCTTCAGGCCCGAAAGGTACCGGCAAAGATCAACCTCCAGCACCGTCTTCACGTTCGGCGCGAACTTCACCGCCTCGGCAACCTTCTGCGGCAGATCGGTCTTCGGGAAGGCCTTGAGAGTGACCACAACCTTGGCCTTGGTTTCACGCAAAATGGCACTGATCTGGTTCGCTTCCAGCAGCGGGTTGATCGGGTTCACGATCCCCGCCACGGCGCCGCCCAGAAGCGTGATCGCCGTTTCCAGCGCATTCGGCATGATGTAGGCGACGACATCGGTTTCACCGACGCCAAGATGCCGAAACAGGTTTGCCGCCTGCGTGACCTGACCGTGCAACTCGCTCCAGGTGATCGTTTCGGATTTGGTCGCCGGGCCGGACAATAGTTGAAAGCTCAGGGCAGGGCGCCCGCCGTGGGCATCCCTCGCCCGGGTCAGGAACTCATACATCGAGCGGGCCTCGTTCCGTTCGGCCCAAGGCATCTCCGCCTCAATCGCCTTCAGGTCCGCAAGATTTGCGAAAGCGTTCATCCGTTCCTCCCCTGGCGTGCCCGCTTTTGCCGCAGGCTTCAGACGAAGATGGTCATTCAACCGTGCTTTGCAAGCCAGATTGTCGCAGATGGTCGGCGCGGGAACGCAACGTCAGACCGTACCGTCGGTAAACTGCAGCCGGGCGAGGCGGGCATAGAGGCCGCCCTCCGCAATAAGCGCATCATGCGTGCCGATCGCAGCGATGCGGCCGTGGTCGAAAACGACGATGCGGTCGGCGCGTTTCACGGTCGCAAGGCGGTGTGCAACGACAAGGGTGGTGCGGCCAGCCGAAAGGCGCTCGACTGCCGCTTGCACGGCGCGTTCGCTTTCCGCATCAAGCGCCGAGGTCGCCTCGTCCAGCAGCAGGATCTTCGCGTTGCGCAGGATGGCGCGGGCGATCGCGACGCGCTGCTTCTGGCCGCCCGAAAGCATGACCCCGCGCTCACCCAGATAGCTGTCATAGCCCTGTGGCAAGGCGGTCAGGAACTCATGTGCCGCTGCCGCATGTGCCGCTTCCTCAACCTCGGCATCGGTTGCATCCGGACGGCCAAAGCGGATGTTTTCCCGCGCCGACGTCGCAAAGATCACCGGATCTTGCGGCACCAGCGCAATCGCAGACCGGAAATCGGCGCGTGTCATTGCCGGAAGAGCCACCCCATCAAGCGTGATCCGGCCCGACTGCGGGTCATAAAACCGCATCAGGAGCTGAAGGATCGTGGTTTTCCCCGCACCTGACGGACCAACGAGTGCAACGGTCTCGCCGGGTTCCACCCGAAGCGTGACCCCATTCAGCGCCGAGGTTTCCGGGCGGGCAGGGTATCGGAAGGACACGTCCTCGAAGGCGATTTCCCCGCGGACCGGGCGGGGCAGGGCCACGGGAACGGCCGGGTCCTGAACCGGATCGTCCGTATGCAACAGCTCCACAAGCCGTTCGGTCGCACCTGCCGCACGCTGCAACTCGCCCCAGATTTCCGACAAGGCGCCCACCGCGCCCGCAACCATCACCGCATAGATGACGAACTGAATCAGTTCGCCCACCGTCATCACCTCGGCCCGCACATCCCGCGCACCAACCCACAAGACGCCGACGATGCCGGAAAAGGTCAGAAAGATGACGATCACGGTCATTACGGCGCGTGTGCCGATCCGGGTCTTTGCCGACAGAAAGGATTTCTCGGTCACGTCGGCAAAGGCCGACCGGGTCTGTGTTTCATGCGTGAAGGCCTGGACGGTTTGCACCGATGACAGCGCCTCGGACGCCGAACCCGAAGACGACGCGATCCAGTCCTGGTTTTCGCGCGACAGGCGCCGCAGCTTTCGCCCAAGAACGATGATCGGCATCACGATCGCGGGCACGACCAACAACACGAGGCCGGTCAGCTTGGCCGAAGTAAGCAGCAGCAGCACAAGCCCGCCGATCAGGATCAGCACATTGCGCAATGCCACCGATACGGACGACCCGATCACCGACAGGATCAGCGTCGTATCGGTGGTGATACGGCTTAAAACCTCGCCGGTCATGATCCGTTCAAAGAAGGCGGGCGACATTCCCAGAACGCGGTCAAAAAGCGCGCGGCGAATATCGGCCACAACGCGTTCGCCCAGTCGCGTCACCAGATAGTACCGCAGCCCGGTGCCAAGCGCGAGCAGCGCCGCGATGCCAAGGGCCGCAGCAAAATACTGGTCCAGCAGCACGGCATCGCCGGCATTGAAGCTGTCAACGACCCGCCGCACAGCCAGTGGCAGCACGAGGCTGACGCAGGCCGTCAAGGTCAGGGCCAGCGCTGCAAGCACGGTGATACCGCGATACGGGCGGAGGAACGGCGCGAGGCCACGCAAGGCTCCGACCTCTTTCGATTTCGGTCGGTCCTCGTTGTTGCCGGTGGTATCTGCCATCTTGCCCGCCCCATGCCCCGCGCCAGTGGTCTAAAGCCACGTCGCGCCCGCTTCAACCCCCGCCTCCCTGACCCTGCCGCCCGAAAGGGCTGGCAGGTCCGCTTTACTGCCGCGACGCGCGGGCAAGCCGCCGGTGGCTTGCGGGCGGGTAGGCGACCGTGCCACGGTGCGCCAATCCGCACGGAGCGATGCCCATGCCAAACCGCGACACCGTTATCTTCGATGCTTACGGCACCTTGTTTGACGTGTCAGGCGCGGTGCGGTTGGCTGCGACCGAACTGGACACCATCGCCATTGACTGGGTCGCGCTGGCCGACACCTGGCGTCGCAAGCAGTTGGAATACAGCTGGCTTCGTACGCTTCTGCACGCCCATGCCGATTTCGCCGAGGTGACCGCCGAGGCGCTGGACTGGGCGCTTGAAGCGCAAGGCCTGAGCGACCGGTCCCTGCGCACGCGCCTGCTTGCGCTTCATGACCGCGTCCCCGCCTTTCCCGAAGCCTCGCTTGCCTTGGACACGCTCAAGGCGCGCGGGCTTCGTCTGGCCATCCTTTCGAACGGCACCCCCGCGATGCTGGCTGCGGCACTTGCGGCAAACGGCCTTGCGGACCGGTTCGAAGCGGTGATCTCGATCGAGGAAGCCGGCCTCTACAAGCCGAGCGCGGAAGTCTACGCCCTCGTGGAGCCGCGCATGGGTGTCAGCCGGGACAAGGTGCTTTTCGTCTCGTCGAACGGTTGGGATATTGCGGGTGCCGCGCGCTTCGGTTTCGCGACGGTCTGGGTAAACCGGGCCGGCTTGCCGTTGGACCGCCTGCCACACGGCCCGAACCACATCATTCCCGATCTTGCCCGTCTGCCGGTGATCGCATGAACCGCTTTGCCGCCGACGATGGAACCTTGATCGCCTACCGCGACGAGGGCGCCGGGCTGCCCTTGCTTTGCCTTGCAGGCCTGACCCGCACCATGGCCGATTTCGATTACATGATCCCGCACCTACCGCCCGTGCGCCTGATCCGGATGGATTACCGTGGGCGCGGTGACAGCGAATGGTCCGGACCCGCGACCTATACCGTCGAACGCGAGGGGCGCGACGCGCTCGCCCTCCTTGACCATCTCGGGGTGGCGCAGGCGGCGATCCTCGGCACCTCACGCGGTGGGCTGATCGGGATGGTCCTCGGGGCCGTCGCCAGGGAAAGGGTGCTCGGTCTTTGCCTCAACGACGTTGGTCCCGAGCTTGGAAGCGATGGCTTGACCCGGATCTTCGACTATGTCGGGCGCAATCCCGCAGGGCGGACCCGGGCGGAGCTTGCCGAACGGCTTGCACGCAGTCCGGGGTTTGAGGGCGTGCCGATGTCCAGATGGCTGGAAGAGGCGCAGCGCCAGTCGGTTGAGACGCCCGAAGGCTTGCGCCTGAGATACGACCCGGCCCTGCGCGAGGCGTTTCTCAAGGCCTTCGAGGGGCCGGCCAAAAGCCTCTGGCCGCTCTTTGATGCGCTGGCGGGGCTGCCTTTGGCGCTGATCCGGGGCGCGAACTCGGACCTGCTGACCGCCGCCACCGCAGCCGAGATGTGCCGCAGAAGGCCGGACATGATTTTTGCCGACGTGCCGGGTCGCGCGCACATCCCATTTCTCGACGAACCACAGGCGCTCGCGGCATTGCAGCGCTTCTTGCAGGCACTGGCATGACGGATATCGGAAAAATCGAAGCAGCCGCAGCGCGCCTGAAGGGGCATGCGCGTCTGACACCCCTCCTGAACGCGCCGCTTCTCGACCGCATTGCCGGGCGGCGGGTGCTGGTAAAGGCCGAGAGCCTGCAACTGACCGGCAGCTTCAAGTTTCGCGGCGGCTGGGCCTCGGTGTCGGCCATGGACCCGGCCGCAAGGGCGCGCGGCGTCATCGCCTTTTCGTCCGGCAACCATGCCCAGGGCGTTGCCCTTGCAGCCGCGCGGCATGGCGCGCCTTGCGTCATCATAATGCCTTCCGACGCGCCATCGGTGAAGATCGCCAATACCCGCGCCTATGGTGCCGAGGTCATTCTTTATGAGCGGGGAACGGATCGGGACGCGTTGGGCGCACGGCTGGCCTCTGAACGCGGGCTGACGCTGATCAAACCGTTCGACGACGCCGAAGTGATTGCAGGGCAGGGCACGGTCGGTCTGGAAATCGCCTCGCAGGCGGCCGAGGTCGGCATCACCGAGGCGGAGGTGCTGGTTTGCTGCGGTGGCGGCGGGTTGTCGGCGGGCATTGCTCTGGCGCTGGCTGCCCGCGCGCCCGCGATGCGGGTCCGGACGGCAGAGCCTGCCGGGTTCGATGACATGGCGCGGTCGCTGGCTGCTGGGGCGCGGCTGGCCAATCCCGCTGCAACCGGATCGGTCTGCGATGCGATCCTGACGCCGAGCCCCGGTGTGCTCAGCTTTCCGATCTTGCAGCAATTGGCAGGGCCGGGGTTGGTGGTTTCCGACGATCAGGCCCTGCGCGCAATGGTCCTCGCTTTCTCGCACCTCGGTCTGGTCGTGGAACCGGGCGGCGCGGTGGCTCTGGCGGCTGCGCTCTTCTCTTCGGACCTAGGCGACACCGTGATCTGCACCGCCTCGGGCGGCAACGTCGACCCAGCCCTTTTTCGCGCCGCACTGGAACGGTTTGGCTGACGATGCTGGTCTACCTTGATGACATCCGTCTGAATGCCGTCTGCGACGGGCCGGAGAATGGCGCTCCGGTCGTGCTGATCCATGGTCTCGGCACGGACCTTTCGCTCTGGGACCGGGTGGTAGCGCAGTTGCCGGCGCGGCGTGTCCTTCGTTTTGATCTGCGCGGCCATGGCAGGTCTGACGTCGCAGCCCCACCCTATGCGATGGGCGCCCTCATCCATGATGCCGAACGGATCATCGCTCATTTCGCGATGCGCGACGCGGTAATCGTGGGCCACGGGGCAGGCGGCCTTGTGGCGCAGGGTCTGGCAGTGAAGCGGCTGGATCTGGTCCGGGGTTTGATCCTGTCGAACACGGCATGCCGGATTGGTCAGGCTGAAATCTGGCGTCGTCAGATTGATCAGGTGCAAGGCGATGGCCTGGGCGCAATTCTTGACGGCACCATGCAGCAATGGTTCGGCCCGCGCTGGCGCGACGCCGCCGGGCTGCCGAAAGCGCGCGCCATGTTCGAAGCGACACCAGCTGACGGCTGGGCCGGTGTTGCCGCCGCAATAGCGGGAAGCGACTTCTACCAGACAACCGCCACCTTGCGCTTGCCCGCGCTTGTCGTTGCAGCGGCAAGTGATGGCGTGACCCCGCCCGACATGCAGCGTGAGCTGGCCGATCTGATTCCGGGCGCCGAGTTCCGGCTCATCCAGCGTGCCGGTCATCTTGCGCCGATTGACCAGCCCGAGCGATTTGCGGAATGCCTTGCGGGCTTCCTTGATCGGATCGGTCATGCCTGATTGCCCACCACTTATCGAACGGAAGCCCGTCATGGCACTCTCAAAGACCGGCCAACTTTGCACATACCGAACATCAAAGTGAAAAACCCCCGTCTGGCGCTTACGTTCATCCTTGCCACGGTCACACTCGACGCCATCGGCATCGGCCTGATCTTCCCTGTCATGCCCGACCTGATCCGCGAGGTAACCGGGCAGTCCCTGGCCGAAGCGGCGCTATGGGGCGGCGTTCTCGCGACATCCTATGCGGTGATGCAGTTTCTGTTTGGCCCGGTGATCGGCGCATTGTCGGATCGGTTCGGCCGTCGGCCGGTGTTGCTGGTCTCGCTTCTGGTGATGTGTGTCGATTACCTCGTGATGGCTGTGGCGCAATCCGTCTGGCTGTTGCTCGCGGCCCGTATCGTGGCGGGTATAACCGCAGCGACCTATGCCACCGCAACAGCCTACATTGCCGACATCACGCCGCCCGCCCAAAGGGGCAGCCGGTTCGGGCTGATCGGTGCGGGTTTCGGTGTCGGCTTTGTCCTTGGGCCAGTGATCGGCGGCTTGCTGGCCGGCGTCGACACCCGCGCCCCATTTCTGGTGGCTGCCGGACTGGCGCTGGCGAACCTGCTCTTTGGCTGGTTCGTCCTGCCCGAGACGGTGACCGACGCGACACGTCGCCGGTTCAGCATTGCGCGCGCCAACCCGCTCGGCGCGCTCCGTGCGGTGGCGCGCCTGCCCGGCCTCAGGCTGACGCTCGCCTGTTTCCTGATCCTTGGCATCGCGATGAACGTCTACCCGTCGATCTGGGCCTATTACGGGCAGGCCCGGTTCGGCTGGAACAGCGGGATGGTTGGCATCTCGCTTGCGGTTTACGGGATTTCGTTTGCGGTCGGTCAGGCCCTTCTTGTCGGCCCGCTGATCCGGCGGTTCGGCGAACACCGGGCGGCGCATTACGGCATGTGGGTTGATATCGTCACGCTCGCCGGGCTTGGTTTGGTCACCTCGCCCGTCGTGGCGCTTGCCATCATTCCCTTGACCGCCCTTGGCGGCGTGGTGACCCCGGCCCTGCAGGCAATCGCCTCGCGTTCTGCGCCAGCCGATGCGCAAGGCGAGGTTCAGGGTGTCCTGTCCAGCCTGAATGCCCTGGCGATGATCACGTCGCCCTTGCTGATGACCGGCGTCTTTTCGCATTACACATCTGCCGGCGCGTCGGTGTACGCTCCCGGCGCGCCCTTCCTTGTCGCGTCTGGCCTGATGCTCGTCTGCGTGGCGCTGCATGTTTTCGGCTCCCGGCTGAGAGCGACAAGAACGATCTGAAACGGCAAGAAATGTCGGTTTCAGTCCTGACCGCATCCAATCCAGCGGCTAGCCTTCTCAAGGTTCGCCACCAAACCTGAAGGGCAGAAGCCATGAAGCTGAAGGATCTGGAAATCTTCGTCGTGGCCCCACCCTTCCCCGGTTGGGGCGGGCGTTACTGGATGTTTCCCAAGCTGACGACCGACAACGGCATCGTCGGCTACGGCGAATGCTACGCCTCCACCGTCGGACCAAAGGCGATGCGCGCGGTCATCGAGGACGTTTTTGAACGCCATATGGCAGGGGAAAACCCGGAAAACATTGAGCTGATGTACCGTCGGGCCTATTCGTCGGGCTTCACCCAAAGGCCTGACCCAACGGTGATGGGCGCGTTTTCCGGGTTGGAGATCGCCTGCTGGGATATCCTCGGCAAGGCACGGAACCGGCCGGTCTGGGCCTTGCTTGGTGGCCGGATGAACGACCGCATCCGCAGCTATACCTATCTCTACCCCGAGCCCGGCCAGGAGTCGGCCGAATTCTGGGTCGATCCGGACGCGGCTGCCGGCGCTGCGGTGCGTTTCATGAACATGGGTTTCACCGCGGTGAAGTTTGATCCCGCTGGCCCCTATACCATTCGCGGCGGGCACGAACCCGCGATGTCCGACATCTCGCGCTCGATCGCCTTTTGCCGCGCCATCCGCGAGGCTGTGGGCGACCGCGTCGACCTTCTTTTCGGCACGCACGGCCAGTTCACCACGCCCGGCGCCATCCGCATGGGCCGCGAGCTGGAACCCTACAACCCGCTTTGGTACGAAGAACCGATCCCGCCGGACAATCTTCTGGAGTTTGCCGAGGTGGCAAAGTCGGTCCGGGTGCCGCTGGCTACTGGCGAGCGGATGACGACCAAGGCCGAATTCGGCACACTTCTGCGCGCCGGTGGCGTCAAGATCCTGCAACCGGCACTCGGGCGTGTCGGTGGCATCTGGGAGGCCAAGAAGATTGCCGCGATGGCCGAGGTGTTCAACGCGGAAATGGCGCCGCACCTTTATGCAGGGCCGGTGGAATGGGCTGCCAACGTGCATTTCGCCGCCTCGATCCCCAACCTTCTCATCGCCGAGACGATCGAGACCGGCGGGGCTTTCCATCAGAAACTGATCCGCAACTCGATCAAGTGGGAGGATGGCTACATCATCCCGCCAGACGGCCCCGGTCTGGGCATCGACTTCGATGAGGACGTGGCGCGGGCGCATCCCTACACTGGCAACGCCCTGCACCTTCAGATGCAGGAAGCGCCCTGCGATTACCGCAACGGCAACCGGTTCGAGGGTGGCGCGCCGTCAATGGAAATGTGACGCCTGCACCGCCGCTCCGTTTCGCCGGGGCGGCGTCTGCCTGACAGATATGTGGCGGGCCCAGAAGGACTCGAACCCTCAACCTCGGACTTAGAAGGTCCTTGCTCTATCCAGTTGAGCTATGAGCCCGCGCCGCGCCCTTTTAAGACCGAGTTCGGATCATTCGAATAGCCCTCGAACGGCGGGCATTCCTCAAAGCCAGCCTTGGCATAAAGCGCGCGGGCCGCCACGAAAGTGGGCTGTATCCCGGTCTCAAGGCTCAGCCGTGTAAAACCCGCGGCGCGCGCTTCGGTGACCAGATGGTCCAGCATCCGCCGCGACAACCCGCGGCCGCGCGCTTCGGACAGAACATGCATCGACTTTATCTCTGCGTGCTGCGGATTGATCCGTTTGAACGCACCCATCGCCACCGGCGCGCCCGCGTCGCGCAAGACATAGAACGAAACATCCGCGACAGCCAACTCGCCCGCGTCCATCATATGGATGCTTTCAGGCGGTGTATCGGCATGCATGTCGGCAGTGTGACGCGCCATCAACAGGGCGAGATCCGCGCCGAGCGGGCTTTCCAATTTGATCGTCAGCATCGGCTCAATGCGTCCATGCGCCCTTGCGGTCGGTGGCAAAGTTTTCGCCATAGCCGCGTGCGCGGATCACCGGCTTGCGCGGCTTTGGCAAGACCACGTCGTAAACGATGCCCTTGTCCGCCGCGTAGGCTTCAGCCGCTTCGCGGCTTTCGAACGAGAGGCGCACCTGACTTTGCGTATCGCCAGACGAAGTCCACCCCATCAGAGGGTCGATGTCGCGGGCAGCGCGGTCGAATTCCAGAACCCAACCCTGGGTCTTTGCCGTGCCGGATTGCATCGCTGTTCGGGCTGGCTGGTAAATGCGGGCGCGCATGGAAAATCCTCCGGAGGTTTGAAGCTTTATTCCGAAGCCGGGCGGAAAGCGCAAGCGCCAGTTTTCTTGACCATGTCGGGGAGGGTGCGCGCGCCTGAAATGACTGTCGGCTGGCCTTGGGGAGTGTGGGTGGGGTGTGGTGGGGCCAGCCGACAGCTTAGAAGCTGCTTGCCAGTTCAGCATGCCGCACGTTCGCTTGTCTTGCAATTAAAAGAAGTGATGGCTCATTCAAATAATCGTTAAAGTTGCGCGAGATTTCTTTACTAATCCCTTATCTTTGGTCTGCGTGCCAGCTTGACGATCAGATAGGTATTGAAGGTGCAGAACGCTTCGCTGGTGCGGTGCTTTTCAAGCAGGCGTTGCTTCAGGTTGTCACGACGCTTGCGCGACAAAAACAGCCGCGTCACCCGTGTCAGTGCCCAGTTCACCAAGGGTTTGCGGGCCTGAAGTTCCTGATGAGCCTGGGTAAAGCCGGTGCCGATCACATTGTAAAGTCCCTGCTCAAGGTCGATTGACGGGGCCACGTCTTGGGTAATGTCCTGCTCTGAAAGCACCTCGAACGGGTTCGACAACAATGCCGCCCGAAACGACGATACCCGGTGACCACCGCCCGGTTGCGGCCCGTGTTCCTCACGGCCCAGATAGGCATCGGTCCTGAAACAGTCCGCAATCAAAACATGACCGTCCGGCGCAAGCAGCTCCGCACAGCGCGGCAGGCTGTCCATCATCGGGATATACTGGAAGCTTTCCGAAAACAGACACAGGTCAAACGGGCCGCTCCCTGCGAAATCCTCGAATTTGCACTGGTGTACGACAGCTTCGGGCGCGTTTCGTCGGCAACAATCGGCAAGATAGGCCGACGGCACGACGATTTCGACCGTATGGCCCATCGCGATCAGCTTTCTGGCGGTTTCCCCCGCGCCGCCGCCGATATCAAGAATGCGCAGGGGTCCCGGCGGAAGTTCCGCAAAAAGCCGGGTCGTGTAGGCATCCTGGGCGGCGCGCAGGTTGCCCGCGTTCACATCCAGGCCGGTCCACAGCCCATAATGCAGGTTTTCGGCCCCCGTCAGCCAGCGGATAAGGGCAAGACCCGTATCCAGACCCACCGCCCGCGTATCGATCTTCTCAGCCATTACGCCACCCCCGGAGGATGGCTTAGCCGCTCAAGCCGTTATCGGCAACGGTTTCGCTCGTTTTGGCGCTTCGGAGCTTGTAAAGGAACAAAAACAGATCAAATCTGATGGGCTTCGAATCTCGCGCCAGCCCGGTCTGGCGCAGTCCCGCGTCGGAGGTGACAATGCCGCACAACAACATCAACGCCCTGACCGAACGCCCCGATGTTCTGGTCCGCCCGAAACTGGAAGGCGGGCGTCGCTTCGTGCTGCAAACCCCGTTCCAACCCGCCGGCGACCAGCCCACCGCCATTGCCGAACTGACCGCAGGCGTGCTGGCTGGCGAACGCGATCAGGTGCTTCTGGGCGCGACCGGCACCGGCAAGACCTTCACCATGGCCAAGATCATCGAGGAAACCCAGCGCCCCGCCATCATCCTCGCGCCAAACAAGACGCTCGCCGCGCAATTATACGGTGAATTCAAGGGCTTCTTCCCCGACAACGCGGTGGAATACTTCGTCAGCTACTACGACTACTACCAGCCCGAAGCCTATGTCGCCCGCACCGACACCTATATCGAGAAGGAATCCCAGATCAACGAACAGATCGCGCGCGCTCTTGGAACGTGATGACGTGATCATCGTCGCCTCGGTCTCCTGCATCTACGGCATCGGTTCGGTCGAAACCTACTCGGCGATGACGCAAGACCTGATCACCGGCCAGACCTACGACCAGCGGCAAGTCATGGCGGAACTCGTCGCCCAGCAGTACAAACGTCTCGAAGCCTCGTTCCAGCGTGGTGCCTTCCGGGTGCGCGGCGACAGTCTGGAAGTCTGGCCCGCCCACCTCGAAGACCGCGCCTGGCGCTTTTCCTTCTTCGGCGACGAGCTTGAATCGATCGTCGAGTTCGACCCCCTGACCGGCGCCAAGACCGACACGTTCAAGCAGATCCGCATCTACGCCAACTCGCACTACGTCACCCCGCGCCCGACGCTGGCGCAGGCGACGAAGGGCATCAAGGACGAGCTTTTCCACCGCCTGAAGCAGCTTCAGGCCGAGGGCAAGCTTCTCGAAGCACAACGCCTCGAACAGCGCACCACCTTCGATCTTGAGATGCTGGAGGCCACCGGCTCCTGCGCCGGGATCGAGAACTATTCCCGCTATCTCACCGGGCGCGCGCCGGGCGAACCACCACCGACGCTGTTTGAATTCATCCCCGACAACGCCATCGTCTTTGCCGATGAAAGCCACGTCTCGGTCCCGCAGATCGGCGGCATGTACAAGGGCGACTTCCGGCGCAAGTTCACCCTCGCCGAACACGGTTTCCGGCTGCCTTCCTGCATGGACAACCGCCCCCTGAAGTTCGAGGAGTGGGACGCGATGCGCCCGCAATCAGTTTTCGTCTCCGCCACCCCGGCGGCGTGGGAGTTGGAACAGACCGGCGGCGTCTTCACCGAACAGGTGATCCGCCCCACCGGCCTCGTCGACCCCCATGTCGAAATCCGCCCCGTCGACATGCAGGTCGATGACCTGCTCGACGAAATCCGCCGCGTTGCCGCCGCAGGCCTTCGCGTCCTCGTCACCGTGCTTACGAAACGTATGGCCGAAGACCTGACCGAGTATTTCCACGAACAGGGAATCCGCATCCGCTACATGCACTCCGACATCGACACCATCGAACGCATCGAAATTCTGCGCGATCTGCGCCTCGGTGCGTTCGACGTCCTCGTCGGCATCAACCTTCTGCGCGAAGGTCTCGACATCCCGGAATGCGGCCTCGTCGCCATCCTCGACGCCGACAAGGAGGGTTTCCTGCGTTCGGAAACTTCGCTGATCCAGACCATCGGCCGCGCCGCCCGCAACGCCGAAGGCCGCGTCATAATGTACGCCGACCGCATCACCGGCTCGATGGAACGCGCCATCGGCGAAACCAACCGCCGCCGCGAAAAGCAGGTCGCCTACAACCTCGAACATGGCATCACGCCCACGACGATCCGCAAGAATGTCGAGGACGTGCTTCTGGGCATCTATCAGGGCGACACCGATCAGGCCCGCATCACGGCGAAGATCGACAAGCCGATGGTCGGCCAGAATCTCGCGGCCCACCTCGACGCGCTTCGCACCCAGATGCGCAAGGCCGCCGAGAACCTCGAATTCGAAGAGGCCGCCCGTCTGCGCGACGAGGTGAAACGGCTGGAGGCGGTGGAGTTGGCCATCGCCGACGACCCGCTCGCCCGTCAATCCGTCGTCGAAGAGGCGGTGGAGGAAGCGGTCAAGATGTCCGGGCGTTCGACCGGAGGCAGGCCGGGGCAGCGGGGTGGCAAGCGGTCGAACCGGGGGCGTTGACAAGAAAGTCCACGCTTCAGGCGGTTTGCTACATCGTTGCGAAAAATGGAAATAAATGATACATAACTAAGGTTTATTGTACTTCCCCGTAGCGCGAGGAGGCAACTTGAAACTTAGGTATCTCGTTTTTCACACGCTCGAAGCAGCGAAGCGCCCATTTTCGCGAGTAACCCGCGAGCGCCGCATGAAGCGCTTCCTCAGCGAAATGGGGCTGAAGGGCGGCGAGCGGATCATCGATCTCGGCGGCTTGGCGAAATTCTGGAACGACGTGTCAGTGCCGCTTGATATCACCATTCTGAACCTCCCCGAGGCGATCCCACCGCAACCGACGCCCTCTCACCATCGCATCACCCTTGTTGCGGGGGACGCCTGCGAGACCGGCTTTGCAGACAACAGTTTCGATATCGCCTTCTCGAACAGCGTCATCGAGCATGTCGGAGGCCCGGAAAATCAGCGTCGCATGGCCCGGGAAATCCAGAGGCTCGCGCCGACCTATTGGGTCCAGACGCCGTCGATCTGGTTTCCAATGGAAGCGCACACCAACATGCCGTTCTGGTGGTTCTACCCTCCGGCGTTGAAGCGTCGCCTGATAGCTGGTTGGGAACAGAAACTCCCCGCATGGTGCGAGATGATCAAGGGCACGACCGTCATCTCGAAATCCGACCTTGCCGGCATGTTTCCCGGTGCAACGGTCTGGACCGAGCGGTTCGCAGGCTTTCCAAAATCGACCGTCGTTTCGCGAAAGCGGCAATGACCGTAGGCAGTCCTTGAATTGCCCCATCCCATCCATATCGGCGTCGGCGGCTGGACCTACCCCCCGTGGCGCGGCACCTTCTTTCCTGACGGCCTGCCGCGCTCGAAGGAGCTGTCCTTCGCCTCCCGCGCCCTTACCGCAATCGAGATCAACGGCACCTACTACCGGACCCAGACGCCCAAGACTCTCGCCAAATGGCAGCGCGAGACGCCCGACCGCTTCATTTTCACCGTAAAGGCCCCGCGCTACGTCACCACCCGGCGCGAGCTAGGCACGACCGGCGACAGCGTGCAGCGCTTTCTCACCTCGGGCCTTGCCGAACTTGGCCCCAAGCTTGGCCCGATCAACTGGCAATTCCTGCCGACAAAGAAATTCGACCCGAACGACCTCGCCCGCTTCCTTGACCTCCTCCCCGACACCTTGAATGGCCTCCCCCTCCGCCACGCCATCGAGGCGCGGCACCCAAGCTTTGCCAACGACGCGTTCACGGTCCTCCTCAGGGATCGCGGCATGGCCACCGTCCACGCGGCCGATGGCCCACATCCCGAATTGGTCAGCCCGGCCGCGCCCTTCGCCTACCTCCGCCTGATGGGCACCAAGGAAGCCGAACCCCTTGGCTACCCCGCCAAGGCGCTTGACCGTTGGGCCAAACGCGCCAAGGCATCGGCGAAAGAGCGCGAGGTCTTCCTTTTTGTAATCTCCGGTTACAAACCCGCCAACCCTGCTGCCGCGCGTGCGCTGTTGCAGCGCCTCGCCCCCAAATCCAAAGCTTGATTAACGCGCGCCTGCCACGCCGCGCGTATGGCTGGATGCCAGACGCTTGCCATACACATGCCATACGATCAGCCAAGCCCGAAACGGACCGGTAAAGACAGCGTTCCCAAGCACTTGGCCGGCAGCCCGGCCAAAATCAGAAAACCCCGGTCACCTCGTACATCACCGGCTCAAACCCCCGGCAAAGCTCGTTGATGCGGCGGTTCCTTTCCCGCATCTCCGGGCTTCGCAGCATCGCTTGATAGTCTTCGCGCCGCTGCCATTTGGAATAGTTGCAGATCCGCGTTCGGGCATCATTCATGTGCAAACCCGCGCCAAGAAAACCGGGCTGGTGGCTGATGCAATCCCGGTAGGCGGCCTCCAGCGCGTCCAGAAGGTCGAACGCGGTGGCGGGCGTCATCTCGAAGGTGGTTATGACGGTTTGTCCTTGGAAATCCTTGACAATTTCTGGCATGTCGGCCTCCTTGGTCAGACGATGATGCCATGGAACAAGGGATTCGTGATGAAGTTTCTGGACCCGGACGATCCATTCTTTGGCAAGATGTGGGTACGTGTGCTTACCGTGGCGCTGCCGCTCGTCTGGGCCGTCGTGGAGTTTGCGGTGCTGCAAGACCCGATGTGGGGAATGCTGTTTCTTGGCGCAGGGGTCTATGCGGGGTGGCAGCTTTTTTTCAAGCGAAAGTCCGGCTGACTTCAGTTCTGCCAGGATGACTGCAAACCCAGCGCTTCGGGATCGCTGAGGTAAAGTGCCACAAGCGCCAGCAAGGCCGCCAGCAGAACCGCAAAGCCGATCTTCCAGATCGACCAAGGCCGCTCGCCCTGCACCTCGCCAGTCTGGCCGTTAACCAGAAAACGATAGCTCTTGCCGTTGTATTTGTAGGCCGCGGTCCAGACCGGCAAAAGGATGTGCTTGAAGGTTTCTTCGGACCAGTCGGTGTCGATCGAACGGATGCGCTGTTCGTCGCCGCCGATATCGCGCCGGACATCCTGAACGATCACTGCTGACATCCGGTCCTTGGCCCTGGCGCCGCCTTCGGCAAGAGGGACGGTGTACCCTTCGGCCTGAAATCCTGAAAGGTATTCAGCGGCATAGGGTACCAGCGCGGTCAGGTCCCACGGCGTCAGGTCCTCTCCGAGGCGGGCTGGCAGACTGGTCGATGCCATCACCAGCACGTCATCGAAATCGCATGCCACCCGTCCTGATGCCTGGCGCCAGCGGGTGTGACGTACCTGTTCTTGCCGGGTTTCCATCCGACCGTTGACCCGCACCCGAACACTTCGGGTCTCGTAGTAGTAATCGCCCCGCTCGCCGCTGTAGCGTGACCGCGTCGAGGCATCGAAACTCCAGAACGGGACGTAGATTCCGTTCATCGCCCGTCCTTTGCGCGCGTATTCCAACAGGGTATTGGGCGCGAACCACAGGCCCCCCATCCACGCGATCATCGCCTTGCGCGCTTCGTCTTCGGTCAATGCAAAAGGGATCAGCGCCTGCGGTTTGATGTGTCGTTGAGTGCCAGTGTCGACCACCACTGGCGAGGCGCAGAACGGGCATTGGGTGGCGTGGGTGGCGCCGCTGAATTCGACCTGTGCACCGCAATTGGGGCACGAGGTGGTGCGCACCTCTGCCATCGCTGTATCGGGCAGATCGTCTTGCAATCCGCGCGCAAGATCGTGTTCCTGAAGCGCGCGCCTGCGGCCAGGTGCGGTCGTGGCCGGGATGGTCTGGACATGACCGCAATGTTCGCAGGTCAACTGGGTCTGACCGGGAGCAAAGCGCAATTGCGCCCCGCATTGCGCGCAAGGCCAGCGGTATTCCTCGGTGATGGCCATCGGTCAGATCAGGGCTTGGGCGGCGGCGGAGGTGCGGCGTCCAGTACGCGCGCCAGATTGGTTTCTGCTGCCATCTTCCAACCGTCCTGACCAGCGGTCCAGACCATCGAGGCGCGATTAACCTTGCCCGAGGCTGCCATCGCCGCCATGTCCGCATCGGTAAAGGGACCAAGCGTTGTGCCATTTTCCGCCACATGCCACGCGCGGGCAGGGGGGGCAGGTGGTGGCGCCGGTGGCGGTGCGGACGTCATTGTGGCGGGCGCGCCCCAGGGACCCATGTTCTGCGCCATGCCCATACCCATACCGGCACCCATGCCCGCTCCCATCGCAGCACCCATCGCCGAGCCGGGTTGCCCCATGCCTTCGGCGGCGTTGTATTGCATGTAGCGGTTCAAGTCGCCAACCACACCGATGGAGGTGCGCTTGTCCAGCGCCTTTTCCACTTCCTCCGGCAAGCTGATGTTTTCAATATAGAACTCAGGGATGGTCAAGCCGTACTCACCCACCACAGGCGCAATCGCGTTGGCGATGATCTTGCCCAAATCGGCCGTGTTCGCCGCCATGTCGAGTACAGGAATGCCGGATTTCGCCAGAACCTGGCTTGCAGACTGCACAATGATGTTCCGGATCTGGAAGCTGACCTCGTCAGACGTGAATTCGCCGTCGGTCCCGACGATTTCCTGAACAAAGCGGCCGGGGTAGCTGACCCGCATCGAGTAGGTTCCAAAGGCGCGCAGCCGTACCGGCCCGAACTCGGGATCGCGCGCCATGATCGGATTCTTCGTGCCCCATTTCTGGTCGTTGAACCGCGTAGTGTTAACGAAATAGATCTCCGACTTGAACGGCGAGGAAAAGCCGTGGTCCCAATGCTGGAGCGTCGTCAGGATCGGCAGGTTGTTGGTTTCAAGCTGGTAAAGCCCCGGTGCAAACACATCGGCAAGCTGGCCCTCGTGGATGAACACTGCCGACTGACCTTCGCGAACGGTCAGTTTGGCACCGTACTTTATTGCCTGATCATGGCGGTCAAAGCGCCACACCATCGTGTCCCGCGTGTCATCCAGCCAAGAGATGACATCGATGAATTCGCCTTTGAGGAAATCGAAGACCATGGGTTCACTCCTTGGGACGGATCAACTTTCGCCGCCGGTCAGCCGACGGGCAAGGGTTTCGACAATCGGTCGCGCTTCGTCGAGCGTCATGCCCGGACGGAGCGCGGGGTTGTAGAGTATGCGCAGCATCGATTCGTCCTGATCGGTGAGAAGGGCGAACTCCTCGTCGTCATTGAAGATCGACGGACGTGCACGGGGGCTGTCGTTGGCCAAACCAAGGCCTTGGGCAATTTCCTCGTGAATGCAGGATAGGCGCAGAAGGTCAGGGTGTTCGGACCGGATCACGGCAAATGCGCGGGTATATGCGCGCGAATTGCCTTCGGACAGGGCATAGACCAGACAATATGTCGAGCGCTGCATGGCCGTTATTCCCGCGACATCGGCTGGCGTCAAGTTCGGCAGGGTCGCGCGGATCGTCGGTCCAAGCGCCTCGCGTTCGTCTTCCGAGACGATGTAGATCCAGAAGTTGGGATTTGCTTCGTCCATCCGCATCGGGTGGCCCGTCAGGCCAGACAGGCGGGCCACGAAACTGGCAATCCGCGCGCGGTCGGTGGCTTGCTTAGCTGGCGGCACCGAAGTTCCGAAGCGAAGGCCGACACGGACGGGAACCTGCCACTTGCGCAGCTGACTTTCGGTTTCCTCGCGTACAAATGCGCCTCCCTCGCGGGAGTATTCGTCGAACAGAGCCACCCGGATGAAGTTGTCGGCCAGCATCCGGTCGGTGAAAGGCGTGTCCTTGCCGCCGCCATCGGTCCGCAACAAGCCTTGAGACAAAAGCGCCTGTTGCACCTGGCCGTAGTAGGCCCGTGCAGCGGCACTCTTGGGCGTTTCGGTCGGCACAGAAGCCACCGGCTCCTGCGGGTTTGGCACAACCGGGGCGGCCACAGGCAAATCGCAGGCCGCAAGCGCGGTCAACGCCGCCAGTAGAACCAGCGCCCGCACCGAAGTTGCCCGTGCAAACATCATCTTTTCCTCAGGCGCGCGGCGTCGGTGTAAGGGTGCGGGCACGGGCGGCGGCAAGAGTGTCGCGCAGTTCCGCTTCCATTTTGGTCAGTTCCACCTCGGCGGCGGCACGGCGAGCCTTGCCTTCGTCAGCGATTGCGAGGCTTTCGTTGATCGTGGCAATCAGCGTCGCGTTGGCATTCTTGACCGTGTCGATGTCGAACACGCCACGCTCCATCTCCTCGCGAACAACCCTGTTGGCCTGTTGCAGGTTCTCGGCGTTGGCTTTCAAAAGCTCGTTCGTCAGGTCGGAGGCGTCGCGCACCGCTTCTGCGGCCTCTTTGGACCGCTGGATCGTGACTGCCTGGGCAAGCTGGGTTTCCCACAGCGGGACCGTGTTCACGAGGGTCGAGTTGATCTTCGTGATCAAACTCTTGTCGTTTTCCTGTACCAGCCGGATCGATGGCAGCGACTGCATCGTCACCTGACGTGTCAGCTTGAGATCATGGATACGACGCTCCAGATCGTCCCTTGCTGCCCGCATATCGCGCAGTTCCTGCGCTCGGATCACCTGATCAGCCTCGGGCGCGGCCGCAACCGCAGCCTCCTTGGCCGGGATCGTGGTGCCGTCCACCTCGGACAACTTCGCCTCGCCTGCCGCGATGTAAAGCCCCAGTTCGTTGTAGAAGGTCAGCGTTTTCTCATAGAGCAGGTCGAGGCTCTTCACGTCCTTCAGAAGCGTATGCTCGTGGCTCAGAAGCTCTTCGGTGATCCGGTCGATCTGACTTTGCACGTCTTCGTACTTGGCCACGAACTCGGCAAAGGGTGCTGCTCGACCCAGCAGTTTCTCCCACCAGCTTGCTTCCCGGCGCAGGTCAAGCTCGTCCACCGCGAAGCCACGGATCGTCGTCACGATCTTGCGCAGGCTGTCACCAGCAGGGCCGACGTCCTTGTTCTTCACATCCTGCAGCATCGCCTGGCTGATGACCTGCAATTCCGACTGTGCGCCCGACCCGAACGCGATGATCGACTGGGTATTCGACAGATCGACCTCGTCCATCCGCTTCTTGATCGCTTCGGCCTTGTCGGCAGGGGCGGATTCAAGCGGAACGATCTCGCCAAGGGGTTCGGGCAGGATGACTGCGGTGACCTTCTCGACTTCGGTCAGAAGGGCGGCGGCGCTGGATTGTACGGTCTCGGTCATGGCATCCCTTTACTGGTCAATGGTCAAGCTTGAGGCGGTCGCGGAGCACCGAAATCTCGACGTCAAGGTCGGTGCGGCTGTTGGACAGAAGTGCGGTGGTGCGGCTGGCGAAAGTGGTCTCAAGATCGGTCAGCAGAGCCTCATAGTCGGCTCGCGCCTGAGTATCGCGGGTTTGGGCATAATGGTCGGCGAACTTGATCGTCGCGTCACGCGCGCCCATCAGATAGACGGAAAGATACTTGCGAGCAGCGGTCAGATCGCCGGGGTCCGCTTCTACGGTGCGGAAAAGGTTTCGGGCGGCGCCGGAAAAGCGATCGACCCGGGCTTCAAGCTGGCGGTCCCTTGCGCGGAGGATGGCATCGTTCATCGCAGCCAGATGCTTTTCCCCTTCCTCGACCGCATGGGCCACACGGTTTGTCTGGAACGCGTCGATGCCTTCCATTCCCTTGTCCGACATCGGGTCAAGGCCGAACGAAAGCAGGTGCAAACCGGTTCCGACCAGCGCGAAAAGGGCAGGGTAGAGCAAGCCGGGTTCGGCGATGGCACCGCCGATGGCCAAGGCCACTCCTGTCAGGAAGGCACCGAAAACCTTGCGCGGGAACGCCGGGCGGCGGGCCAGCTTGCGTGCGTTGTAAGCGGCTTCGGCGAACTGGCCCTGTCGGGTCAACCATGCCGACAACACAATAAGCCCGCCAGCGGCCAGTCCCATCAGCATATCGCGGGGGTCGTCGCCAAACGCGGGAAAGAGAAAAGCGAAGGCTGATATGAACAGGATTCTGCTTCGCCATAAACCCGGCGGCTTGGGAGAGGCAGTTGCCGAAGGCGGTGGGCTGCCGGGTGCGCGGCGATTGGCGCCCGGACTGTATTTGCCGCCGTAGCGCTCGGCCATCAGACGCCTCCCGACCCAGCAACATACAGGATCAGGGCGATCAAAAGCACGAAGGACAAGGTCTTGATCCCGCTTCCCGACACGCTTTTCCCTTTCGCCCGAACCGTAAGGGCAACCCTAGCCCAAGGTACCAAAGCTTGCCAGACTTCACGGGGGGGAATGGGCGGTATTCTTCCCCCCGCCTTTCAGGGATTGCGCGGCTTGGTCGGGCGTGCCCCCGGCTTTCCCGGCCCGGACGTCCTCGTTCCGGGTCTGCGCGGTGCGGGTCCGCGTGGTGCCTCTGCACCCGAGGGTCCGCGGGTGGCAGTCTTCCAGCTTTCGGACAGGGTCTTGAGGCCTTCGCCGGGCTTCAAGGGCTTGCGGCCGGCCTTCGACCCCGGCTTCGCTGCGGCATTCTGCGAAGCCCTGCCGGTCTTTGCCGTGACGGGTGGACCCGCTTTGCCGGGCACCTTCGACTCTGCCGTGGCGGGCGGTCGCGGCTTGCGCGTGACGGACTTGCCCTCATCTTCGGCGAGGCCAAGTTGATCGCGCAGGACCTTGCCGCGAATCTCCTCCACCTCGCCCGGCTTCATCTCGTTCAGCCGGAACGGGCCATATGAAATGCGGATCAGCCGGTTCACTGTCAGGCCGATGTGATCCATCGCGCGTCGGATTTCGCGATTGCGGCCTTCGCGGATCCCGACGGTCAGCCAAGCGTTGGCGCCTTGGTGACGGTCGAGGCGAACATCCATCGGCTGAAAGCGCTCCCCATCCACCGTGATGCCCTTGCGCAACGGCTCCAACTCCGGGTCGGTCGGGTTTCCCTTGACCCGGACACGATATTTGCGAAGCCAACCGGTAGAGGGAAGCTCCAGCCGGCGCTTGAGCCCACCGTCGTTGGTCAGAAGCAAAAGCCCTTCGGAATTGAGATCAAGCCTGCCGACCGACATCACGCGCGGCATGTCTTCGGGCAGATGATCGAACACCGTGTCACGGCCCTTTTCATCCGAAGCCGATGTGACCAGACCGTCGGGCTTGTAGTAAAGCCACAGGCGGGGAACATCTGGCGCGCCGACCGGCTCGCCTCGCACGGTGATCTTGTCGGAGCCAGTGACGTTCAGGGCCGGAGAAGTGATGACCTTGCCGTTGACCGTGACTTCGCCAAGCTCGATCAGCCGCTCCGCCTCGCGTCTGGAGGCGACACCGGCTCGCGACAGGACCTTGGCGATGCGGTCGCCATCCACCTTGTCCGCAGCGGACTTGGCGGCAGGCTTGACTGCGGCCTTGCGGGCCGAGGCTTTGGGCTTTTCATTGTCGGCCATGGTGGTCATCCTTGGGCGCGGGGTGGCCAACCCCGGAAGTTTTCCACCTCCGGCTTGCCGAGAATATTTGAGGACAGATGAAAGAGCAACGCGAAGCCTTCCGGTCGTTCATGGCAACTGCGCTGCAAGAGGCGCGGGCGGCCGGAGAACGTGGCGAGGTGCCGGTCGGGGCGGTGGTCGTCGCGGGCGACCGCGTCGTCTCGCGTGCGGGCAACCGAACGAGGGAACTTGCCGATCCGACCGCCCATGCCGAGATGCTGGCGATCCGGGAAGCCTGTGCGGCACTGGGGTCTGAAAGGCTGATCGGGCACGACCTTTATGTGACACTGGAACCTTGCACTATGTGCGCCGCAGCGATCTCTGCGGCCCGGATCGGACGGCTTTACTATGGTGCGGCCGACCTTAAGTCTGGCGGGGTCGCCGTTGGTGCGAGGGTTTTCAGCCATCCGCAGTGTCATCACGTGCCCGAGGTTTATGACGGCATCGCCGCCGCCGAGGCGGAGGCGATGCTCAAAGCCTTCTTCGAGGGTAAGCGATAGGCCGTCAAATGTCGGCCGAAGGTGGCAGCCGACATCGTCCTAGAACCGCAGCGGCGTAAGGACTTCGGGCTCGATCAGTTCGATCCCCGGAGGAAGGCCCGAACGCAGGGCGCCCGCGTCCTGCGCAAGGATCGGGAAAGTCCGGTAATGGCAGGGAATGACGGTGCGAAAGTTGAAGAACTTGCGGGCCGCGAAGGCAGCGCGGTCCATGTCCATCGTGTAGTGGCCGCCACACGAGAGAATCCCGATGTCAGGCTGGTGATACTCGGCCATCCAGCCCATGTCGGCCATGATGTCGGTGTCACCCGAGACGTAGATCACATGACCTTCGCCCGCGATCATGAAGCCCGCAGCCGACCCGCCGGGCAGCAGGCCATCCGATTTGAAGTCGATGCTGGCAGAATGGGTCGCGTTCACCATCGTTACCTTCGCATCGCCAAGCGTGATCGTGCCGCCCTTGCCGAAACCGATCGTTTCAGCGCCCTGCGTATTCAGCCATTCCGAGACTTCGTGGATGCAGGCGATCGGAATCGCCTTTTCCGCCGCGATGCTTGCGGCATCGCTGGCATGGTCGCCATGCGCATGGGTCAGCAAGACATGCGTCGCGCCTTCAATCGCCTCGGCTCGGCGGTCCATCGGAAACATCGGGTTTCCTGTCAGCCATGGGTCGATCAGCAATACCGCGGATTCAATTTCAATGCGAAAGCCGGAATGGCCAAGCCAGGTGATCTGCATGTCATGCGCCCCTTCTCATGGATCAAAGGCGCTACAATTGCGGCATGGGCGGTAGAAGGCAATGCTGCATCTGCGAACAAGCCATGACCCGGCAAGGGAGCGCTACCCGCGTCGGAAGCTTGCAGGGGCAGAGGCGGGCGGCTAAACGGGGCGAAAGATCGGAGATGTTCAATGGCGATTGATATCGACACCGCGCGCAAGGTCGCAAAGCTGGCGCGTATCAGGGTGGAGGAGGCAGACCTGCCTAAGCTCGCCGGGCAACTGTCAGGCATCCTCGGCTTCATGGAGCAGTTGAACGAGGTCGATGTGACCGGAGTGGAACCCATGACGAGTGTAACGCCAATGCGGCTGAAGCGGCGCGCCGATGTGGTGACAGATGGCAATCAGCAGGCCGCTGTTCTGAAAAACGCGCCCGATGCGCGCGAGGGGTTCTTTGCCGTGCCGAAGGTGGTGGAATGAGCGCGAACACCTGGACGATCGCGGCTGCGCGGGATGCGCTGCAAAAGCGCGAGATCACGGCGGTTGATCTTACCATGTCGTGCCTGACGGCCATCGACGCGGGGGATGGTCTGAACGCATTTGTGCACAAGACACCCGACATTGCGCTTGATCAGGCCCGCACTGCGGATGCCCGGATCGCCAATGGCGATGCGCCTGCGATGTGCGGCATTCCGCTTGGGATCAAGGACCTCTTCTGCACGAAGGGCGTGCCTAGCCAGGCTGCATCGCGGATCCTTGAGGGGTTCCGGCCGGAGTACGAATCCACCGTCACTGCCCGGCTGTTTGATGCCGGGGCGGTCATGCTGGGCAAGCTGAACATGGACGAGTTCGCGATGGGATCGTCGAACGAAACCTCGTGCTACGGTGATGTGGTCAACCCCTGGAAAGTCGATGAGCGCAAGCTGACGCCGGGCGGATCTTCTGGCGGTTCGGCAGCGGCAGTGGCGGCGGACCTTTGCCTTGCGGCGACCGGAACCGACACCGGCGGATCGATTCGTCAGCCGGCAGCGTTTACCGGGATCGTCGGGATCAAGCCCACCTACGGGCGCGTCAGCCGCTGGGGTATTGTGGCCTTTGCGTCGAGCCTCGATCAGGCCGGGCCAATGACCAAGTCGGTGCGCGACGCGGCGATCATGCTCGGCGCAATGGCCGGCCATGATGCCAAGGATTCGACCAGCGCCGATATCCCGGTGCCGGATTTCGAAGCCGCCCTGACCGGCGACATCCGCGGCAAGGTCATCGGCATCCCTCGTGAATACCGCATGGACGGAATGCCGGACGAGATTGAAGCGCTCTGGCAGCAGGGCGTCGCGATGCTGCGCGATGCAGGTGCCGTGGTCCGCGACATCAGCCTGCCGCACACGAAATACGCTCTGCCTGCCTATTACGTCATCGCCCCGGCCGAGGCGTCTTCGAACCTCGCCCGCTATGACGGCGTACGCTATGGGCATCGCGCCAAGCTGTCGGCAGGCGATGGCATCACCGAGATGTATGAAAAGACCCGGGCAGAGGGCTTTGGCCCCGAGGTGCAGCGCCGGGTGATGGTGGGAACCTATGTATTGAGCGCAGGGTTCTACGATGCCTACTATAACCGGGCGCGCAAGGTGCGGGCCCTGATCAAGCGCGATTTCGAGATGGTGTTCGGCGACGGTGTCGACGCAATCCTGACCCCGGCCACCCCCTCGGCGGCCTTCGGCCTGGGTGAAATGGCGGACGCCGATCCGGTAAAGATGTATCTCAACGACATCTTCACCGTGACGGTCAACCTTGCTGGCTTGCCGGGCGTCGCGGTGCCGGTGGGCCTCGACAGGCAGGGTCTGCCGCTTGGCCTGCAACTCATCGGACGGCCATGGGACGAGGCCGGGCTTCTCAATCACGCCCATGTGCTGGAGACAGCCGCAGGCTTTGTGGCCAAACCGCAAAAATGGTGGTAATGGGCGCGAAAAGCAGTGTTCCAGAGGCAGTGATGACCGTGAAATTCCTTCGCCCGCTGGTTGGCGTCCTGCTGGCATCCGTGGCACTGAACGCCTGCACGCCCACCGTGCCTGACTCGGGCTCGGGCTCCGGTGTCGGTTTTCAGGATTACAACTCTTACATCCGCGGCGCGCAGCAGGCCTCTTCCGTTCCGGCGGTGCCGGTGGTGGTGCCGCCTCCCGGTGGCACGTTCGATCCGGTGGCTGCGGCAGCGGCGATTGACCGCGCAGACGGATTGGCAGCACCTACGGCAATTCCAACAGTTGCCCCAGGCGGTGCTCAGGGCGGAGTGATCGGTGCCAACGTCGGAGTTCCTGACAGTTCCAGCCGTCCGCGCGGAAACGCTCCGGCCGGGATCAAGGAAGAGTCGGGCGAGATGGTGCACAATAATTCCGGTATCTCGGACGAACAGGATTTCAACGCGGTGGCAAGCCGCGAGACCATCGAAAGCGACAAGGAACGGATCGCGCGCAACAGGGCAGAGTATGTCGTGGTGCAGCCGACAGACCTGCCGCAGCGTCCTGGCGAGACGGGGCCGAACATTGTCGAATATGCCCTTGCGACCTCCCACGCCCCCGGGGTGCAGCTGCACCAGCGCCGCAGTATCGTAAAACGCGATCCGGCGGCAGCATGTGCCAAGTTCACCTCGCCCGATATCGCGCAACAAGAATTCCTCAAGGCGGGCGGGCCCGAGCGCGACCGCCTTGGCGTCGACCCGGATGGCGATGGTTTCGCCTGCACCTGGGATCCGCGCCCATTCCGCACCGCGTTGCAGTGACCCTCAGCCACCCCTCGCCAAATTTCGGCGAGCGGCGTGGTGGCAGCCTGCCGGAACTGGTGGTGCTGCACTATACGGCGATGCCTGATTGCAAGGCCGCGCTTGAGCGTCTTTGCGACCCAACCGCAGAGGTTTCGGCGCATTATCTGATCGACCGTGACGGTACGGTCCTTTCCTTGGTCGATGAAGCATCGCGGGCCTGGCATGCAGGGGCGGGACGTTGGCGCGGGCTGGATGATGTCAACTCCCGGTCCATCGGGATCGAACTGGTAAATTGTGGCGACGAACCTTTCGGGCTCCGCCAGATGACCGCTTTGGAGCAGCTTCTTTCCGATATCCTCACGCGGTGGAACTTGCCGCCTGCGGCAGTGATCGGCCACAGCGACATGGCACCGGGCAGAAAGCGTGACCCGGGCGGGCGGTTCGACTGGTGCATGCTCGCCCACGCTGGGCTTTCGGTTTGGCCTCGGCCGGGCGACGCGACCCGGGATTTTCTCACCTCGGCCAGTGCCTTCGGCTATCCCGACGCAGACGAACATCTTCTGCTTGAGGCGTTCCGCCTGCGCTTCCGGCCGTGGGCTCGCGGCCCGCTTGATGCCACGGATCGCGCACTTGCGGCTGATCTGGCGCTGCGGTTTGGCGTTGACGCCGGGGCCGGGCACGCCTAACTCCTGTCTCGCGCGGATGGCTGGATGACCGCGGGGCGCAAGCTTCGAGGAAAGTCCGGACTCCAGAAGGCAAGGGTGCCGGGTAATCCCCGGCGGGGGTAACCCCAGGGAAAGCGCCACAGAGAAGAGACTGCTCCTGTTCGCAGGGGTAAAGGTGAAACGGTGGGGTAAGAGCCCACCGCGGGACTGGCAAC
>LNFM01001701.1_pt1 | contig 48854 bp, 43 predicted proteins | sample 596031 | NCBI WGS metagenome assembly LNFM01 (sample SAMN04254537, study PRJNA301005) | activated carbon metagenome | isolation source: dual media filters at the Ann Arbor, Michigan drinking water treatment plant | place: USA: Ann Arbor
TAAGGTGTAGTTAGCTACTGATACAAAGGTAATGCATTGTAATAATACTAATCTAAAGGATTGGGATATTATGATTTTTGGTGAGTCCTAAATCACTAAAAAGAATGAAGGAATTGTTACCTTGTAATATGAAATTCCTAATTGTCCTTTTTTTTCTCTTTGCAGCTAGTGCCTGTAGAGTGAATCGGACCACAAGTACCGAACCGGTATCCGTTTCCAATCCCAATACTATTAGTCCAGACAACCCAGCCATGTCACTTGCTGATTATTTGAAGCGCGTGCCAGGTGTACATGTGTCGCAAAATAACGGTACTACCATGGTTACGGTGCGGGGTACCAACACGCTAGATGGACAACGGGAGCCATTATTTATTATCAATGGTGCTAACGTAGGCTTTGGCTACGAAAAGGCAGAACCTCTTGTAGCCATTACCGATATTGAAAGCGTACAGGTATTAAAGTCGGGTCAGGAGACTGCAGCCTATGGTATGCAAGGCACCAATGGGGTGATCATCATTAGAACAAAAAAGTAACTTTAATTTAAAGTCCGAATTCCGGGTGAATAAATGAGTGGAGTAAAATCAGCAACTTAATTGCTTTATCTCCCAGCCGTCATGCTTTCCATTCTTACAATATGCTTACTGGCATTGTAAGGATCGTTGTTATAAAAGCCTGACAAAATGCGATGCGCTATTTGCTCCACAATTAACTCGTCATCTGTCTTACCCTCTTTTCCGCGCCAGAACACCCGTTGTGGATGTCGCTTCATATCGTCTACATACGATTTGGCATGATTAAATTGATCATCCGAAAAGGTGATCGTAAAGCAGGTTTTTACTTTTTGTGTCTCCATAGTGATGCATTCATGACAATTTTTATGCCGCTGATATAATGCGATTTTACAAAAAATTCCGCTTGTAAGTCAACTGCCGTGCCCGTCTGCGGGCATCCTTGTTCGGGTGTGGTACATCGTCTATTAAAGATTAAATTTGTGGTTTACTATGAGAGAATACGAGATTTATACCTTGAAGAACGGCATTAGGGTTATTCACAACCGGGTAACAACTACTAAAATTGTACACTGCGGCATCATGTTGGATATTGGCAGCCGCGATGAGTCTACCAATAACCAGGGAATCGCTCACTTTTGGGAACACATGGCCTTCAAGGGCACCCGCAAACGGAAGGCGTTTCATATTTTGAATAGACTTGAGTCGTTGGGTGGCGAACTAAATGCTTTTACCGACAAGGAAAAAATTTTGTTTTATGCTTCTGTGCGAGATGAATATTTTGAACGGGCCATTGAGTTGCTTACCGATATTACCTTCGACTCCGTTTTTCCTGACACACAAATTGAGAAAGAAAGAAATGTAATTCTCGAAGAGATGTCTATGTATCACGATGACCCTGAAGATTCTTTACAAGATGAATTTGATGGCGTTGTCTTTGCCGGCCATTCGTTGGGTATGAATATTCTGGGAACAGAGAAGACGGTGGGGTCTTTTAAACGAAAAGACTTTCGCGCTTTCATAAAGGAACATCTTGACACGAGGCGAATCGTATTCTCCTGTGTGGGGAATATTTCTATGGAGCAGGTGATTCGCCTTGCTGAAAAATACCTTGGTCCAATTCCGGCTTCTACAACTAAGAAAAAAAGAATCAGGTTTGCTGACTACAAGCCTAAGCACATTGTATTGCAACGACCTGTTAAACAGGCAAGGTGTGCGTTAGGTCGCACAGCTTATTCTTTCAGTGATGACAAACGCAGTCCGTTTTATATGTTGAGTAGCATTCTCGGTGGCTCGGGTATGAATTCAAGACTTAACCTGGCATTACGCGAAAAACATGGCTACGTATATTCGATCGGAGCGCAATATGTTCCCTTCACCGACACGGGCTTGTTTGTTATTTCGTTCGGCACCGAACCCTCCCAAATGAAAAAGGGAATCGCCTTAGTGAAGCAAGAATTGAAAAAACTACGTGATGAACCCTTGGGAATAAAACAACTCGCTTCGAGCAAAGAACAAATTCTGGGACAGATTGCAATGGCGGAGGAAAACAACATCAGTTTTATGATTATGATGGCGAAGAACCTGTTGGATCAGGGTCGTGTTACCTCACTGGAGGAAATTTTTGATCGGGTAAAATCAACAACCGCTCTGAAACTTCAGGAGCTTGCCAATGAAATGTTTGACGAGCGAAAGTTGAGTTCTTTAATTATGGAACCTGATCGGTGATGGAATTTTTGCCAGATGATATTGCCCGATATAGTGCTGAACATACCGCACCCGAATCGGATTTATTAAAACAGATCAGTCGCGATACACATGCCAAGGTGATGATGCCACGTATGTTATCGGGTCATGTGCAAGGAAGGTTCTTATCAATGGTCAGCAAATTCATGCAACCGAAAACGATTTTGGAGATAGGCACCTTCACGGGGTACTCTGCCATTTGCCTTGCGGAAGGATTAGCACCCGAAGGCAAGTTGATTACCATCGATGTGAATGAAGAATTAGAAACACGGGTTAGGAACTACTTTATGCAGGCGGGAATAACATCCAAAGTGGACTATCGGATTGGCGATGCTGCGAAAATAATTCCAATGTTGAATCAAAAGTTTGATCTTGTATTTATTGATGCCGACAAAGAGAACTATGGGCTGTATTACGATTTGGTTTTTGAAAAGGTAAATCCAGGTGGCGCTATTCTGGCTGATAATGTTCTGTGGAGTGGAAAAGTAACGCAATCAAAAGTGGATAAAGACACCCGTGCCCTTATGGAATTCAATAAAAAAATACAGGCAGATGACAGGGTGGAGAACCTGTTACTTCCCTTGCGGGATGGAATTATGATGATCCGCAAGATTAATTGACAGTTGACAATTAGAAGGCTGTTACAATTTTCCATTGTCAATTGTTCATTGCCCATTGTTCATTATTTTATTACCTTTGCATCATGAGATTTTTTGCAGTTGCACTTATATTTATTAGTGCTGCCTCATACGCCCAAGCTCCTGAAGTGCCCCATAAAATGCATTTCGCGGATATGACGCTCACCATTCGTGACGATGCCAGACGCGAAATTCAAAAAGATGTGGATGCCATGACGCTGCATCCACGCTATTTCAACATCAAGGTTGAGCGTGCTAAAACATATTTTCCCATCATTGAAAAAGTTTTTGCAGAAGAGCGACTACCCGATGACTTTAAATACCTCGTACTACAGGAAAGTGCGTTGATTTCTGATGCGGTTTCTGTTTCCAATGCGGTAGGATTCTGGCAGTTTAAAGATTTTACAGCCATGGAGATGGGATTGCGTGTTGATAAAGAAATAGATGAGCGAATGAATATCTACTCAGCAACTCGCGGTGCGGCCAAATATCTTAAGAAGAACAACTATTTGTTTAATAATTGGTTGTTAGCCCTGCAATCCTATCAAATGGGTGGCGGAGGTGTGCAACGATCGGTGGGTGATCAATACAATGGCGCACGGCACATGGAAATCACCAGCGAAACCTATTGGTATATCAAGAAATTTCTGGCACACAAAGTTGCTTTTGAGAATGCTGTTAAGGGAGAGCCACAAATCAAAGTAGTTCAATACCAGATTCAATCTCCCAAAACATTGAAGGAAATTGCCATAGAATTATCAGTTGATGAATCAACGTTAAAGGAATACAATAAGTGGGCCCGGGCCGATAAGATTCCAACAGACAGACCATACTCTATTATTATTCCAAGTGGTCACTTGAGTCCGGAATTTAATACGCTGATGATTGCCTCAACAAAAGCTTCACAAGCACTTCCCCTTCAATCAAAACCTGTGTCAACGAAAGTTGAGAAGAATATAAATGGAGTTCTTGCGATTCAGGCGTTGCCAGGAGAAACAACGACTGCCTTAGCTGCCAGGGGTGGTGTGCCGGTATCTGACTTTTTGCGATATAATGAAATCCCCATAGATCATGTTGTTCAAAGTAATTCGTTTTACTTTCTTAAAAAGAAGAAATCGAAATCGGATCAGGTTAACCACACTATTAAACCGGGCGAAGACCTCTGGGCAATCAGTCAGCAATACGGAGTGCAGATGAAGCGTCTGAAAAAATTGAATAGAATCTCAGATGAATCGTTGAAGCCCGGAGAGTTAGTTTGGTTAAACTCAAAAAAGCCAGCAACCCAACTAACGTTGGATCCGGTACCAGTAGAAGCTGTTGCCGTAGTAGCTGTGGAGGATGATTCTTTTTTTGGGTGGGAAGTCAAACCGAAGGAAGACATAAAAACAAATGCACCAACTTTAACACCTGTAAATGCAGAGATCAACTCTACTCTTATCACAGATACAACGATAAGTATGTTTAGGGATAGCCTTCATACCGTGCTGAAAGGTGAAACACTTTACTCCATCGCAAAAACTTTTCAGGTAAACGTAACAGACCTGCTTTCATGGAATCAGTTGGATATCAGTTCTGGTATTAAACAAGGTCAGATTTTGAAAGTTAAAGCCCCGGTTGCCCAACAGCCGGTTGTCGCTGACACTAATAACAGCCCATCGGTTAATGCATTCATTTTTCATGAGGTAAAGCCTGCCGATACACTTTATAGCGTTGCACGCCAGTACAACGTCACTATTAAGGAGATTATGGACTGGAATGAAAAGCAAGATTTTAACCTTACCCTAGGCGAAAAATTGAAGGTTTTATCGCGATGAAAAGCTGATTTTTTACTTTTTTGCCTAAATACTTACTTGAGGCCCTATCTGATTCCTCAAAAGTTTAGGTTGTGATAAAAAAGGATAATTTTGCGCTAGTTGATTAGGCGGAGAGCTAAGCATGAGAATGGAAACCACTACTAAAACCATCGATCTCGTTTTGTTGGTTGATGACAATGACACGGATAATTTTATCAGTAAACGGATAATCGAGATCACGAAATTTGCCAGAAAAGTAGAGGTTAAAAGTTCAGGCAAAGGGGCGTTAGATTACCTGAAAGAGCATCAAGGCACTCCTGAGAATATTCCTAATCTAATTTTTCTGGATATAAACATGCCTATCGTAGATGGGTTTGTATTCCTTTATGAGTTTGAAAAATTCAACGAACTGGTACGAAGCAAGTGCAAAGTTATTATTCTGTCCAGCTCAGATAACAAACGCGATATCGATAAAATCGTTAATAACAATCATGTTATCAAATTCATCACGAAGCCTCTTACCGAGGTAGCCCTTGATGAAATCAGGCTTAACAATATCTAACCAGCTACGGGTTAAAGATATTTGTTATTTTTGTGGCCTTAAACAAAACCCCATGAATTCAAGACGTTTTCTTAAAGCATTCGCTTTTACTATTTGTTGTGTTATTGCATCCGCTTTCAATGCATCCGCCCAGGTAGTCCGGGTTGATTCAACCACCTATTGGAAGAAAGCGTTTAGAGCCGGGCTCAACATCAATCAGGCTGCTTTTTCTTCTAATTGGAAAGCTGGTGGTGTTAATTCTTTTGGTTTTAATGCCCTGGTAAACTATAGGGCTAGCTATAAGAAAAATAAGACCTCGTGGGACAATCAGTTTGATTTTTTATACGGTATGGTTAATAACGATGGTCAGGGTTATCGCAAGACCCTCGACCGGATTTATATGGAAACCAAAGTAGGTCACGATCTCAATGAAAAATGGAGTATTACAACATCCATTAATTTTCTCTCGCAATTTGCTAAGGGTTACAGGTTTGATAAGGATATAAACGGAGTAGAAGTGGGATCCCTAACTTCAGATTTATTTGCTCCGGCCTTCATTACATCTGCCTGGGGTTTCCAGTATCAGCCGGTGGATTATTTTAAGCTTACTCTTTCTCCTTTTTCTCCTCGCGTTACTATCGTAGCCGATAACAACGGTCGCTTTGATGCTGTAGATCCTGTAAAACCGTATGGTGTTTTAGTGGGAGAAAGTACGCGCTTTGAGTGGCTGGCGTTTCAAATGGCGGCAGAGTTTAATAAAGACATTGCTGAAAATTTAAATCTAAAATGGCGATATGTCATGTTCGCCAATTATGAAACCATAGCCCCCGAAACCATAGATCATCGATTGGAAGTAGGCCTTACCGCTAAGGTGAACAACTTTATCAACGTAAGTTTAGGCGGAATCTTGGTATATGATTACGATCAGGATTCAGGCGTTCAGTTAGCGCAGGCCTTTACGTTAGGTCTCGCCTATTCTTTCCAGAATTATGAAGAGAAAAAGTAAGAACTTCATTGCTAAGTAAAGACCCCACTCGTTGGGGTTTTTTTATCTTCGGTCTATGATTGAAATAAGAGAAGCTGAGTTACCGGACCTGCCGGCTCTACGCGAAGTTGCAATCTCTTCGTATACAGATACGTTCGCTACATTCAATACTCCGGAGAATATGGAAGCTTTTTTTAAGTCGACTTATAGTCTGGATGCTTTCGAAAAAGAGTTCCATGAGCCTGACGCTCACATTTATCTTGCGTGGGAGGACGACCAACTACTGGGTTTTTTACGCTTGCGAGAATGTGATGAGGTTCGAAGTTTGTTGGGTGATAACGCGTTGGAACTTCAACGGCTTTATGTGCTTACTTCAGCGCAGGGCAAATCCGTGGGCAGGTTGTTAATGGAAACTGCGCTGGCCTACGCGATCCAAAAAAAGTACGATTGGATCTGGCTGGGCGTATGGGAGCGAAATTTCAAAGCACAACGTTTTTATCAGGCTTGGGGATTTGAAAAATTTTCGGAACACACTTTTTGGATGGGGGATGATCCACAGGTTGATTGGTTGCTGAAAAGAAAGCTCTAAAACACTTCTTTCTCCTTTCCCTTTATTTTCCAATCTTTCATTTCAAATACACCACATTATGTCAAAAGAGAAATTCATTGAATCCATCTCGAAATCTTATTCAATAGCTGGAGCTTCCATTTACCTTGGAGCCGGTATTTATCAAGGGGAAATTCTGGCTGATGCTAAAGTGAATCTCCCATTAAAAATGATGAATCGTCACGGACTCGTTACAGGGGCCACCGGTTCTGGTAAAACCAGAACATTGCAATTGCTGGCCGAACAGCTTTCTGCCGCGGGCGTGTCTGTGTTTATGCCCGACATGAAAGGTGATATTTCAGGCATGGCAAAAGAGGGGGTAACAAATGATAAAATAAAAGAAAGAGCCACTGCTTTAGGTATGCATTATACTGCATCTGGCTATCCAGTAGAATTATATTCGCTTAGTGGAAAGTTAGGAGCACAGATGCGTGCAACCATCACTGAATTTGGTCCAGTACTTTTAAGTAAAGTGCTTGAATTAAATGAAGTGCAAAGTGGAGTGCTGATGATTCTGTTTAAATATGCCGATGACAAAGAATTGCCCATTGTTGATTTGAACGATCTGAAAAAAGTGCTCAACTACCTTACTGAAGGTGCAGGCGCAGCCGAAATAAAAGGCGACTATGGTAAAATCTCATCCGCCACTGCAAGCACCATCTTAAGAAAGATTGTTGCTCTTGAACAGCAGGGAGTAGATCAGTTGTTTGGGGAGAAGTCTTTTGATATTGATGATCTCTTTGAAAAAGTGGATGGGCGTGGAGTAATTAGTTTATTGAATGTGGCGGATGTGCAAAGTCAGCCTGCTATTTTTTCAACGTTTATGTTGGCTTTGCTGGCAGAGTTGTATCAAGGGTTGCCGGAAGCAGGAGATTTAGATAAGCCCAAACTTATTTTCTTTTTTGATGAAGCGCACCTGCTGTTTAAAGATGCGCCCAAAGCTTTTCTGGATCAGATCGATCAAATCATCCGTCTTATCAGGTCAAAGGGAGTGGGCGTATTTTTCTGTACACAGGTTACACAAGATGTGCCGGGCAATGTACTGGCTCAGTTAGGGAATCGGGTGCATCATGTAATCCGCGCGTTTACGCCCAACGATGTTAAGGCATTGAAAGAAACAATCAAGACGTTCCCGCGATCAGAATATTATGACATGGAACAACAGTTTACTCAATTGGGAACCGGTCAGGCATTTATTACCGTATTGAACGAAAAAGGAATTCCTACCGAGACTGTAGTAACGCATCTTGCTCCACCTTCTTCATTTATGGGGCCACTCACTTCGCAGGAATATCAGTTACACCTCGATGGATCATCCCTCAATAAAAAGTATAAGGAGACTGTTGATCCGCGAAGCGCTTTTGAAATGCTGGAGGAGAAAATGCAATCAGCACGCAAGGAGGAAGAAAAGGTTCAACAAGAGAAAGAAGAGGTAAAATCTGCAGGCAGACCAGCACGTCAGGAAAAAAGTACCTTTGATGAAGTGATGTCTTCGCCTGTAACCAAACAGATTGGCCGTGAGCTAGTTAGAGGTGTCTTTGGCATGCTTTTCGGGTCAACCCCCAGAAGAACCAGCTCCCGCAGAAGGTATTAGTTTTCATTTCAGCGGGATATTTCCTGACAAAAATCATTTGTTCGATTGGAGGACACAAATATCTTTGTGTGATTATTTAGATTAAGTCTAAATAAATATAAAGATAACAACAGCCAAGTGAAACTTGCATTATTGATAATTAGTATACTATTGACTAGAGTATTATTTGCTCAAGAGAAAGATTCTACCTCCACTCGAATTCTTTCTGAGATTACGGTAATAGGTCAAAAAAGTAAATCGGACATTCACCAGTTGCCCGAAATTGTGGGTACTAACATTTATGCCGGAAAAAAAAGCGCCTTGATCGTGCTGGATAATGTGCAAGGCAACACAGTTACTAACACGATGCGCCAGGTCATGGCCAAAGTGCCGGGAATCTTCGTGTGGGAAAATGAAAGCAGCGGAATACAAATCAATGTAGCAACACGTGGTTTAAGCCCGAATAGATCCTGGGAGTTTAATGTTCGGCAAAACGGCTATGATATTTCAGCCGATCCTTTTGGGTATCCGGAAGCTTACTACAATCCTCAGCTTCAATCGGTTCAAAGGATTGAAGTGGTTCGTGGCCATGGTGCATTGCAATATGGTCCGCAGATTGGCGGAATGATCAATTATATCTTAAAAAACGGAAGTGAGTTTACAAAACCCTTTCAGTTCGAAACTTTTCAAACCATTGGCAGCAATGGACTTTTTAACAGCTACAATGCGGTAGGTGGCAATACTAAAAAGTTGCATTACTATGCATTCTTTGACCATCGCAATGCAAAGGGCTGGCGTGCCAATAATGAATATACCAGTAACACAGGTTCAGGTACTTTTACCTATCATGTCAACAATAAATTTTCTGTAACCACAGAGTTTACACGCTGGCATGCACTAAGTCAGCAGCCCGGTGGATTAACGGATGAACAATTTAACCAGGACCCACAGCAAAGTGTGCGAAGCAGAAACTGGTTTGACCTCACCTGGCAAACAATTGCTATAAGCGCTGATTACAAAATCAATTCAGCACAGCGATTAAACCTCAAGTATTTTAATATTTATGGCGACCGCAACAGTGTAGGTTATTTTCCTTCCGCAGGAATAACCGTGGCAGATGTCATAAATCCGGCCACGCAGCAATTCAATAATCGCACAGTAGATATAGATAATTATCGCAATCATGGAATTGAAGCGAGGTATTTGCTGAGCTACAATACAGGCAGGTTAGGTCATAATTTAAGTGCTGGTGCGAGGTTGTATCAGGGAAACACTTACCGTTATCGAGGAGGTAAAGGAACAACCGGAACGGATTATGATCTTAGTGTGGAGGGCATTTATTCATCAGATATCGATTACCTCAGTAAGAATGCAGCGGTTTTTGTAGAAAATCTATTCAGCATCACCGAGAAGTTTCTGGTGATTCCCGGCCTTCGCTACGAATATCTTTTTGCGGAAGCCGGAGGTTACAGCGGTTTATCAAATGGCAATCCTGTGTTCCTGCAGGATCAGCAGCGTAATCGTGGTTTTGTGATTGGAGGGCTGGGATTGGAATATGCACTCACCAGTCAGACAAAATTATATGCCAATGCCACACAATCATATCGCCCCGTGCAGTTTGCCGATCTCACCACACCCCCTACCACCGATGAAATCGATCCGAATCTTACCGATGCAAAAGGATTAAATATGGATATTGGTTACCGGGGCAGTGTAAAAAACTATCTGATCTTTGATGCGAGTGCATTTCATCTCACCTATGACAATCGCGTGGGCACCATCAAACAACAAAGAGAAGACGGAACGTTTTATAATCTGCGCACCAATGTAGGAAGCAGCACTGCTTATGGCATTGAGGCATTTGGCGAGATTAACATTACAAAAGCAGTGGGCAATGAGACTAAAATGGGAGAGATCAGTGTATTTGGGTCCTATGCCTATAACAATGCGCGCTATGACAATTTCAAGGTGGTGGCGGTGGTGAATAACGCGTTGAGCGAGACCAACTATAAAAATAAGAAAGTAGAATATGCACCTGAAAATATTTTGCGCGCAGGGTTGAGTTATGCATGTAAAGGGTTTACTGCCACTATGCAATACAGTTATACCGATGAAGTGTTTACGGATGCAAACAATACGAAAGAGCCATCACCGAACGCACAAAATGGATTGGTGCCATCCTATTCCATTTGGGACGCCACCCTCGGCTATAAACATAAAACTGGTGTGTCGCTGAAAACCGGAGTCAACAACCTTCTAAATGAGCATTATTTTACGCGCAGGGCAGGTGGCTATCCGGGCCCGGGCTTATTGCCCGCTGACGGCAGAACTTTTTTTGCAACCGTTGGTTTCGTGTTGAATTAAGTGCGTGTTGTAGGTGACGTATCTGACGAATTTCCTTGGCGCTAAATTTTACGTGAAAGATTCATCAGGTATTTCTTTGGCGTAACTCCAAACTTCTTTTTGAACGCAGCTATAAAATGACTGGGGTTTGTATACCCAATTTGATAGGCAACTTCATTCACCTGAAACTTGGCTGTGTCAAGCAATACACGAGCGTGATCAAGTTTATGCTCAAGAAGAAATCCAAAGACGGTGTTGCCATAAATTTGTTTGAAGCCCACCTTTAATTGATACTCGTTGAGGCCGGAAATTTTGGCAAGCTCCTTCAGGCCGGGCGGTGAATCCATATGCTTGAGCAGATATTCTTTCGCGTGTTTGATTTTACGCACGGTTTCCTGATCATTCAGAAAAGGGCAGGCTTCCGTATCGGGCTTCTTCTCTGAAAAATAGAGACCCAGTATTTCCAATACCTTTCCATGATAATATAGTTTCTCGGCACTCTCGCTTAAATTGACTGAGAAGATCTGATTGAGCACTACTACTAAGTTGGCAGGTATTTCACGCTCATCATAAAACTTGGTCTTCACATTTTCCGGTTTTAGAAAAGGTATTGCATCATGGCTGAACAGTTTATGGAGACTTTCTAGCTTAATCGAAAAGGCTATGATCCTGGTTTGCGGAGCAAGCTTTAACTGGAAGGGTAAATCCATATCCGGATTATAGAAAAAATAATTACGTTGTTTTTCTATAGGCCTGCTATAATGGGGACCAAAAGCAAACACTCCAGCGCCCTCCAGGCAAAAATAAAAGTGAATGATGTTTTTATGCACCAGACTGTTAAGCGACAGTTCTACCTCACCCTTATTTTCAGCTGATTCAAGGGTAATATCCTCTATTTCAAGCAGACTCTTGAATTCACTTTTTTGAGTATTTATTGTCTCAAGAGTCTTCATCGGATTTAAAATAAAAGGATAAAATGACAGAATTAATATGCATGGATAACCAAATTATTGAGGTTTAGTTCAAAAATACCCAATATTTATAAATGAATAGCCAAAAGTGCCATTTGACATTAATTATACTTTTCGGGGTATTATTTGGATTCACTCATACCAATCTTTGCACCCGTGAAAATTGCGACCTCAAGATCCTACATAACGAGTCTACTCACGCTGCTCTCCATAGCTTGCATTGCCCAGGTGAGTCCGGTAGAGTCAGATACCTTGGTAACCCGACAGTTAGAAGCGTTAATTGTTACGGCTACCCGCAATGAACGTACTATGGGAGCGCTACCCATGCCGGTTTCATTGATTTCAAAAAATCAAATCAGAACCATGGGGTCTATGCGCTTAAATGATATTCTTACTGAACAAACCGGAATTGTAGTTGTGCCCCAGGTAAATGCGCAAGGCAATGGTATTCAGATTCAAGGGTTTAATCCGGACTACACACTCATTCTTATTGATGGCGAGCCTATCATTGGTCGCTACACGGGTTCGTTGGAACTCAGTCGCATTGCCGTGGGCAATATCAAACAAATTGAAATTGTAAAAGGGCCTTCCTCCAGTTTGTATGGGTCCGATGCACTTGCCGGTGTAATCAATATTATTACCGACAGGCCGCAAAGTACAAGAGGCAATGCAGCCATTCGCTATGGATCCAACAACACCCTGGATGTAAATGGGGATATAGGGTTCGTTAAAAAGAAGTTAGGTGTTTACGTATATGGGAATCGTTACCATACAGATGGCTACGATCTTTCACCACAAAATTTCGGAAATACCGTTTCTCCATTCACTAATTACACACTCAATTCTAAAATCACATACAAGTTTAGTTCTTCAACAGACCTGAGTGTAGCGGGTAGATTTTTTAATGAGGATCAGGTTTTTCGATTTGAGGTGGAATCTAATGGTAGTCGCATTCGCACGGCTGGGAATGGTAATACGCAGGATTGGAATTTTAATCCGGTGTTAACGCATCGCTTTTCGAATAAGCTAAAGGCGATTGCCCGTTTTTACTCAACGCACTATAAAACCGAAACCTATCTGGACCTGGAAACTGATGGGAGTCGATATTATGAAGATGACTTCCGGCAATCCTTCACCCGGCCGGAACTGAATGCGGAATATTATTTCAATGAAAAAAATGTTTTAACGCTCGGGGGTGGCTACATCAACGAGCAGGTGCAAACCTCACGTTATGGCGATGAAGAGAAGAGATCGCAGGAAACCAGTTATGGATTTTTTCAACACGAGTGGTTGCCGATGGAAAAGCTTTCAGTTATTGCCGGTGGCCGGTATGATTACAATACAATTTATGGCGGTCAGTTTAGTCCAAAACTTTCTTCACGTTACGAACTCAATAAGAAAGTTACGTTTAAAGTCAGTGGCGGTGTAGGATTTAAAGCACCGGACTTCCGCCAATTATATTTCAACTTCAACAACTCGGCTGCGGGTGGCTATAGTGTGCTGGGCACTGAAGTTGCTATAGATCGTTTGGCAGAACTTGATGCGGCCGGACAAATACAAGCTTATTTATTTGATCCTGCTCAATTAGGGAATCTACAGGCAGAGCGTTCTATATCCATCAATGCGGGGGCCATAGTAGAGATTCTACCGTTGCTAAAGATGGACTTGAATGTTTTCCATAACAGCATTAATAACCTGATTGAAACGCAGGCTGTGGCAATCACTACTTCAGGGCAAAGCATTTATAGTTACCGGAATATTCTAAGGGCCTACACGCAAGGGCTCGAATCGAATTTTTCTTATCCCATCGCCAGATATCTAAATCTATCATTAGGCTATCAATTATTGTATGCGAAGGATAAAGATGTGTTGGAGGAGGTAAAGGCTGGAGAAGTTTACTGGCGCGATCCTGTTACTCTTGTGACTAAACGATTGAAGCCAAGCGAATATTTCGGGTTATACAATCGCTCCCGCCACATGGGTAACGTCAAATTATTTTATAACCATCAACCCACCGGATGGGAAGGAAGCTTGCGTGTGATTTATCGTGGTCAGTATGGCATTGGTGATATTCGCGGAAATGTTCAAGGTGAAGTAATTCCACCATCGGATACCAATAGCAATTCTATTCTGGATGTCTATGATGAATTTGTGCATGGCTACGCATTAGTTAATTTATCCGTAGCTAAAACCATTAAGCAGTCGCTTCGTTTTCAGTTGGGTGTTGATAATTTATTTGACTATACAGAGCCGGTTTTAATTCCCAACCTGCCCGGGCGCTTGTATTATGCCGCAGTGAGTTACTCGTTTTCAAAAAAGAATGTTCAACCTTAAATAAACTTAATAAATCATGAATTTAATTAAATCAATTTTGTCTATAGTGCTATTCGTTGGATTTACAATTGCCTTTATAAGCTGTAACGAAGATGAAGATCTGCTTCCTGTTGTCGCTACCACTATCAACGACTTAAATGCAGACTATGCTCCTTATGAAAGTCCTCTACCAACCAATCGTCCTCCACTGCGGATTGGGGCTACTAATAAGTTTACTTTATTTAGTTTTAAAACGGGTACAATAGTGCCGAATGCAGATAGTACAAGTAGCAATTGGGACATTGGCTTCAGGTCAACAACTATTATTGTAAATAGTGGAACGAGTGGACCGGGCACAACGACTGCCCAAATTTTGAATGGGACTTTATCTAACGTGAGCGAGGCTCCTTTGGAAGGTTATAAATCCGATAATAATGCCGGCACTACTCCTGCGGATCGTAATGCTATTCCAACGGGATCTGGTAATGGCTGGTATTCCTACACGGCAGCCACTAACCTGGTTGCACCTATTGCAGGTAAAATTATTGTTGTGAAGACTGGTGATAATCGTTATGCAAAGTTAGAAATACTTAGTTACTACAAAGGTGCTCCTGCAAGCCCTTCTCCGGAGCCAGTAGGATCAGATAAGGATCGTTACTACACATTCCGCTATGTGTATCAGCCAAATGATACAAGGATATTCTAATTATTAAACTCAATAAAATTTATGAAGAGGAGAGGAATCATACCTCTTCTCTTCGTATTAACGATAAGTCATGATCGAGTTCATTCATAAAATTCCAATTCTTACCACTATTCTTTCGGCACTGTTCTTTGTAATCCTCTACAAGCATTGGATTTATAAGAACAAACCATCGTATTTATTTTGGTGGATGATTGGTGTGTTATGTTACGGACTAGGAACATTGACAGAAAGCATCGTTGGTATTTTCCAATGGAGTGAGCCTGTTTTTAAATCATGGTATATCCTGGGAGCTTTACTTGGTGGATTTCCATTGGCACAGGGTTCTGTTTATCTTATCTTTCAAAAGCGAACGGCAACGATCATGATGTATGTGGTTGTTGCGATTATTGCGGTTGCTTCGGTGCTCGTCATTCTTTCCCCTATTGATTATTCTTTGGTCGAGCCCACGCGGCTCACCGGAAAAGTCTTGGTGTGGAAAAATGTGCGATTGATTACCCCGTTTGTGAATATTTACGCGTTTATCTTTTTAGTAGGAGGCGCAGTTTATTCTGCCTATCGTTACAGCCAGGACTTTCAATTCAAGAACCGTTTCATTGGCAACATTTTTATTGCCATGGGTGGATTGCTTCCGGGCATAGGTGGATCATTTACCAAATTCGGATACACCGAAGTTTTGTATGTAACCGAATTGCTAGGGATCATTCTTATTTATAGTGGTTACCATACCATGAAACAAGACCGTACTATTTCAATTTATGAAGCTCAAACAACTAGCTGAAAATGAAAAACAGAATAAGTAATCTGCGAATAATCGGATTTATTGAGGGGGTTTCTTTTTTGATCTTGTTGCTAATAGCCATGCCATTGAAATACTACTATGATTTACCGATGGCGGTGAAGATTACCGGCTGGATACATGGGGTATTATTTATGCTTTACATCGCTGCTGTTTTGATGGCTATTAAAGCTATGTCCTGGAATTGGTTTTCCGTTCTGGTGGCTTTGGGCGCTTCACTCATTCCCATTGGCACGTTTCTGCTTGACAAATCGCTGAAAAGAAGAGAGCAAGAGCTTAGCCATAGTAAAGACTAGAGCTAAATTAAATTGCTTTTACGAGCCTGAACGGTAGCATAAATATTGCCCGAATCAGATTGAAAATTCCTTCGATCGTGATTCCGATAATTCTAAAAGGAAGCAGAATCAGCCAGATGATGGGAAAGAGGAATAGCATAATGAAGGCGAGCGGCCAACATAAGACAAACAGGATAAAGAAAAGGGCCAATGCGATAAATGTTCTCACAGTAATTAGTATTTGCTAGAATTCACTCAGCAAAATGATCGCCAGATTTATTTTCCACTGCAATTGGATAAAATCTAAGTCTTTCCTCTGATTCAATATCCAAAAGTGTACATGTCAGTGCTCGAAAATGTACACACAGGTAAATGAACAATTTGTTGGTAGATAATTAAAAATGGACTTTTTGCATATATTGAGCATGATTACCTAACCCTATTGGCTCTATGCAAGATTTAAAGGACCGATTCTTATCCCTGGATACCTTTCGCGGGATGGATGTCGCACTAATGATTTTGGTTAATTCTCTGGGTAGTAGCACAACGTATTCCCCTTTGCTTCATGCGGATTGGCATGGCTTTACATTAACCGATCTGGTATTTCCCACATTTCTTTTTGTTGTTGGTAACGCCATGAGTTTCAGCCAGCCGAAATACGAAGCTCAGGGCGAAGCTAATTTTCTGAAAAAGGTATTTAAGCGAACCTTCATCATTTTTCTATTAGGGTATTTAATGTACTGGTTTCCGTTTGTCGATGTGAATGAAAGTGGGGAATGGTTTTTGAAACCGATTAGCGAGACTCGGATTTTTGGAGTGTTGCAACGGATAGCCTTGTGTTATTTGTTTGCCTCCCTGGTGATACATTATTTTAAAATTCAGGGTGCCTTAATTTTCAGCATCATCGCCCTTGTGTTGTATAGGGTTGTTCTAATGGCTTTTGGGGATTTGACACTGGAAGGAAACGCGGTATTAAAACTAGATGCCTGGTTGATCGGTGAGAATCATATGTATAGGGGTGAGGGTATTGCATTTGATCCTGAAGGCTTGTTAAGCACATTACCTGCCATCGTGAATGTGATTGCGGGGTATGCTGCCGGGTTGTTTCTGCAACGAAATGGAAAGAATTATGAAACGATCGCCAAGTTAATGATGATTGGCGCGGCCTTGTTGCTGATGGCTGCCTGGTGGGATTTAATGTTCCCTATCAATAAAAAGTTATGGACAAGTTCGTATGTTCTTCATACCGTAGGTCTTGGATTAATCGTCTTATCTGTATTAGTCTTTGTTATTGAAATAGCTCAACGCAATAAGTGGACGTACTTCTTTGAAGTGTTTGGAAAAAATACACTCTTTATCTATTTGCTGTCGGAAGTGTTTGTTATTCTGATGTGGTCCATTCGCATAGGAGATCAATCACTTTATGCCTGGATTTATCAGAACTTCTTTCAAGCATGGGCCGGAGACTACAATGGATCAGTACTATTTGCCCTTTGGGTAATGTTATCGTGTTGGGCTGTGGGCTACTGGATGGATAAAAAGAAGGTCTATGTGAAGGTTTGATTTTATTCCAAATAGTAAGGCTAATCAAAAATCAGGGTCCAATCCCATTTTCTCTTTCAAATCATTTAGAAGAGGATTCTTTTCGGCCAGGTATTCAAACTTCTCTTTATTGGTATAGGCAAATTTCTTTATCTGATGTTCTTGCATGGTTGCATCAACCTGGAGCGAACTGTTATTAAGGTTTTCACGTAAATAAGTCAGTAATTCTGTTTTAATGGAGAGAAGGACCGGTTCTTCTATCGGATTAGTGAGCGCAAGTGTGATTGTATTATTTTTGAAGGTAAAAGGTTGTTTTAATAAATGATATTCAGCCATCTGATTTTTTCTAAGTTCGGTATAGTCTGTCCATACCTTCCTCAACATGTCTTCTGAGACGGGGGCATCCTTCTTAGGGGTTGCACCATTCTTTTCTTCCTTATTTGTTTCTTCTTTGGGTTGACCTTTTAGAATATTGCCCAGGTTGATGGTAGTCTTTGGCTTTGTAGTTTCTTTTGTTGGAATTTCTTTTGGTTTGAATTCTACTTGGGCAGGGAGTTCGTCACTGACTGGATTCTCAACCAAATCCTTTTTTACTTCAGGAGAAGTCGCCTGAGGATCTAATTCAATTTTTTTTTTAATCCCTCCGGTGAAGGAGCAGCGCCATTGCCTTTAAACACGGAATGGACATGAGCCATCTTCATTAAAGCCAACTCTACCAACAGGCGTTGATTCTTACTGCTCTTATAGTTAATGTCACATTGGGTGGCAATGTTTAACCACGATAGTAAGAGTGATGGTGATGTTGCTGCAGCCTGGTCAAGGTATTTTTTGCGGGTGTTGTCAGGCACCTCCATGAGATTAACCGTGCGTGCATCTTGCGATACCAATAAATTGCGGAGATGTTCGCTTAATCCTACAATAAAATTTTGAGCATCAAATCCTTTGCGTAAAATTTCATCCAGTAGCAAAAGAGGCGCTGTATGATTTTCTGCCAAAAGACCATCTACTACCTTGAAATAATAGTCGTAATCTAAAATGTGCAGGTTGTTAAGTACATCTTTGAATGTAACTTCTTTACCCGAAGAAAATGTGACCATCAAATCAAAGATGGAAAGACCATCGCGTAAAGCACCATCTGCTTTTTGGGCGATCAGGTGAAGCGCTTCTTCTTCAACTTTTATTTTCTCACGGTCGGCAACTTTTTTTAGCTGTTTCGAAATATCAGAAACCTGAATCCGATTAAAATCAAAAATCTGGCACCGCGAAAGTATCGTTGGGATAACTTTATGTTTCTCGGTTGTTGCTAAAATAAAAATAGCATAGGAGGGTGGCTCCTCCAGCGTCTTCAAAAAAGCGTTGAAGGCGGAGTTGGAGAGCATGTGAACCTCGTCTATAATATAAACCTTAAACTTGCCGAACTGAGGTGGGTAGCGAACCTGGTCAATCAGGTTTCGAATATCCTCAACGCTATTGTTGGAGGCAGCATCGAGTTCGAAAATATTAAGGGAGTTAACTTCAGCTTTTTCTTCAAACCCATTGATCATGCGTGCGACAATACGGGCGCAAGTAGTTTTACCCACACCCCGCGGGCCACAGAATAAAAGTGCCTGAGCAAGTTTACTATTATCAATGGCATTTTTCAGCGTAGTGGTGATATGCTCCTGACCCACAACTTCTTCAAACCCTAAAGGCCGGTATTTACGCGCTGAAACAATGAAATTATCCATTGGGTGCAAGTTAAAATCAGTTGCTGGATTCTGGCTACTGACTAAAGGTTTTTTTCAGATTATTATGCAAAAAAGATTGGCTTATAGTTAAAGTTTTTCTAAGAAGATAGCCAGAAAGGATTTAACCGCCTCTACATAATTTCCCACCCGAATATTTTCATTCTCTGCGTGTTGATTATTATCCGGATTTACGGTAGGTACACTTACCGCTGGAATTCCGAGGGTTGTTACAAAGGGTGAAATGGGAATCGAACCACCCATGGTTCTGATTTTAATAGGCTCCTTTCCAAATGCCCGGATCATGGCTTTGTTTAACCAGATGCCGGTCTCAGAATTAAATGGAGTTTGGAATGCTCCATAAGAAAAGCTCGACTGAAAGGATGCAATCTTTGAATACTTCATTCGCTCTTCTTCCGTAGGTTCTTTATCAACCAGGTAATAACCCTGCTCTTGGATATGCTTTTTTACAAGACCCATTAATCGTTGTGGATCACTGGTGGGCACTAGGCGGATATCAATTTCGGCAGTAGCGGTAGCGGGTATAAGTGTGCGAACTTCTTTTCCAATAAAGAGTGCATCCAGGCCACGAATGTTAAGGGTTGGATATTGCAACGATTCCTGAAAATTGTTGCCAATTTTATCAGGTTCAGCAATGCCCAGAAATTTCTTGATTTCATTTTCATCATCGGGAACCTGTTTCAGAATATTTTTCTCTTCTTCACTCAATTCAACACCATCATAAAATCCTGGAATAGTTACCCGGCCGTCATCATCTTTCATGGAGGCGAGTAGTTTTGAAAGTCGTAAGGCAGGATTAGGTGTATAGTTTCCATAGTTGCCCGAATGCATAGGTGTGCGTGGCCCAAATGTAGTGAGCGTAATTTCACAAATGCCACGTGCACCAAAACTCAAGGTGGGCTGATTACTGATGTGGCGTGGACCATCATAAATAATCAACATATTAGCGGCTAGTTCATTTTTATATTTAGTGACGGCTGCAGGCAGATTCGGTGAGCCCAATTCCTCTTCAAAGTCCATAATCACTTTCATGTTGTAGTTGGGTTCTACTTTCAGTTCTTTCAAAGCATCCAAGGCAGCTATCAGTGCCATGGCTGGACCTTTTGCATCAGATGTTGAACGTGCAAAGATTCGCCAGTCCGGGTTTAATCCTTCATATAGTTTTTCGTAGGCAATGGCATTCCACTTTCCGGATGCATCTTTTTCTTTCAACGTAGGTTTCCATGGACTCTCCTGTTCCCATTGGGCAGGATTCACTGGCTGGCCATCAATTTGAATGTAGATTAAGACTGTCTTTTTTGCATTTTTTACTTTTCGTTCGGCTAATAGTAACGGTACAGTAGGTGTATTCAATCGCAGTGTAGCAAAACCTCGTTTCGAAAAAGCACTTTCGCACCATTGAATATTTTTCTCAATGTCTAATGGAAAGTGTGCATCGTTCGGCAAACTAAGTAGCTCATAAAATTCTTTGAAAGATTGCACCGCGTACTTTTCTGAAATCTTATCAAGATCAACACCCTTTTGGGCTACCAGTGGCGTGAGGGAGAATGCAAGGAGATAAAATAAATACTTCATAATAACTGTTCAGATATAACTAAGATTGATAAACTCATTTCTATTTTTTGTTGATAGTGCCAATAATAAAAGATTTTTCAAATACAGAGCCGATCAGTATTTTGTCTTTATAAACTGCGGCCACTGTAGAGCCAGAATAGGAGGATCCATCATTGAGAAAGATTTCTTCCAACTTATATTTGCCGTCTTTATCTATTGATAGTTTTATAACCTGTGAAGGTGAAAATTTGGCCGGGTCAGCCGCATGCGCCACAAACTTCAACAGTTGTGGATGGCTACCAATCCACAACGATCCGTTTTCATCTAATTCAATATTATCAACTCCTGTTTTTACATTAATTTCTTGTTCGAGTGTTAACTCACCGTTGGTCGGATTGCGATCATAAATAAGAACTTTTCTTCCCGTGCAAGCGGCAACATAAAGTTTACGTAAGTCCGCAGAGCGGTTGATACCATTGGCATAGGCAATGCCGGTGGCTACTTTTCTAAAACTTGCGCCATCATAATAGTTCACGTAGGAAATTGCCCGCTGAAGATAATCTTCAAGGGTTCTGTTAATGCCACTTTTACTGTAAGCATGATCGTTAGTTACATAAAATGTACGTTCACCAACTGCCGTCACATCATTCGGACTTGTCATTAAGTTTGCATCAATGATACTTTCCAGGTGAATGAGACTATCATTTCTCCAGGCAAAGCGTTCAATAACTTGTTCCCAACTTTTTTGGCGGTGATTGACGGCAAAAAGAAATTGCCGGCCATCGGGTTCAGTCCACAATGAGATTCCATGGGGATGAAAATCCTGGAAGCCAGGTGGGGTAATATTTTTTAGACTGTGGATAGAATCGGATAGATCCATCAATAGGATTGCGCCATCCAGCGTTGCGGGATTCTTATTATTTACTCTGCGATCATCAACAGATATAAAGGCAAGTCCCGTTTGCGCGTCAATGGTAATATCCTCCGGGCCGGCAATAGGTAGTTCCAGTTTCTTAATGTTTCCTTCGAAGTGTGGAGAAATTGTTTTGAACATTCCGGCAGGAACAAGGATTCCAAAAGCAACATAGAGTAACACCAGGCTCACGATGATAATCGTGATTTTAAGAATCTTCATTGCTATTTTATTTCTATTACAAATACACCCCGCAAGGGTTCACCCATGGAGCTTACTCCTTCAATAACTATTCTATAATGAGTTGATGTTTGACCTGCATTAAATGAAATGGAGACTATCCCGGTATTTTCATCACTGATAACCTGGGGGGTCCAGAATATGGTAGAGCCGCTATCTGAAATTTCATAGCGTTTCTCTAAATCATAGCTAAAACCTACAAAAGCAGGACTGGTTGCGTACCCTTGAATAACAACTTGCTGAAAGGAACTTGAGTTTGTAGTTGATGGGTTGCCTGCATTAAACTCGGCAGTTTTGGTGGTTACAATGATAACTCCGTTGCCCCCCCGCGACCCATAAATCGCTGCGCCACCATATTTGATGACATCAATCCGTTCTACCATCTCCGGTGTAATTTGATAGAGCCTGGATGTTCCGCCAATGGTCATATGAACTCCATCAACGATTATTAAAGGCTCGGTGGATGCTGCTCCCATAAAGCTGGAGCCACCTCCTATTCGAAGATAACCATTTACCATACTAAGTCCGGGTACCCTGCCGATCAGTGCATTTACAATGGAGACCCTACTTAAACTCACGATCTCTTCGCCTGTAAAAGTAAAATCAGCCTTGGAATACGTGTTAGGTATCTCTTTGCTGATTTCTTCTTTTTCTTCATTAACTATTACCTCCTTCAGTAAGGTAGATTCATTAGTGAAGTCGCGAGCCTGTATGGAGTGTTGCAATAAGGTTTCCTTCACCACCACCAAAGAGCTTAACCCTGCCGACATTTCTTTTACAGGAGGTATATATTTGGGCAGAATATTGACTGTGCCCTCAATTTTTTTCTTTTTACCTGCCACTTGAAATGAAAGGTAAGATGAATCATTAAATTGAAAGCCAGTTACCCAAAAGTTTCCATTAGCATCAGTTTGTATAGGCATAGTTTTGTTGAAGTTGCCCTCCACAACCATTAATTCAGTTTTTTCCGGTTTACCTGTTTTGTTTTTGTATTGACCACTCACGCTAATTCCAGACTCAATAGGATGCATTGGCTTGCCACTGGTATTGACAGCATTGAATTCTTCTGAGAGCGGAAATGATTGAAGGATATTTTTTTCATTGGGAATTGCAATTGCTTGTTGTTGGTCCGTAACGGAAATTGAGAGGTCACCTAAAACGGGATTTCCGTTTAAATCTTTAAGTTCAAAATCCAGTTTAACCCGATCTTGAATAGTGAATGTTGTTGGACTCTTCATCTTTATTTCAACGGAAGTATTTGTAGAATCCGTAATCTTATTGACCTCAGCCCTTTCATACAGTCCCAGGATCGGGATTGGTTTTGTGAATATCAGTGCGGCATCATAATTAATCATCCAGTGGGTATAAGCACGAAGGAAATAAGCATCAGGCTTAATGTTCTGAGGTAAAACAAAACTACCTGAGGTGGATCCTCCAAAAAGAGACAGGGTCTTTGATTGCACGATAGTTTTATCCGGACCGATCAACTCAACATATAACACCTGACTTAATGAGTCCATGAGATCAGGGCTTTTATAATTCATATAGGCTTTAAACCAGATTTTTTCTCCCACATAGTAATAGCCTTTATCGGTGTGCAAATAAGGTTTCTCGATTAGCCTGTTTAATTTTACTTGTTGTGATGAGACGGAAAGTTGGGCAGTAGAAATTTCTAATGGAGTTAGTGAATAGTTGTAGGGAAGTAAATCTCCAACCCGGGCCTCGTTCATCGCACCGGAAATAATAAGACTGGAAGGATTTAGCAGAATCCCATTGGAATTTGTTCGCAGGACACCACCATTTACCTCTATCCACGAAATTGGGTAGGGAATATCACTATAAACTTTTAGCTGTGACTTCCCCAATCTATAATGAACTTCAATTCGTTGTTTTACCTGAATGACATACTCTTCCTTACTTAGTCCGGCCGTTACTGTATTTTGTGTCGAATAAGTTTGTAGCGACTTATCTAATTGTGTTGCAAAGACTGCCGAACGATAAGGATTATTTTCATAGCCGCTCTTATCGATGTATAGATCAAACCCCTCTTCGTGTACACGCCCATCTACAATAGATTTTAGCAAGTGACGAAGTGATCCCTGATAGGCAGTGGCTCGGTTTTGGTCCCAGGTTTTTGTGGCCTTGGGATCTGTTGATTTTAACTCTTCCATGCGAACTTCACCCTGGATATTATATCCGTCAGCCGTGGAAGCCATATTTCTTAAATGGTAATCCACACGGTACCCTAAAGCAGAATTTTCAATTTCAAGAGGTCGTGAAGTTGTGGCTGTAAAAACATTTTTACCATTCAATACGGTTTCTTTAAATTCCAAAATCCACGGGTTAAGAATTTTACAGGAATTGGCAAATCGGGTTGTGCCCAGGAAAATTTTTTCAAATCGCTTTAGTTGTTTATCCCACTCTTTGTCGCGGGTTCCGCTTACAACAACCGTCTCAAGCTCTGTTTCATCGGGCACCAGTAAAACATCCAACTCTATGGTCATTCCTGCCTCTAGTTGAATTTTTTTCTGATAGGATTTATAGCCCACAAAGGAGAAAACAATCTCATGGGTGCCAGTCGGAATGTTGGTTAATAAGTAATTCCCGTTTTGATCGGCTGCAACGCCCAAGGTTGTGAGGTTGATAAACACGTTGGCGAAAGGAAGTGGTTCAAGTGTCTTAGAATCCCGTAGTCTTCCCTTTACCTGACCAGTTTGTGCATAGAGAGAATTGATACTGATAATTAGGAAAAGTGAAACAATAAAAACTCGGGTAATCTGGGCTGTAGTCTTCATCGCCTTTATGGGTATGGAAAGATAAGAAAACTAAGCCTATCCTCTACCTAAATTTTAGATCGATGGTAATCGCCTTGTTTGACTATTTTTGCAATTCATGCTTGCACCCCGATATTCTGTAATTATTCCGGTATATAACCGTCCACAAGAGGTTTCGGAGTTGTTGGAGAGCCTTACCCGGCAAACCTACAAAGACTTTGAGGTAATTCTGGTTGAAGATGGATCAACTATTACAAGCGAAAAGGTGTATGAGCAATATGCCGACAAACTTTTAGTTCGCTACTTTTTTAAACCCAACACAGGTCCAGGCCCAAGCCGTAATTATGGATTTGAAAAAGCCAGCGGTCAATACTTTGTTATGTTTGACAGTGACTGTGTTGTGCCCGAACATTATTTTCAAACTGTGGATACTTTTTTACAGACAAATCCACTAGATGCCTGGGGTGGCCCCGATCGTGGAAGGAATGACTTTACACCCATTCAGCAAGCCATGGCTTTTACTATGGCTTCCACGTTGACAACCGGTGGCATTCGCGGTGGCAATAAGAAGGGGTTTCAACCACGCAGTTTTAATATGGCGATTAGTCGCAAGGTATTTGAGAAGACTGGAGGATTTACATTTAATCGTTATGCTGAAGATATTGAGTTAAGCGTGCGTTTAAAAAAATTGGGCTTTAACTCGTTATTGATACCCGAGGCTTATGTCTTTCATAAAAGGCGATCTACCTTCACAGAATTTTTTCAACAGGTTTCCAACTTTGGTAAAGGAAGAGTTTTAGTGGGCCGGGTGCATCCAGGTGAGATTAAACCCACGCATTGGTTTCCGGCTTTTTTTTTAATTGGCTTAATTGTTCTGCCTTTTCTTTTCCTTATTAATTCGAATCTTGCAATATTAATCACCGCTGCCTATGGGGTTTACCTACTACTTATCTCGATAGATAGCTTTTTAACTACACACTCATTCCTGGTAAGTTTGCTCAGTGTGCCTGCTGCAATCATTCAACTAACTGGTTATGGCTATGGTTTCTTGAAAGAGATCAGTAAATCCGGCTAAGACTAGCTAACATTGGAAAAATCATTTTTTTCCACAATCTTTAGTAAACCAAAACTCTGATCTATGCGCGGCTATGCTTTGGCCCTGGCTATTTTGCTTGGGCTTGCTTTTGATTCCATCGCGGATCCCTCCCCCAAAGGTGAATATTTACAAAAAGGTTATTATATCGTGGTGGCCGCTTATCGTATAGGCCAGGAGAAATACATGGAGAGCTATGTAACTAAGTTAAACGCATCAGGCCTTCATACTAAGTATGGTTATGATTTGGGTAGAAAGTTTTATTACATCTACCTTGATTATTATACAGACTTTGATGAATCCATTCAACAAATGTTAAAAACGCGAAAGGAGGGTGGGTTTACCGATGCTTGGGTGCGGATTATGAAAGAAGGATATCCTCAACCAGTAGTTGAAGTTAAGCCTGTCGAAGAACCTTCGCAAGCCCTCGTTATAGTTCCGGAACAGAAGGTTGAAGAATTAAAAGAAGAGGAAATTTCTTCCGATCGTGTAGAGGTAAAGGTAGAAGAGTCCGCAAAAGAAAAACCTGTTTCAAACGTGCCGCCACCACTTAAAGAGGCAAATGTGTTGTTGTATCTGTTTAATGCAACCAACAGCGAACCCATTGAAGGGGATGTGGACATTATTGATGGCGATGTTTCAAAGCTTATCAAAAAAGTGAAGGCACATGAGGTCATTCCAATGACTGATCCCAAAAATAAATCAGGTAAGGTAACACTCATTGGCTCTTCTTTTGGGTTTCGTAAAGTACAGCATGATTTTGTGTTATCAGAAATCAACAAAGACGATTTGCCAGATTACATGGAGTGGCGGGATGATCATTATGTGATAAAATTTGACTTGGCCCGTTTGCACCGGGGCGATATAGAAACGCTTTATAATGTATATTTTTTTAACGATGCAGCCGTTATGTTGCCAGAGTCGAAGTATGAGCTTGACCGGCTTTTGGAGTTTATGAATGCAAGTTCGAGATACAAAATTTTACTTCATGGGCACACCAATGGAAATGCGCGCGGAAAAATCATCACCATGGGGCCCAGTAAAAATTTCTTTGAAATTACCTCCGATGTGGTGGATGGCTCTGGCTCGGCTAAAGATCTTTCTTATCAACGGGCGTTGATAATAAAAGACTGGTTGGTGGCCAATAATATCAGTGCTGACCGCATTGAAATAAAAGCGTGGGGTGGTAGTCGAATGATTCATGATAAACATAGTAATAACGCACGCAGAAATGTGCGAGTGGAGGTAGAGGTGTTGGAAGATTAAGGGCATGATTTCCCCTGAATTTGTAGTTTATTTCTTAATAGTTGCTTAACAATTTGGTAATCTCAATCCTTTTTGGAAATTTTCAGGGTCTATTCCTAATGGTATGAAGCGCATCATCCGAAGTTTTTCTTTAATCATTAATTATAAAACGTTTATCATCACTGCGCTGTCAGTCATCTCCACCTATACGTGTTACCGTTTTGGGATCATTGCAAAGTTTCCGGATATGCTTGTGGGTGTGGCTATTGTTTTTCCAGTCGTATTCTCTATTGGTTCAGCATATACCCGAAGGGAGACCGCCTTGCAGCGATTTGCGGATTTCAAAGGTCATGCAATTGCTATTTATTATGCTACCCGCGATTGGACAAACAATAATAACCATGATCTCCCCGCCAGATCAAAGCTGGTAATCTTTGAAATGATGAAACTTATGCGTGAAATGTTTAAAACAGCGCATGATCCGGAGTGGAAGGAGAACGAAACAAAGATGTACCAATTATTTTCAAACCTTTCCTTGATCACGATGGAACTCAGAAATCAGGGTGTACAAAGTGGAGAAATTTCCCGGGCGAGTCAGTATGTAAGCAAAATGATTATCGCGTTTGATAATATGAAGATCATTCATAACTATCGCACACCGGTTACGTTGCGCACCTATTCCAAAGTGTTTATCTATATTTTTCCGATCATCTACGGACCCTATTTTGCCAGCACGGTTGGCGACTATTCACCTTCTTTGGAATATGTGATGCCGGTTCTTTATAGCTTTATTCTTGTAAGCCTGGATAACATTCAGGATCATCTCGAAAATCCTTTTGATGATGTGGGCGAGGATGACATCTCGATCGATGCAGAGGAGACCACACAATTGTTGTCTTAACTTCGCAACAGCCTTATCAGCAAGGAGTAGCCACCAGTGTCGATAAGTACATAAAAATGGACTGTTCTCGTTTATGTGAAGACTACTTGCAATCTTTTACATAAGCCTCGGCTTCTTCGTAACCTAGTTCCAATGCTTTTTTAAAGTCTTCACACGAACCCTTTTTGTCACTTAGGTTTTTTCGTGCAGCTCCTCGACCGAAATAGGCAAGGTCATAATTGGGGTTTAGTTCCAATGCTTTATTGTAGTCTTCGATCGCTTCTTGAGAACGATTCAGGTAATCTTTAGCATCCGCTCTAAATACATATGCTTTTGCAAAGCCCGGGTCAAGTTCAATTGCCTTCGTAAAGTCTTCAATTGCTTTGGCATAGTCTTCGGTCATAAAATAGGAATCTCCACGATCCATATAAAACATAATTTCTGTTGAGTCGAGAGAAATTGCCCGGCTGTAGTGTGGAATAGCCGCTGCAAAATCCCGAAGGTCAAAGTTTACATTCCCTAACCCATAATGGGCATTCGCCATTCGAGGGTCTATGGAAATCGCTTTCACAAAATCGGGTTGCGCCAGCACTGGGTTATCTTTTATAATATAAGCATCACCACGTCCTGAATAGGCAATTGCGAGGTTGTTATTTTTAGTAATCGCCACGGTATAATTTTCAATGGCAGCTTCATAAAGTTTAAGATTAAAATAGCAGTCGGCCAGATCTGAATAAATTGCTGCCAACTCTTCTTCATTGTCAGCATTTTTTGGCCAATGTTCAATTGACTTGGTGTAGTCAGCCATGGCTCCTTCATAATCGTGAAGGTTATAGCGCGCACTACCTCGAGTAGCAAGCGCTGAAGCATCATCAGGGTTTTCTATTAAGGCGGAGTCTAAATAAACAATTGCATTTTTATAATCCTGTTTATCAAAGGCAATTTTACCCTGATTGAAATAATCTTTTCCGGTGCAAGCCATGAGTACAGAAGCTGCCAGTAAAATTCCCATCAGGTTTTTCATACAAGGATTCGATTAATAGTAAACTATTTTTTTAAATCATTAACGGATATACTCAGTTCCTTCAACTGATCTTGTGAAATCGTTGAGGGTGTATCAATCATCATATCCCGCCCTGAATTATTTTTAGGGAAGGCAATAAAGTCACGGATGGAATCAGCGCCACCGAATAAGGAACACAAACGGTCAAATCCAAAGGCAATACCACCGTGTGGTGGAGCTCCGAATTCAAAGGCATCCATCAGAAATCCAAATTGTTTTTTGGCCTCATCATCAGTGAAACCAAGCTTGGTAAACATCAATTGTTGCGTTGCCCGGTCATGAATACGAATTGAGCCACCGCCTACTTCGGTGCCGTTGATTACCATATCATAAGCATTGGCGCGCACCTTGCCGGGATCACTATCCAGCAACTTCATGTCTTCTGGTTTTGGAGAAGTGAAGGGATGGTGCATCGCGTGCCAACGATTGGTCTCTTCATTCCATTCCAACAAGGGGAAGTCGATCACCCATAGAGCAGCAAATGTGTTTTTGTCGCGCAAGCCCAGCAGGTCACCCATTTTTAAACGTAATTCACCAAGCGCCTTTTGAGTTTTTGCTTTTTCTCCTGAGAGAATCAATAGCAAATCACCAGGCTGAGCATCAAAAAGCCTGGCCCAATTTTTTAAATCTTCGGCTGAATAGAATTTATCAACGGAGGACTTGAATGTGCCATCTGATTTACATTGAACATATACCAGGCCTTTCGCTCCAATCTGAGGTTTCTTCACAAACTCAGTTAGTTCATCTAATTGTTTACGTGTATACTCGGCACACCCTTTTGCGCAAATGCCTGCTACAAGTTCAGCACTATCAAACACCGGGAAGCCCTTTCCCTGGGCCGATGAAGTAAGGTTCGAAAACTTCATATCAAAGCGCGTATCCGGTTTATCAGAACCATAAAAGTTCATGGCATCGGCATAGGTCATGTGGGGTACAGAGGGCATATCAATACCCTTTACATGCTTAAATAAATGCCGCACCAATCCTTCAAAAGTATGCAGGATGTCTTCTTGCGTGATGAAGGCCATTTCACAGTCAATCTGAGTAAACTCTGGTTGACGGTCGGCACGTAGATCCTCATCGCGGAAACATTTTACAATTTGATAATAGGGATCAAAGCCGGAAACCATCAACAACTGTTTAAACGTTTGGGGCGATTGTGGAAGGGCATAAAATTCTCCGGGATTCATTCTGGAAGGAACTACAAAATCGCGGGCGCCTTCGGGGGTCGATTTGATCAGCACCGGAGTTTCTACTTCAATAAAATTCAAGCCATCGAGGTAGATACGGGTTTGTTGAGCCATCTTATGACGCAACATTAAATTTTCACGCACTGAATTTCTCCTCAGATCCAGGTAACGGTATTTCATTCTCAGATCATCACCGCCATCTGTGTTTTCTTCGATTGTAAATGGCGGAACCTTGGATGAATTCAAAATTTCCAACGAGGTAATTTTAATCTCAATGTCTCCGGTGGCTAATTTATCATTCTTCGAAATTCGTTCTACTACTATGCCTTGCACTTTTAAAACGAACTCACGTCCTATTTGCCGGGCTGCGGTTAGCACGGAGAGATCTGTTTTTCCTTCTTCTAAAAATAGTTGCGTAATTCCATATCTGTCGCGCAGGTCAATCCACAATAAACTTCCCTTATCGCGGGTCCGTTGTACCCAGCCTGTCAAGGTTACAGACTTATTTACGTCACCTATTCGCAGTTCACCGCAGGTATGAGTTCTTAACATATTAAAATCCTTAAATTTGAGGGTCGCAAATTAATAAAGGTTGCACGTTATACCTGCTTATCGGGTCATTTTCGTTAAAGAAGTGCTATGAAGAGAATCGTCATTTTCCTGTCAATTGTTAGTCTATTTGGCTTTGCACCAGATAAACTGATTAAAACTAAAGTTACCGAGGGAATCACCATTTCGTTGCCGCCTGAACTTGCACCCATGTCAACAGACGATATTGTACAACGGTACCCTTCCGTACGTGCCCCTCTGGCTGCCTACACGGATCTTAACCGTACCCTTGATTTTAGTGTAAATATTTCAGCCACCCAATGGCCCGATGCAAACCTCGAAATCGCTCAAAAGTTTTTCAAGGCAAGTTTCAGCAGTTTCTATGATCGCGTTGATATGATTGATGAGGGGATTCATGATGTACATAAAAAGAAGCTTATATTTTTTGAATTTGAATCCCGTGTAAACGGAAATAAAATGACGCTGGGTGAACAACAGCCAGTATTTCGCTATACCTACATTCAGTACTTGATTGAGCCCACGCGTACTCTTGTATTCACTTTTAATTGTCCAAAATCTTCGAAGGAGGATTGGCAAGAAACGGTACGGGCCATGATGAAAACAATACGGATCAAATAATCTTGCTTCGCTCAACGTATGGATTTTTATACAGACGAATACTTCATGCGCGAAGCACTGAAAGAAGCACGCAAAGCTTTTGATGCGGGTGAAGTGCCTGTAGGTGCGGTGGTAGTTTGTCAAAACAAAATAATAGGCAGGGCCCACAATCAAACTGAACAATTGACTGACTCAACCGCCCATGCTGAAATGCTGGCTATTACAGCCGCATCTAATTACTTAGGCTCAAAATATTTGAATGAATGTACTTTGTATGTGACGCTGGAACCATGTGTTATGTGTGCGGGCGCGTTGCATTGGGTGCAATTACAGCAACTTGTCTTTGGCGCAAGTGATGTGCAGCGAGGATATTCGCTGGTTCAAAGCCCGTTGTTACATCCTAAAACTTTAGTTAAGAAAGGGGTGGGAGTGTTAGAAAGCAAAGAGTTACTCAATCAGTTCTTTAAAAAACTCAGAGAGTAACTCTTTGATCTAAATGGGTAATGACTAAGCTTCTTTTGCTTTTTTGGCTTTCGCCTTATCGTCAACCTTTTTTCCGTTTTTATGCTCGCCCATCAAAATGACATCTTTGGTCATTTCATATTGCTTGGCAGCCTGCATCATAGCCTGGTGGCTATCGCGAATTAAAATTGTACCCGATTTTGCGCCTTTGTTTCGAACTTCAAGCCAAAATCCGTCTTTTTTCTTTTTTGGTAATACAGGAGGTCTTCCCATGATTTTATTGTGTTTTAGCGTTTATCAGGCTTATTAAGGCCTATGGATTAAACTATTGAACCCGTGTTTTGGTTCAGAAGCCGCGAAGATACCAATTTTCGGGCAAACCTCCACGCTTGCCCTTAAAACAGCCTATAAGATGTAGTTGGGTATGGCAAGTCCAGATTTTAGCGCAGGATCCGGAATGACAGATTTTCGTTCAAGTTTAACAGGTTGAACCCCAGCCCAGATATCCAAATCATAATCTTCCTCATCGTCTTTGGGCGGTCCTACTCTGATTTTGGCAGAAGCTTCTTTGATCTCAATAGAAAGAACCATGGTTGCTTTCCACTCTCCTTCTGTAGGTTTCCGTATATCCGCCCATCGGCCAGGGCACATTTTTTCAGTGAATACTTCCAACACTTTATACAGTTCATCTTGATCTGTTATTACTTCGGGTTCGCCAAAGATAACTACCGATCTATAGTTGACAGAGTGATGAAACGCTGATCTTGCCAGAACCATTCCATCCAATATAGTTGCACTGACACAAACTGGTAGTCTCTTGGTTTGAAGTTCGCGCATATAAAAACTGCCTACTGATCCATGGATATAAATTTTATTTCCGATACGACAGAAACCCGTAGGTATTTGAAATGGCTGATTGTCTTGCGAAAAAGCAAGGGTGCAAACCAACGCTTCATCTAAGATCGAATAGATAGTTTCTTTATCATAGGACCCACGTTTTGCAAGTCGCGTGATTTCAGTCTTATCGGTGATGGGAAATGAACTCATCGTTGATTATTTAATTTTGATTGTTGCAACATAGTTGATATGTCAGCCTGAGGTTCTCGAAGGCTATTAGATGTAACATACTAGTTGATCTGTAAAATAATTTTTCCAAACTGATCGCCACTTTCTATTCGTTGCATGGCCTCGTTTATATCTTCCAGTGGATAAACTTTATCAATAACAGATTTTATTTTTATGCTTTCAAGCAAATCAAGTATCGGCATAAATTCATCGCGTGTGCCCAAGGTGGTGCCAAGAAAGGTTGTTATTTGTAAAAAATCTCGCTCGCATCTAACTATTTCATCGGCACCCGGTAATTCCAATTGTGCGTATCGGATTCATTACCCATTCGAATATCGAGTAGCTTTTTCTTTACGCGTTGCTGAAAACTCGAACTGCTATCGGCTGGCAAAGAATAATCCTTGCCACCGATGTTAATGATCGCGATGGTCGATACAACAGCGGCTGTGCCTACACCAAATGCCTCGGTGAGTGTACCTTTTTCAAATCCTTCTTTTATTTCAGCTACACTTATTTTTCTTTCTTCTTTGGGCATGCCCATATCATCGGCTAATGTCAAGATTGAGTTACGAGTTACACCATCTAATATCGAGGAAGTAAGCATGGGTGTCACCAGTTTTCCATTGAGTACAAACATCACATTCATAGCTCCTGACTCATCAATATACTTATGATCATGAGCATCCGTCCACAGAACCTGATCGAACCCTTGTTGTTTTGCCAGTTGAGTAGGATAAAATGCACCCCCGTAATTACCGGCACATTTGGCGAAACCTGCTCCGCCCTCAGCTGCGCGCACATACACTTCTTCTACTTTAACGCGAACAGGTTTGACAAAGTAAGGACCTACCGGACTTGTAAGCACAACAAACTTGTATTCATCTGAGATCTTTACACCTAATCGGGACTCCGTAGCGAAAACTACGGGTCTCAGGTAGAGTGCTGATCCTTCAGAATCCGGAACCCAACTCGCATCAGTCGCAACAAGTGCACTTAAACTTTCAATAAACATTTCTTCGCTAATGGCAGGCATACACATCCTTTCCAAAGAACGTAACAATCTTTGATGATGGCGTTGTACCCGAAAGATGTTGACTTCTCCATTTTTATTTTTAAACGCTTTCATGCCTTCAAAAATTGACTGGCCATAATGAAGAGAGAGGATGGCAGGCGTCATGGCTATCTCCCCGAACGGCACAATTTTGGGCTCATGCCATTTACCATTATTATAATCGGCAACCAGCATATGATCGGATATGTAATTTCCAAAGCCGAGGTTATTGAAATCTACAGATGAGATCCGAGACTTCGCGATGTGCTCAACAGGGATAGGAGTGGTCATGAGTGTTTTGATTTTGGCGGAAGGTAGAAATATTTCTTTTTAATAGACAGTGAACAACATTTTTTCTATTACTCATGCAGGAACTCTAATCGACTAATCTGCGGTGATAGTTGACTTGCCCCAGATGATAACTTAGGTGTGCAGTCAGATGAACCAAAAAAAATTCTGTTGAAGTCTTTTCTTTTAATACAATCAATGGATATTCCTCAAGTAGAATTTCTTCCTTAAGATTTGGCAAGACCTCGTTAACCATAGCAATGGTCGCTTCAATTTTTTTGATGAGTTCACTTTTTGGTACGTTCTTTAAAGTGAATTCTGAATCGCGATCCCTTAGATAACCCGTGTGGCCAAGGGTTGCTCCAATATACATGTTTAAGTTTCCAACTAAATGCAGGCATAGGTTACCAGCCGGGTTGGCAATATTCTTTTCGATGCGCCATAGATTCGATTCATCCTTATAGGATTCTATTTCCAATTTTAACTTTTGAAGATCGCGTGTAATTATTGAATTGAGTACAGCGGTGAGCATGATTGTTTTATTAAGAGGTTTATTAATTCCTAGTACACGGTCATAATTTCATTTCTATCGTGGAAGTACAACATAAAAAGAGGCTGTCTCAAAAGTCTTTTCGGTCATCGCCCCGATGTATCGGGGCGATCCCGTTTTTTCAAGGTATGATGGGATTCCGGCTCAAGGCCTGCCTGCTCCGCCAACTGGCGGATTCGGCAAAGGCAAGGTCGGAATGACATTTCAATTTTAATTGACTTTTGAGACAGCCTCTTTTTTGATGAGAAATGTGAGCCGGTTATTTTCCTTCTTTTAGCTTTTTTACTTCAGCTTCATATTGAGGTAAAAACTGTTTTTGATCTTCCGGAATGTTTTTAAGCGCTGTTTCCCAATATTTGATCGCATTCTTTTTATCACCCATGGCAGTATACGCACGTGCAAGCCCAACGTTGGGGGTAAATTTTTCGTTTGGATATTTTTGTGCGTTGTATTTAAAAATCTCTAGCGCTTTTTCTTTTTTACCCCCATTCAATAACGTTCTCCCATATTGATGAATGGCCTGAACAGTAGCGGATGGGTCTTTGATTGCTTTATCCATAGCAGCATTGGCATCTGCCTCTTTACCCATGGCTTGTAGAATCATAGCGCGGGTTTGATAGGTAGTAAAGTTTTCAACACCAATAAATGGATTGCTCACAGACATGTCGACCCATGTAAGTGCTTCTTCGAGATTGATTTTGTTTTGTGCACAAAACTGCGCTGCTGTAATCCAGTTCTCCTGTTTAAAGCCTGTTGCACTTCTGAGTTCTTCGCGCATTTTTGAAACATAAATTTCATTTACATTAGGCACTTCGATTGTAAAAGGAATTCTTTTTTTCTCCCATCTTAAATAACCTTTGGCTGACGAAGGAAGTTTATCTTCAAAGCCATAGGTAAGCCATTCTTTATGCGGTGCTTCCAATGGCATTACATCTACACGCAAAGCATCTTCTTTCGGATCGTAAAAGTAACTGCCCCAACTTGTATGATTCTTAGAGAAGATCCACGTGTAAGGACCTTCTTTGGCCACAGCCAAAAACAATCCATAGGTGCCGGCCTTCAATTCTTTGCCTTCAATTTTAACATCATACGAAACCGTGAAGAGGGTATTTTCATTGGCACCAGCACGCCAGGGAGCTGCCTTAGACGGACCGAAACCCTGGTCAATGAACCCGAAGTGGGCTACTTCACCCCAGATTTTTCCCGTACGATCTTCTCCGTTGGGTCCGTGTACATCCGGGCTACTATAGGCAATAGTCACCTCTACTGGGCCTATAAATTGGGTGACTTTAGACTTTTGATTGTCTCCGCTGGGTGGGGTTGTTAATCCTTGTCCAACTGAGTAACCCGCCACGAAAAGCAGACTAATGAGGGTAATAATTTTTCTCATGTGTGTGTGTTTTGTTTTTGAATTGTAATACCAAGTAAATACGAATTAAACGCATCTGAAAAGAATTCATCTAAACCTTTTTGGGTTATTTTCTATGACTAGCGGTCCCGAATGTGGGATGGAACCAACATGCGGATAGAAGCTGGCTTTATCTGAATAATAAAATCACGCGTAGGTTTCATGCCTTCCCCATCAATATGATAGGGCATAGGTGCGTCAAATGAAAGTGTAATACGCTTGCCGGGCTTAATTATTACATAGGCCGAGTTTTCAAGCTGACCGGTAAACATTTTGCCCGCAAAACCGAGAGCTTGATAAACTGGCACTTTGCGAATAAAGCTTACATCCAGAATGCCATCACAAACCGAGGCCTGCGGTGCAATGCGTGCGTTATTTCCGAATTGTGAGGAGTTGGCGAAAGCTATGATAAACGCAGGAAGTTCATAGGTATGATCATCAATGAGTATTTTTCCTTTAAACTCACGGTATCTAAAAAACTCTTTCAATACGAGTCTACTATAACCCCAAAAACCCCGGTTCCCGTTTTTGCCAAAGAGATTGGCAACATGCCCATCAAACCCAATTCCGGAAACATTTACAGATAAATGATAATTTACCGTAAACGAATCCATAGAAAGGACAGAAGTAGATCCAATAAAGTCTAAAGATTTTATGAAATTAATGGGAATTCCTAAATGACGGGCTAATCCATTGCCGGATCCTTTTGGTAAAATGCCCATGATCTGTTGAGTTGTTGCTATGCCACGGGCTACTTCGTTCACGGTTCCATCACCGCCCACTGCAAATACAATTTCAAATTTTTTTGAAATAGCACCTTGTCTTGCCAATTCAATCGCATGCCCACGTCCCTGCGTAAATTCAATGGATGGTTCCAAATTCAACTCAGCACAGCGCGCCAGAATCCTCCCCTCAACCCCCGATTGATAGCCTGAACCCGAGTATTTATTGATAATGAATAATACCTTCTTATTTTCGTCCATGCTTTGCGGATAACGTAAAGGTAAGTTTCTTCATTTATGGAATTTAAGAAGCGAAAGATAAAATTTAAGGCCTGGGATCAGGAGAGTCGGTTATTGATGCGACTCAATAGCATTGAGTGCAATAAGGGTGAGCTGATTAAGAAGGATCACATCCTGCTGCAGTTTACAAGTCTTTATGACAAAGAAGGTGAAGAGATTTACGAAATGGATGTGTTGATGGTATCGCTTACAAAATTTGTAGTATTCTGGAATGAACAGAAAAATGGTTGGTATTATTCTCCGTTGGAGAACAGGGAAGCACAAACTCCTTTTCTATTGCAGGAAGCAGAAAAGATGAAACGATTTTGTAGTTATTTTGAATTGCAGACTTGAGAAGAATTATTTCCCAAGCTTTTGTTGAATGTAACTTATTGCCTGACCAATGGTTTGCATTTTTTCGGCATCATCATCAGGAATTTTTATATCAAAGGTTTGCTCAAACTCCATTACCAACTCTGCGTAATCCAGTGAATCAATTCCCAGGTCTTTCACGAAACTTGCATCGGGGGTAATTTCTGAGTCGGGGATGCCTAATTTGTCGATAAGTATGGCGTGCACTTTCTTTTGAACGTCCTGCATAAGGTTAGACTGATGTTCAAATCTAGCAATCTTTCGGGATTTATAATAAAGAGTCTAATAAGTTTAAAACCTGAGCAGAAATTCAGTTCCCTCACCCAGCGTTGACTTAACTGTGATATTGCCCTCATGCTGTCGCATGATCTGTTTGGAAAGACTCAGGCCAATACCCGAACCTGTTTTCTTGGTTGAGAAGAAGGGTATAAAAATTTTCTCGAGTGCCTCGGAGTCAATACCAGCTCCGTTGTCTTTTACTGAAATCACGGCCCGCCCTTTTTCATTCGCAAATGCTGAAAGTTCAATGCGTTTGTCAGCTTGTTCATCAAATGCCTGAATGGCATTTTTCAGAAGGTTGATCAAGACTTGTTCAATCATTGTTTTATCAGCCAGTATACATAGGTTCGTGGGATTGATATTCACGGTAATACAGATTCCATGATCGGCTAACTCTTTTTTATGCAGGATAGCGAGTTCATCCAACAATTCTTTTACCTGCACTTCGGCTAGCTTTGGCTTGGGTATGTGTGTGAGGTTTCTGAATTCTTTTACAAAACGTATTAAACCCGCGCTTCGTTTGCTAATGGTTTGCAACGATAGGTACATGTCTTCCAGTTCTTCCGTTGTGAGCGGAGCTTCACTGTGTTTGTCCATCCGGTTTTTTAAATCCTCTTCAACAATGCCCGCCAGACTTGATATAGGTGTAACCGAATTCATGATTTCATGGGTAAGCACGCGCACCAGATTTTGCCAGGCTTCCATTTCCTTTTCTTCCAGTTCACTTTGAATGTTACTCATCGAAATGAGTTTTACTTCTTCATCGCGTAAGGTAAGTTCAATGGCAAATACGGAAAGCTGAATTGTTTCATCACCAAATTTTAATTGAAGCAATTCGCGACCCCCGGTTTTTAGTTTTATAAAAGTGTCCACCAGCGATTCGCTTACTTCTTTAAGATCTTCAATCCGGTCAGCCTTGTTTATCCGCAACAACCGTTTAGCTGCAATATTCATTATCTGAATGGAACCATCTCGTTTGAAGGTGAGCAAACCAATGCCCACATGTTGCACAATATTTTTAAAGAATTGATATTCTGAATCTTTTTCCTTGCGTGAAAATCTTAGCTTGGCCAGGGCTTCATTCAATTCTCTATGTAATTTTTGTATGGATGGGTCATTGCTGTCAGTTTTAAAACTTTGCGATAGATCATCAAACCGAATTGAATCCAGAAAGGAAGCGATGTTTTCGTTGGATGACTCAAGGACTTTCATAAGTTGCGCAACCTGAAAGCCAATGGCACCCAATAATGCCAATAGCAGAAAGTAACTTCGGTCCTTGGAGGCAATCATAAAAGCAAACACCACCAGTGTAGCCAGAAGAATCCCCAGGCGTGTTACTAATGGTGATCGCCAATTAAAGTCCATACTTCTCCATCCTGCGATATAGCGAGGCGCGTGTCAACCCTAATTCTTCGGCTGCCTTTGAGATATTTCCATTGTGCAGTTGGATGGCTTTTACCACGGCTGATTTTTCGACCTCGTCAAGGTTGAGTGTGTCAGACGCGATAGTATCTGTACCTTTCCTGCTAAATAGAAAATCACTTTCTTGTAAGGTTGCTGAATCAGCCATGATTACGCCACGCTCAATAGCATGTTGTAATTCGCGCACGTTGCCTGGCCAGGGATATTTTTTGAGTTTATTCATGGCTTCTGGTGAAATGCTGAGAATCTCTTTCCTGTATTTTTTTCCGTAAAAATTCAAAAAGTGATTCGCCAACATGGGTATGTCATCAATACGATCGCTCAGAGGCGGAATGGTAATCTCTACTGTATTGATCCGGTAAAGTAAATCTTGTCTGAATTTGCCCTCGCTTACCATTTGCGCCAGTGGCATATTCGTTGCGCATATTAGTCGGATGTCAACTTCAACGGCTTGGTTTGATCCAACGCGAGTTACTTGCCTCGATTGCAACGCACTGAGAAGTTTACTTTGAAGACTCAAACTCAAGTTTCCAATTTCATCAAGAAACAAGGTTCCGCCATTCGCCAATTCAAAGCGCCCGGGTCTGTCTTCGCGGGCATCTGTAAACGAGCCTTTCTTATGGCCGAATAATTCACTCTCGAAAAGCGTTTCGGTAATAGCTCCCATGTCTACAGCAACAAACGAATTATCTTTTCGCATTGACTTTTGGTGTATGGCGCGAGCCACCAATTCTTTTCCTGTACCGTTCTCCCCCAAAATCAAAATGTTTGCATCGGTCCTGGCAACTTTATCAATGAGCCCAAAAACTTCTTTTAATGCTGTACTCTGTCCAATAATATCCCGGAAAGGCTGACTGATTTGTTCCTCCAGCATCTGCTTTGCCTTCCGAAGTTTATCAACCTCGTTATAGGATTTTTTTAATTTAATAGCAGTAGATATGGTGGCTACCAATTTTTCGTTCTGCCACGGTTTCAAAATAAAATCGGTGGCGCCATCTTTCAATGCCCGCACTGCCATTTCCACATCACCGAAGGCAGTAATCATAATAACAACTGCATCGGGGTCGCGCTCTTTGATTTGTTTCAACCACTCAAATCCTTCTTTGCCACTAGTGGTGTCTTTGCTAAAATTCATGTCCAGCAAAATCACATCATAGGTGTCGTTATTAAGAAGAAAAGGGATTTTGTTAGGGTTCTTTTCAATAATAACCTGATGGTTAGATTTCTTGAGGAGCATTTTGGCTGCCAGAAGAACATCTTCATCGTCATCAATCATCAGGATTTTGCCGCCTTCGTTCACAGTAGATAGATTTAAGTCTTTACTTATAGAGGAAAAATTGTGCCAGTGCAATTACCGTCCGAAAGTGATGTTTTTTTTCTCCGGATCGTGCTTAATCGTACAAAGATGTTCAAAAATGAACACAGTTAAAAGCCTATCGACCACCCATTGAATAGGTGTAAAGTGTAGCCCGGCAGTGGGAATTGATGGTTAGGATAATTTCATCGGTTATGATGGCCTGTTGGGTGCCTGCCGGAAGTAGTAAATCATGTCGCTTATCCGTTAGCAGATCGATAAATTTAAGCGTGTTGTTTTCCAGATAATAAAGGTCTTCGCCAAAAAAATAAAACTGCGTCAGGTTTTTAACATCAATCTTTTCAATGACTTTCCCCAGATGATTGAGAATAAGAATTCCAGAATTTTTATCGAGCAGGAAAATGAGATTCAGGTATTCCCTTAGATAAGTAAACTCACTATTCGAAGTGACAGTAGCCTCACTCAATGTAAATTCCTGAAGTACTTCATTCGTTAAAGGATTCACTTTTTTTAATGACTGATCTGCTTTATCGAAGATCCAGAGTTTGTTATCGTGAGTAGGGCAAACCAGACTGGGTTCAATCGCAAAGGCAGGTTCAACCGTATATTCTTTTGGGTTCTCAAAATTCCGCCCGTATACATTATACTTCTGCTCTGAGCGAGAGTAAATAAAAATACTAGGGTGATACCACGGTTCAATCAGGGTTGGTGAAGTTCCTGATAAGGATGCCAATACATTCCCTTGCGGATCATACTTTTTAATTTTACCATTTTTCTGAATTAGAAAGAAATTTCCAAGACGATCAATGGAGATCAGGTTGACACCCTTTACTTTCCATTCTTTGGTTTTCTTTAAATCGGATTGAGCGTGAAGGGTAGAACAAGAAACTAAAAGCAAAAGAAATATGATTCGAATGCTATACATGCGATTCGAATTTTTTCAGCTCAACCTGCTTTCCGTCATACACTGCATAAGTATCGAAATGCACCCACTCGCCCAGGTTTATATACTTACTGTTTTCAGCAACAGCTAAATCAAGTGGCAAGTGGCGATGCCCAAAAATATAGAAATCGTGATGCGAAGTTTTTTCAAGCTCCCGGCAATAGGTCAACAGATACTCATTTTCTTCGCTCGTAAATTTCTCTTCTTGTTTCATGTTGCTGATGCGGCTTTGTCGACTCCAGTATTTGGCAAGGCTTATGCCAAAATTGGGATGAAGCCGGGCAAACAGCCACTGACAAACACCGCTATTAAAAAATTTCTTGAGAAGCTTATAGAAGTTATCGCCTGGCCCAAGACCATCTCCATGGCCAATCAATAGTTTTTGGTTGTTACACAATAACAATTGCGGTTCGCGATAAATTATTATCCCCAACTCCTTCTCAAAATAATCAAACAACCACATGTCATGATTGCCGGTGAAAAAGTAAATAGGCATGCCGCTATCACGCAGCTCTGCAAGTTTGCCTTGCAGGCGGATGAACCCTTTGGGAATGGCATGTCGATATTCAAACCAGAAATCAAAGATGTCACCCAACAAGTAAATAGCGTGTGCATCTGCCTTTATGGAATCCAGCCAGGCTACGATACGTTTCTCACGTGCCACACTGGTTGTATGATCAGGCACTCCGAGATGAAAATCAGATGCGAAGTAAAGTTTTTTGCCAGTTGGTAGTTGAGAACTATCGGACATACACATACAAATAACGCTAAATCTATAGCAATGAAAAAGCCTTCCAGGTTTTACGTGGAAGGCTTTCTTGCTATCGTAATATGTCTATTTAATAATATCGCCAGTCACTTCAGGTGTTGGCTCCACAGGTTTATTTTCGGCCGAACCATTAACCGGAGGCACTGGCTCCTCAAGTTTTGGAACCGGGCTATTGGTAAATTTCTCGTAAGTAGTTTGGTGTGCAAACGGCCTTTTACCAATCAAACGCTCAAGATCCGACTGGAACAAGATTTCTTTTTCCAATAGTTCCTTCGCAATTATCTCAAGATGATCTCTGTGATCAACCAAAAGCTTCTTGGTTCTTTCAAAGGCATCGTCAATAATTTTCTTAACCTCTTTATCAATTTTTTCAGCAGTTGCTTCTGAATATGGTTTATTAAACGTGTAATCGGATTGTTTAGAGTCATAGAATGACATATTTCCGATTTCCTTATTCATTCCATAGACAGTAACAATGCTGTAAGCCATCTTGGTAATGCGTTCGAGATCACTCAACGCACCCGTAGAAATCTTATTGAATACAATCTCTTCGGCTGCACGACCTCCAAACGTCATACACATTTCATCAATCAGTTGTTCGGTCTGATACAAGAACTGCTCTTTCGGTAGATATTGTGCATAGCCTAACGCAGCAACACCACGGGGTACAATACTTACCTTCACCAATGGATCGGCATGTTCCAGAAACCAACCGGCTACAGCATGACCCGCTTCATGGTAAGCAACAATTCTTTTTTCGTCTGCCGAAATAATTTTAGTCTTCTTTTCAAGGCCTCCGATCACACGATCAATAGCATCCTGAAAATCCTGCATGTCCACCTCGCCTTTATCTCTGCGCGCTGCGATCAACGCGGCTTCGTTACATACGTTGGCAATCTCAGCTCCAGCAAAACCCGGAGTTTGGGCTGCCAGTTTTTTAACGTCAACATCTTTCGACATCTTGATGGGCTTCAAATGCACTTTAAAGATTTGTTCGCGCCCCGCGATATCGGGTTTATCAATACTGATTTGTCTATCAAAACGACCCGGACGCATTAACGCTGAATCCAATACATCGGGACGGTTGGTTGCCGCAAGAATAATTACACCGCTATCTGTGGCAAAACCATCCATTTCCACAAGAAGAGAGTTAAGCGTGTTTTCTCTTTCATCATTGGCTCCGGGTAATTGACCTCTACCACGAGAGCGACCAATAGCATCAATCTCATCGATGAAGACAATACAGGGAGCTTTTTCCTTTGCCTGCTTAAATAAATCGCGTACCCGAGCGGCACCTACACCCACAAACATTTCTACGAAATCTGATCCTGACAATGAGAAGAAGGGTACTCCAGCTTCTCCGGCTACAGCTTTCGCTAATAGAGTTTTACCAGTTCCAGGAGGGCCAACAAGCAAGGCGCCTTTCGGAATTTTTCCACCCAACTTGGTAAACTTTTGGGGAGTTTTAAGGAAGTCTACGATTTCCTTTACTTCTTCTTTGGCTTCTTCAAGACCAGCCACATCAGCAAATGTGATTTTTACTTTACTCTCAGCATCGAAAAGCGCGGCTTTCGACTTGCCGATATTAAAGATCTGGCCGCCTGGGCCACCGCCACCGGTCATTCTGCGCATCAGCATCCAGAACCCAAATACGAGCAGCACTAAAAAGCCAATGTTAAAGAACATGTTGGTGTAATCCTGACGCTCTTCAAATTGTAAATCTATCTTCTGCTCGCGCGGAATATTTTTTGTGTATTGCTCATAGTTATCCTGAAACTTATCAATGGACCCGATTTTAAGTTTGTAATGAGGCCCGTTAGCATTAACCCCAAACGGACTACTTCTTTCAATCTCCTGTTTGTATTTGGCATTTTGAAGTGCTTCGGCTTTCAGCGTGATTTCTACCAATTCCTCGTTTTTGATCATCACGAGTCGTTTGATATCACGCGCCTGAACCATGTCTTCAAAACGGTTGGCCTGAATCTCCACCAATTCAGCGCTTCTGTTGAAATAACTAATGCCCAGTATTACGGCTACCAACGCCAGAATAATCCACATTTGGTAATTGGGCTTGGGTACCTTTGGGGGTATGATTTTCTTGTCTCTTTCCTTGTCTGCCATTCCTATTAAAAATTACAATTGAATAACGTGTACGTTTGCTATTAGTTCTTATTTAATCTTCTATTTCGATGATTTCCGCATCGCCCCAGAGCTTTTCCAGCGAATAAAATTTCCTGCGATCTTGTCTGAAGATATGTGAGACTACAGTGATATAGTCGAGAATCATCCACTCTTTATTGTTTTTGCCCTCCAAATGCCAGGGTTTTTCTTTTACTATTTTGTACACCTGCTCATCGATAGAATCGCTGATAGCCTCCAGTTGTTTGTCTGAGTTTCCCGAACAGATCACAAAAAAATCAGCAACAGCATTCTTTACATTTCTTAGATCCATTACTACAATGTCGGAGGCTTTCTTCTCCTGCATTCCTTTTACGATCGCATTACTGAGTTTTTCAGCATCAGCACCCTTCTTTTTTTTGGCCATTAAACTATCTTCGATTTTTAAACAAGTACAATCTACAAAGCTAACCAATTACCTTGTATAAAATCCCTGCCAATACCCTTTTCGTAGGAAAGAACCTTGTTTTTGTGCCAGAATGTCATTCGACAAATACATTGGCGATGGAACTGAGCCAAAGAGGTTCCATTGCCGATGGCACCGTTATTATCACTGATAATCAACAGGCTGGACGGGGTCAGCGGGGTAATCAGTGGGTTTCGGAGCCAGGAAAGAATCTTACCTTTTCTGTGGTTCTTAAGCCGGGATTCATAAAAGCCGATCAGCAGTTTAGGCTAACGCAATTGATTTCGCTGGCCGTAACAGATTACTTGAGGAGTCGATTGAATGCTACCATTAAAATAAAATGGCCTAACGATATACTCATCAATCAGCTCAAAACCTGTGGTATTCTAATTGAAAATTCCCTTTCGGGGGATACTATTCAATTTGTGGTGGTGGGGATAGGTTTAAATGTAAACCAGATCATTCTGCCAAGCCTTAAAGCAACTTCCCTAAAACAAGAGACGGGTAAGGATTACATTTTGGAAAATGAGTTGCAGTTGCTTTTACAAGCTATTGAAATACGTTATATACAATTGCGTGAAGGTAAAATCAATCTGCTTGAAAATGATTATTTGATTAACCTTTATCGAAAAGGGGAGTTGCATGGTTTCAACACGATGGATGGAGTACTCAAGGGCATGATTGATGGCGTTGATCAGCGGGGGAGGTTGGTTCTTCAGACTTCGGAGGGCAAACGATTTTATGATCTTAAAGAAATTAGTTTTGCCGATAAGGAGGTATGATACCATTCAAATAAGTCCTTGACTTCCTATCCTATTATTTTGCTTTCGCTTACAATCCATCCTTTTTGTGGATGGTCCTTCACCTATCTTTCCACTTCAAAATTTAACCTATGATAAAAATGAAACGTGCATTCGTTTTTTCTTTAACCCTCCTGATCGGCCTTTCTGCGATGGCGCAAAAACTGGATATGGAAAAACTCAAAGGCATGAAGCCAAGAGCAATTGGTCCGGCTGGTATGAGTGGTCGTATAACCTCCATCGATGCGGTAGTGGCTAATCCTGATATTATTTATGCTGGTGCAGCTTCTGGCGGAGTCTGGAAAACCACCAGTGCAGGCATCAGTTGGGAACCTGTGTTTGACAAAGAAGCCACCCTTGCCATTGGTGCAATCTCCATTCAACAAGATAACCCGGCAGTAATTTGGGTTGGAACCGGGGAAGGAAACCCGCGCAATAGTTTAAATGGTGGTTATGGTATTTACAAAAGTTTAGATGCTGGTAAAACGTGGAAGCTGATGGGCCTTGAAAAGACCCGACATATTCATCGCATTGTCATCGACCCTAAAAATCCTAACACAGTATATGTTGGAGCTATTGGTTCTCCCTGGGGCGAACATCCGGAGCGCGGTGTTTATAAAACTACTGATGGTGGCGCCACCTGGAAACGTATTCTCTTTGTAGATGAAAAAACGGGATGCGCTGATCTGGTGATGGATCCCAGCAATCCTAATAAATTATTTGCTGCGATGTGGCAACATCGCAGACAACCATGGACATTTACTTCCGGTGGGCCGGGATCAGGATTACATGTTACTCATGATGGTGGCGAAACCTGGACAAAGATTACCAGCAAAGAAGGATTACCAGAAGGTGAGTTAGGCCGCATGGGCTTAGCGATTGCACGAAGCAAACCAGACGTGGTTTATGCGTATGTAGAAAATAAGAAGAATGCATTGTATCGTTCAACAGATGGTGGCCAGAAATGGCAGATGATGAATGACAAGATGAGTGAAATTGGCGATCGACCCTTTTATTATTGCGAGATTTATGTGGACACCAAAAACGAAAACAGGCTCTATACTATTTTCTCTGAGGTAAATATCAGCGAAGACGGAGGCAAGTCATTTAAAACATTGCTTCCTTATTCAGGTGTACATCCTGATCATCATGCCTGGTGGATTCATCCGGAAGATCCATCGCTCATCATTGAAGGAAATGACGGGGGTCTTAACATTTCGCGCGATATGGGGAAGAGCTGGCATTTCATCGACAACATTCCCGTTGGGCAATTCTATCACATTAATGTAGACATGGATCAACCTTATAATGTTTATGGTGGCCTTCAGGACAATGGTTCATGGGCTGGCCCAGGTTATATGTGGCGCGATGATGGAATCAGAAATTATTATTGGCAGCCGGTAATGTTTGGCGATGGGTTTGATGTGGTGCCCGATCCTGAAAATAGTCGTTTCGGTTATGCCATGTCGCAGCAAGGCAATTTAGGTCGTTATGATAGACAAACCGGTTATGTAAAGACAATCAAGCCTACGCATCCGGATGCGAACATGCGGGTTCGCTTTAACTGGAACTCGGCCATTGCACTTGATCCGTTTGATAACTCCACACTTTATTATGGAAGCCAGTTTGTTCATAAGTCTACGGATAAGGGAAATACGTGGGAGATTATTTCACCAGACTTAACCACCAATGATCCGGAAAAGCAAAAGCAACATGAGAGTGGTGGCATTACCATGGATGCTACGGGCGCTGAAAATCATTGCACCATTCTTGCCATCGCGCCAAGCCCGGTTGAGAAAGGAGTAATATGGGTGGGTACGGATGACGGTAAAGTTCAACTCACGCGAGATGGAGGAAAAACCTGGAGTGATGTTACTTCTAAAATAGTAGGCATGCCTAAAGGTGCATGGATCCCGCAAGTAAGAGCTTCTACGTTCAAAGGCGGGGAAGTTTTGTTGGTTGTTAACAATTATCGCCAGTTCGATTACAAACCCTATATGTTCCGCTCCCGCGATTACGGACAAACCTGGGAGAGCATTGTAAATACGACTCAATTGGGAGATAATAATTATACGCTGGCGGTTGCTCAGGATCCGATCGAACCCAATTTGATTTTTGTTGGCGCTGAGAATGGATTATTCGTGAGCTTGGATGAAGGGAAGACGTATACAAAATGGACTAACGAATATCCTGCCGGTGTACCCACTATGGATTTGGTTATCCACCCACGTGAGCATGACCTTGTTTTAGGAACCTTTGGCCGCGCGATTTATGTATTGGATGATATTAGTCCATTGCGCGAAATGGTGAAAGAAGGTACTCAGGTATTGACGAAGACACTCCACGTGTTTGATGCACCCGATGCCTATCAGGTAGTGTACCAGGATCCTGCAGGCATTTTATTCCCGGGCAACGCGATGTTCAAAGGCGAAAATAAGGCGGATGGTGCCATGATTTCTTATGTTGTAAATAAGCCTGAAGAGAAAAAGGAGACTCCTGTTACAAAAACAGAAACCAAAAAGGCGGATGCGAAAAAGGGAGATAAAAAAGCAGAAGTAAAACCAGTGGAAGAGAAAAAGCCAGAATCAAAAGTGAAATACGATTCACTTACGATGGAAGTTTTCAATGCGAAAGGAGAGAAGATTCGCACGGTGAAACAAAAGGCCCCTGAAAACAATGGACTCAATCGTATGACATGGGCTATGAATGAAAAAGGATCCGCTCGTCCGTCACGCGAAAAGCCCAGAGCGAATGCAGGTGAACCGGGCGGAGCCCAGGTATTGCCAGGTACATATAAATTAAGATTGACATTTGGCGATAAAAAAGATTCTACCAATGTCGTGGTGAAATCGGATCCAAGATTCAATACTCCCGAATCAACCATCACCGCGCGATATAATATGATTAAGGATTTGCAGAAGTTAACAGGTCTTGCTGCGCAGGCAATGGATCGTTTGCGCGAGTCAAAAGAAATCGCTGATGAGTATGAGAAGAAAATGAAGGAGGCAAAGCGAGACGATTTGAAAGATGCTACCGATAAAACCAAGGTGGTGAAAGACTCGATTAATGCGATCATGGACTACATTGTTGGAAAAGAAGATAAGCGGCAGGGAATCATTCGCTCACCCATACCTACTCCGGTTTCTTACATTTTTACGGCACAACGCTACATCGCAACTTCGAAAGATCCTGTTTCGGCAACGGATCAGCGTGTGTTTAAACAAGCACAGGATGAAATCAGTAAGCTGTCTGAGCGGGTAAATAAATTTTATGATAAAACATGGCCCGAGTACCGGGCCTTGATGGAGAAGGTAAGCCTATCTCCTTTTAAAAATTATGAACC
>LNFM01002740.1_pt1 | contig 48847 bp, 43 predicted proteins | sample 596031 | NCBI WGS metagenome assembly LNFM01 (sample SAMN04254537, study PRJNA301005) | activated carbon metagenome | isolation source: dual media filters at the Ann Arbor, Michigan drinking water treatment plant | place: USA: Ann Arbor
GTTGTCATCGACAAAAGCTATGGCGCACCGCGCATCACCAAGGACGGCGTTACCGTCGCCAAGGAAATCGAACTGAAAGACAAGTTCGAAAATATGGGCGCGCAGATGGTCCGCGAAGTTGCTTCGAAGACTAATGACATTGCCGGCGACGGCACCACCACTGCAACCGTTCTTGCTCAAGCCATCGTTCGCGAAGGCATGAAGTCGGTTGCAGCCGGCATGAACCCGATGGACCTGAAGCGCGGTATCGACCTGGCAGTTACTGCCGTTGTTGACGACCTCGTAAAGCGTTCGAAGCCAGTTGCTGGTTCTTCGGAAATCGCTCAAGTCGGTACGATCTCTGCCAATGGCGAGAAAGAAATCGGCGAGATGATTGCTCAGGCCATGGAAAAGGTCGGCAAGGAAGGCGTCATCACCGTCGAGGAAGCCAAGGGCCGCGAAAGCGAGCTTGAAGTCGTCGAAGGTATGCAGTTCGACCGCGGTTACCTGTCGCCATATTTCATTACCAACACCGAGAAGATGTCGGTCGAGTTGGAAAATCCGTATATCCTGATCCACGAAAAGAAGCTCGGTAACTTGCAAGCCATGTTGCCGATCCTCGAAGCCGTGGTGCAGTCGGGTCGTCCGTTGCTCATCATCGCCGAAGACGTCGAAGGCGAAGCGCTTGCAACGCTGGTCGTCAACAAGCTGCGTGGCGGCTTGAAGATCGCTGCGGTCAAGGCTCCTGGCTTTGGCGATCGTCGCAAGGCGATGCTGGAAGATATCGCAATCCTCACCAAGGGTGAAATGATCTCGGAAGACCTCGGCATCAAGCTTGAAACCGTAACCTTGGGCATGCTCGGCCAAGCCAAGCGAGTCACCATCGACAAGGACAACACCATCATCGTCGACGGTGCCGGTGAAACCGATGCGATCAAGGGCCGCGTTGAAGCGATCCGTTCGCAGATCGAAAACACCACGTCCGACTACGACAAGGAAAAGCTGCAAGAGCGTTTGGCGAAGCTCGCTGGCGGTGTTGCCGTTATCAAGGTTGGTGGTTCGACCGAAGTCGAAGTGAAAGAGCGCAAGGACCGCGTCGACGATGCGCTGCACGCAACCCGCGCAGCTGTTGAAGAAGGCATCGTCCCGGGCGGCGGTACTGCGCTTCTTTATGCCACCAAGGCTTTGGAAGGCATGAAGGGCGTCAACGACGACCAGACACGTGGTATCGACATCATCCGCAAGGCGATTGTCACACCATTGCGTCAGATCGCGGCGAATGCTGGGTTCGATGGTGCGGTTGTCTCAGGCAATCTGCTCCGCGAAAACGACGAAACCATGGGCTTCAACGCATCAACCGATGTGTATGAGAACCTGGTGACCTCGGGCGTTATCGACCCGACCAAGGTTGTGCGTACTGCGTTGCAAGATGCTGCATCGGTTGCTGGTCTGTTGATCACCACCGAAGCCGCGATTTCGGACGCTCCGGAAGACAAGGCCGCTGGCGCTGGCGGTATGCCAGGCGGCATGGGCGGAATGGGCGGCATGGGCGGTATGGATTTCTAAATCCGACGTTACTGACGTTTAACGAAGGGCCGGTGGGGAAACTCACCGGCCTTTTCTTTTGATGGATTGTGTTATATATATAATACAGCTCATGCAGAGCAGGAGACGACAATGATCCAGCATTGGAGAGCAATCGCAGGTGTCGGTGCGACGATGATCGCTGTGCATGGCGTGAATCTGTTGTCCGGCGGATATCTCAATACCTTCGGCATCGAACCGCGTGAGATCGGTTCAGCTTATACCATCGCCACGGCACCGTGGCTTCATTCAGACTTCGGGCATCTAAGTAGCAATCTTGCAGCTTTTGCAGTGCTTGGGTCGTTGGTGTTGCTTCAAGGTCTGCGCTATTTTGTAAAGGCGAGCGCGCTGATCATCGTTCTAGGCGGCGCATTGGTGTGGCTGTTTGCCCGTGATGCGACGCATATCGGGGCGAGCGGGTGGATTTTCGGGCTTTGGAGCCTTGTTATTGCGTTGGCATGGTTCGACCGAAGCCCGCGCAATATCGCCATCGCGCTGGCCGTGGTGTTTTTCTACGGCGGGATGGTGTTCGGGGTGCTGCCGACGCAGGGCTATATTTCCTTTGAATCGCACCTATTCGGCGCGATTGCGGGCATATTTGCGGCGTTTACCTTGTCTAAAAAGCCTGCGACCAAGATTGTCGCTCCGGTTTGGCAAAACGAGCTTAAATTCTGGCCGCAGGACAAAGTGCGCTAGTCGTAATCTATGTCCCGCCTGATTCTGATCAACAAGCCCTATGGGGTGCTGCCGCAATTTACCGACAAAGGTACGGAAGGCTCCCCGCGTCCGACGCTTTCGCAGTTTTTAGACGTCCCCGGGGTGTATCCCGCTGGACGGCTTGATATGGACAGCGAGGGACTGATGCTTCTGACTGACGATGGCCGGTTGCAGGCGCGCATATCCGATCCGAAGTTTAAGATGCCAAAAAGCTATCTGGTGCAGGTCGAGGGCGAAGTGTCGGACGAGGCGCTGGTGGCGCTGCGAAATGGTGTGCGATTGAAGGACGGAATGACCTTGCCTGCCGAGGCCGAGCGGATCGACGTCCCGCAAATTTGGCCGCGCGACCCGCCCATTCGCGTGCGGCTGAGCATTCCCGATAACTGGCTCAAACTGACAATTTGCGAAGGTCGCAACCGACAGGTGCGTCGGATGACTGCGGCGGTTGGCGTTCCCACGTTGCGCCTGGTGCGCTGGTCGGTCGGGGAGTGGACGGTAGAAGGACTCGGGCAGGGGGGATGGCGCGAGATTAGCCTGTAGGGCGCGGAATGCGTTTGCCCTTGGTGCGGCTGGTCAGGTGGAATGCGTGGCACCGGTCGCAGCGGTAATGTCGGAGCGGAAAATTCCTGCTGCTGATCGCGGCCAATGCCTCGTCTTCGGTCGCGTAAGCCGCTTTTTTGTTGCAGATGCTTAACCTGGTGCGCACGTCATTCGCCGTCTTCGAACGCAACGCTGCCTTGGTTGATGAGTTGGACGATAAGCGATTGGACGGCCGCGGACCCGGCAAACTCGGGCACCACGTCGAACATGTCTTCGGCGCATAATTGCTCGGCGAATGCGACGGTTTCGCCGTGGCATTCGAAACACTCGCCGTCGACAAACAGCAGCAATTCAGTGCCGTCGTGGATGAAAGAAAGACGGCTCGCGGGATTGCGCGCCAGTGTCGGTCTATTCGCCAGATATTCGCGCACTTCTTCGATGCTGGTAGCCTCTTCGGGTGCCCAGTCGACTTCGGGATATTTCGGCGTGCTGTTATAGCCACCGAACCAGCGGGCGAAGGCTTTGCGATCAGAGAGCTTTTCGGTGATCATCGCGTGCAGGGCGTCCAATGCACCCGCTGAAATCTCGCCGGGGTTGCTTTGCGTAGCCAATCCCGGGTCGGTGTAGCGGTCGTCATCTTCGATGTCGGCGACCAAGTCGTCGGCGAAGTCCGCGATCAATTCACTCCGCGATGGCGCGCGGAAGCCAATTGAATAGGTCATGCAATCATCGCCGACCGCGACGCCGTCATGCGCGATGCCCGGCGGGACATAGAGGATATCGCCTGGCTCAAGCAGCCATTCGTCGGTTGCCTCAAACTCTGCGAGAAGGCGCAGGTCTTCATGCGGCAACAGCAGGCTGTCGGCGTTGCAATTCTGTCCCACACGCCAGCGCCGCCGCCCGTGGCCTTGAATAAGGAACACATCATATTGGTCGAAATGCGGACCGACCCCGCCGCCGTCGGTGGCGTAGCTGACCATGACATCGTCAATCCGCCAATTGGGGATGAAACGGAACGGCGCGATGAGCGCCGCGACTTCCGGCACATGATGGTCGACGGCCTGCACCAGCAACGTCGAAGGTTCCTGACCGAGCGCGGCAAAGCGCGCTTCGGCTAGCGGACCATGTTCGACCGTCCAGCTTCCTTGCGCACCGATGACGAGGCGGGATTCGACTTCGGGTTCACACGCGAGGCCAGCCAGTTCGTTGGGATCGAGCGGGTTTTGCCACGCTGCCCAAGAATTGCGGATAAGCAGCGGTTTTTGCTGCCAATAGTCGCGCAGGAATGCCTCGATGTCGAAATTAGCGAGTTTCATGCGCTCATTTTCTGCAGCATCTCGCCCATTTTCTGGTGGAGCATGTTTACCGCCTTTAACGGGCGGACCATGACCTTGAAATGGGTGATCAGGCCATCATCATCGCACGAAATCATATCGACGCCGTTGATCGCGATGCCGTCGATGACGGTTTTGAATTCGAGCACCGATGAATTCTCGCGGTGCCATTCACCGACATATTCGAATTCAGCATTACCAAGCGTATGGCCCGCAGCGGCGAGATATTTGGCAGTGATCGCCTTGCCCAATTGCGGCGTATGAACGACGGGGCTTTCAAAGACGCAATCGTCGTGCAGGATCGCGGCGATTGCTTCGGCATCGCGGGAGAGCGCTACGGTGTGCCAAATTTTGGCGGGGTTGGGCATGATGGCTCCCTTAACGTTTACGGACAAATTCGGCGCGCAAGACGAGGCCTTTGATGCCGTCGTGGCGACAGTCGATTTCCTGGGAGTCGCCGGTCAAGCGGATGGACTTTATGAGCGTCCCGCGTTTCAAAGTCTGGCCTGCGCCCTTGACTTCAAGATCCTTGATCAGCGTCACCTGATCGCCATCGGCGAGGATATTGCCGACCGCGTCGCGGACCTCGACTTTGCCAGCGTTGGCGGCCTTATCGCGCGCATCGGCGGCGCTGATCCACTCGCCGCTGTCCTCGTCATAGACATAATCTTCGTCGCTCATGCTCAATATCCTAGGTCAAGGTTGACGAGCGGCGATAGCGGTTCGCCCTTACGGTAGCGTTCAAGATTTTCAAGGAAGCGCGTGGCCGAACGGATGAACATCTTGTCCTGCGCGCGGCCCGACAGGTGCATGGTCACATGCGCATTGTTGAGGGTCCAGAGCGGATGGTCGGCGGGCAGCGGCTCGGGCGTCGTGACATCGAGGAACGCCGCGCCGATTTGCTTGTCGCGAAGTGCAGAGACCAACGCATCCTGCTTCACCACCGAGCCGCGCGCGATGTTGATGACTGTTGCGGTGGGTTTCATCGCGGAGAGTTCATCTGCACCAATCATGCCATCGGTTTCGGGCGTGGCTGGCACCGCGAGGATGACCCAGTCGAATTCGCCCAACCGTTCGCGCCATTGGTTTGGACCGAGCGTATTTTCGCCCGCGCTTCGGCGGACGACGGTGACATCGACACCAAATGGTTGAAGGCGCTCTTCGATGAGCTTGCCAATGGCGCCATAGCCAAGGAGCAACGCCTTCGATCCGAACAGCTCGACCTTGCCGGGCGAGTCCATCAGCCACTCGTGCCGGTCCTGCGCGCGCACGACCTCGCGGTAGCCTTTGGCGACCGTTAGCATGCCCATCACGACATATTCTGCGATGGTGATCGCATTGATGCCAGCGCCATTGGTGACGGCGGTGCCCTGTGCCTTCAACTGCGCGAGCGGCATTCCATCGACTCCTGCGTAAATGCTGTTGAGCCATTTGAGGTTGGTCGCCGCCGAAATGATCTTGAACATTTCGGCTTTGTCATTGAGGTCGAACCAGCCAATGTCGGCCAGCGGCGCCAGATCAAGCGCCTGCTCGGTCGACATGAACCAGCGCACGTCTAGATCGGCGGGAAGCTGTGCTTCGAGCAACGGGCGGATCAGGCCCGACATAACGGCGATGGTCATATATCCAGTCTCCAGTCCCAACCGAGCGGGTCGCCGTCCATGACCTCAACGCCCTTGGCGATCAGGTCATCGCGGATCGCGTCGGACCTGGCGAAGTCCTTCGCGGCGCGGGCTTCCTTGCGGGCGGCGAGGGCGGTTTCGATTTCGGCTTCGGTGATGATGGCGGTTTTGGGCCGGATGCGGAGGTCTTGGCGGGTCAGCCGTCCGAGGTTAAGGCCTAGCACTTGGTCCATCTGATGTGCAGCCGTCACGATACATGCCGCCGCGGTGCCCTTGAGAGCAAGAGTTTCGTCCAGCACGGTTAGCGCGTCGGACGTGTTGAGGTCAGCGGAAACCGCAGCTTCGAACCGGTTGACCAGGTCATTGGTAACGCGCTCGTGTTCCCAGCTATCTCCCGGCGTGTTGCGCCCTTCGGTAAGCTTTTCGTTCCACTTGGTATACGTCATCACCATCCGCTTCAACCGCACAAACGCCGCCTGCAACCCTTCCCAAGAAAACTCCAGCTCGCTCCTATAATGCGCCTGCAAGCACATCAGGCGGTAGGCGAGGGGGTGGAAGCCTTTGTCGATGAGCAATTGCAGACGCAGGAATTCGCCCGACGACTTGCTCATTTTGCCCGACCGCTCGACGAGGAAATTATTGTGCATCCAGATATTCGCACCGCTGGCGTCCGAGTGACACCGCGCCTGGTTTTGCGCGATTTCATTGGGGTGGTGGATTTCGCGGTGGTCGATGCCGCCGGTGTGGATGTCGAAGGGCAGGCCGAGCAATGCCTCCGACATGACCGAGCATTCGAGATGCCAGCCCGGCGCACCTTTGCCCCATGGGGAATCCCATTCCATCTGCCGCGTTTCACCTGCAGGCGTTTTTCGCCATATGGCGAAGTCGGCGGCATGGCGTTTGCCTTCGACTTCCGCAATGCGCCCCTCGCCATCTTCGGTCTTGGCGCGGGCCAGCGCGCCGTAATTGGCGACGGTCGAGGTATCGAAGTAGAGGCCGCTATCGAGTTCGTAGCAATGCTTGTCGGCGATGCTTTTGGCAAAGTCGATCATCGCGGGCACATAGTCGGTTGCAATCGACCAGTGTGCTGGCTGGCGGATATTGAGCGCCTTGATGTCTTCCCAATAAGCCTCGGTATAATGCAGCGCGATGTCCCAGATCGACTTCGCATTCTCGGCCGCCATCTTCTCCATCTTGTCCTCACCCGCGTCGGCGTCGTCGGTCAGATGGCCGACATCGGTGATGTTGATGACATGGGTGAGCCTGAAGCCCTTATAGCTCAGCACTCGGCCAAGCGTGTCTGCGAACACATAGGCGCGCATGTTGCCAATATGCGGGTAATTATAGACCGTGGGGCCGCAGGTATAAACGCGTGCCTCGCCTTCATGGACAGGAACGAACGGCTCGATCTGCCGCGTCAGGCTGTTGAAGAGGCGTAATTCGGTCATGGGTGCGCGATGGCTTACGCCGGATGTAAGGTCAAGCCGTCAGAAACCTTCCCACCGTATCGCCTGACCAATATCCACGCGCGGCACCGTGAATTTATTCACCGCCGCATCAGCGTCGCGATAGCCAATCGCCATGCCGCAAAAGAAGATATGCTCGTCGTCGATGCCCAACAACTCGCGCATATAGGTGCCGTACATTGCCCAGATTTCCTGCGCGCAGCTGTCGAGGCCTTCCTCGCGCAGCAGCAACATCACGGTTTGCAGCCACATGCCCATGTCCGACCATTGCGGCGGGCCCATATATTTGCGGGTGTAGGTGAACAGCTGCACCGGCGCGCCAAAACTGTCCCAGTTTTTCATCATTTGCGCGATGCGGCCAGCGCCATCTTCACGCGCGAGGCCGAGCGCATCGAACATCGCCTTGCCAACACCACGGCGCTGTTCCTCGTAACGGCCCTCAAGGCCTTTGGGGTAGATGTCATATTCCGGCGCTTCGCCAAGAGGAGCCGTCGCGGCTTTGGCCTTTATCTTGGCGGTGAGATCGGCAAGCGGCTGGCCCGTCAGAATGATCGCATTCCAAGGCTGCGTGTTGCCGCCGGAAGGGGACCGCTGCGCCTTGGAGAGCACGCGTTCGAGGATTGCCTTATCTACCGGCCTGTCGGTAAATTGTCTCACAGAGCGGCGCGTGGCAACGGCTTCGGTGACGTTCATGGCATGGCTCCCTGCGAATTTAATCGTTCGGTTAACTCATGCCACGGGAAGCGCGAAACGCAAGCCTATTCCTCGTCAAACAACCCTGCCAATTGCTCGATCATCGTGCCGCCCAATTGTTCGGCGTCCATGATCGTAACGGCGCGTTTGTAATAGCGAGTCACATCATGGCCGATGCCGATAGCGACCAGTTGCACCGGACTACGTGTTTCAATCATTTCGATGACCTTACGCAGATGCTGTTCGAGATAGCCGCCATGATTGACCGACAGCGTCGAGTCATCCACTGGCGCTCCATCGGAAATGACCATCAGGATGCGGCGGTCTTCGGCGCGGGCGATCAGGCGGTTGTGCGCCCAGAGCAACGCCTCGCCGTCGATATTTTCCTTGAGCAGCCCCTCGCGCATCATCAGGCCCAAGTTGCGCTTGGCATGCCGCCACGGCTCATCGGCTTTTTTGTAGATGATGTGGCGCAGGTCGTTGAGACGCCCCGGCATCGGCTGGCGACCTGCCGCTAGCCAATCCTCACGCGCCTGGCCGCCCTTCCACGCGCGGGTGGTAAAGCCCAGAATTTCGGTCTTCACGCCGCAGCGTTCGAGCGTGCGCGCCAATATGTCGGCGCTGATCGCGGCTATGGAAATCGGCCGCCCGCGCATCGAGCCTGAGTTGTCGATCAGCAACGTCACCACCGTATCGCGGAAATCGGTCTCGCGTTCGATTTTGTATGATAGCGAGCTTCCCGGCGATACCACAACACGTGCGAGCCGCGCCGCATCGAGCATGCCCTCTTCCTGGTCGAACGCCCAGCTTCGGTTCTGCTGCGCCATCAGGCGGCGTTGCAGGCGGTTAGCGAGTTTAGTGACGACCGATTGCAGGCTCGACAATTGCTGGTCGAGATAGGCGCGCAGGCGGTTCAACTCGTCTTCGTCGGCCAGCTCAAGCGCGGTGATCGTCTCGTCATATTTGGTCGACCAGATTTTGTAATCGCTTTGCGGTAGATGGTCCCAGTTGCGGCGCTGCGGAGTGACGGGCTGCATGCCGTCATCGCCCATTTCGCCATCTGCGCCGTCCTGATCGTCCATATCCTGCTGGTCGTAATCGGTTTCGGTTTCTTCGCCTTCGCCGTCTTGCGGTTCGCCACGCGCGTCGGCCTGGCCAGCTTCGCCTTCGCCTTCATCTTCGCTGTCACCGTCTTGCTCCTGATCGTCGTCGGCATCTTCGCCGCCCTCGTCGGCATCGGACGGATCGATTTCTCCTTCGGTGAGGTTTAGATGCTCAAGCATCGACTGCGTGAGTGCGGCAAAAGCAGATTGGTCGTCGAGCGCGAGCCCGAGCGCGTCCAGGTCGCTGCCTGCGTTTTCCTCGATCCAGCCGCGCAGCATATCCACGCCCTCTGCCGCAGCCGCTGGCACCGGCAGGCCGGTCAGCCGCTCGCGGACAATCAGCGACAGTGCAGTTGAAATAGGCACTTCGTCGGCGGCCTGCGCGCGAGAAATCGGGTCGGTGCGGAGCTTGAGATCGAGCGCATGGCCGAGATTGGCCGCAACCCCTGCCATATTTCGCGAACCAAGTGCCTCGACCCGGGCATTTTCCACCGCGTCAAATGCTGCACCGGCAATCGCGTCGGCCGGACGCAGCGCAGCGTGACGTGCGACATTATGGTGCTTCAACTTAAGTGCAAAACTATCGGCAAACCCGCGCGCTTCGGCCACCTGTTCAGGCGGCAGCAAGCGCCCCGGCATTGGCACCTTGAAATTCTTGCCCGCTTGGCTGGGGGCATCAGCGGTAAAGGCCAGCTCGACCTCCGGCTCATGCGCAATCGCGCGCGCGGTGCCGGTCAAGACCTGCTTGAATTGTTCGAGAGGCGTTTCGTTCGCCACTAGAGCGCCGCCAGCCTACATGCGGCGGCGACCGCTTCCGTGGTTGGCTTTCCGCTATTTTGCAGCCGGAAAACATGCGCATATTGCGTGGCTACTCGTCCGTCGTTGTTGCGCGTACCATTTACAACTGCAGCGAAATCCTTGCACACCGCGATGCTGCGCAGATAGTCGCTATGCCCGCTGCCGCCGCTTGTGGCATCGGTGGTGTCTATGATCGTAAACCCGGTTTTTGCAGGCTCGGTTTCATATTTGGTCTTGGTCGCAAAGCAGCGCTCGGGCAGGCCTTTGGCTTTGAGCTCCTTCGCCTCAAACGGGTTAAAACAATAAGGCGAGCCTAAGCGCGGATAGCCGTGGACCGCGCGTGAGACTGCCAGTGCCTTGTCATTCAGCGATGCATAAACAGTTATCCGCCGGTCATTGTTGACCCGGCGCAGCGCCAATACTTCTTCGGCGATGTCGCGTTCAAAATCTTCACGATCAACATCAGGTGATGCCAATATAATGTTGGAAATATTGCTTGAATCCGCATTCGTCGAGCTGCGGTCGACATATTCTACAGCGGGTATGACTAGCCGCGCACCCAGCGAGTGCGAGACGATAACAATTTCCTTCACCCATTCGGCACGCGCCAATTTCGTCAAGAAATTGCGGAAGTTGCGTTCATCCCAATACATATTAGTTTCATCGACGGCGTAGCTCAGCAGATTGCCCTGTGACGGCCAGCTGTACTGGATGATTGGCCCGTCAAATTGCGTCAAGGCAGCAATCTGGACTGTGTCTTTGGCGGTTGACGGAAATGTCTCGCGATAGCCGTGGACATAGAGGAGCACACGGCCTTTGCGCAGGTTTGCGGCATTGCGCAGGCCGTCCCACCAGTCACTTTCGGGCTGGAAGGCAAGTGGGACGACAATCTGCTTGTCGCCCTTGGCCGGCTTGGTGGTCAGTGGCGGCGCAAAGCGCGCATAACGCATACGATCGGTGCGATGGATCGTGAGTGTGATAGTCTCGGTCTGGCAGTCGGGAAGACGGCTGGTGACCGCGAAATAATCCTTGCCAGCAATAGCAGCAGGATCGGTCTGCGCCGGGTTGCAGCGCGGGCTTTCGACAAGCTGGCTATGCGGGATATCGCCATATTGCACAGCCACGCCGCATCCAGAAAGGGCAAGCGATGCGAAAAACAGGCTAATGAAATTGCGCATCATTTGCCCTTGGGGTTGGCCGCGCGCCAAGCTTTGACGGCTTTCAGCGCGCCCGATACATGGCCTTTGACGCCGAGTTCCGAATAGGCGAACAGAATACTGCCGTCTGGCGCGATGACATAGGTGGTGCGGTTCGATCCGCCCATGACGGGCAGGCTGACCTTATAGGAATTGATGACGGCTTTCGATGCGATGCCGACGGTAAACTTGTTGCGGCAGGCTTCGACCGAAAAGCGTTTTAGCGTTTCAATATTATCCGCAGACATGCCGATGATCGATGCGCCCATCGCGCCGAACTCATCGGCCGCTTCCGAAAATTCATGCGCCTCGACGGTGCAGCCCGAGGTAAAGGCCTTCGGATAGAAATATAGCACAACTGGCCCGCGTTTCAGCGCCTTGTTGAGGTTATAGGTATAGGCATCGCCTGCGAGCACGGCCTGCGTGGTAAAATCGGTAGCGCGCACGCCGGGCTTAAGCGCCGCAAAGGCGGGGCTGGCGGCGACGGTCAATGCAAGGATGATGGCTAAGCGCTTCATAAAAACTCCTAACAAGGTAAATCGGCGGAATAGCCGGTTGACCCTATTTTGATTTTCCAACGACGCTTTCGGGCAAATCCTTCCCGAAAACGCGCTGATAATATTCGGCTACCAAGGCGCGCTCGGCTTCATCGCATTTGTTGAGGAACGACAGCCGGAACGCGAAGCCGACATCTTTGAAGATCGCGGTGTTCTGCGCCCAGGTAATAACGGTACGCGGGCTCATGACGGTCGAAATGTCGCCGTTTACGAAGCCCTGACGGGTCATATCGGCGACCTTGACCATATTGGCCACGGTTGCTGCATCGGTTCCCGAAGCCTTCGCGAGCACGATTTCGCTTTCGACTTGAGCCGGCAGATAGTTCAAACCGACGACGATGTTCCAACGGTCCATCTGGCCCTGGTTGATCGCCTGCGTGCCATGATAGAGCCCGCTGGTATCGCCAAGACCAACCGTATTGGCGGTTGCGAACAAGCGGAAGAACGGGTTGGGGCGGATCACGCGGTTTTGGTCGAGCAGCGTCAGCTTGCCCTCGGTTTCAAGCACGCGCTGGATCACGAACATCACATCGGGGCGGCCTGCGTCATATTCGTCGAACACCAGAGCCGTCGGGGTCTGCAACGCCCAAGGCAGCAAGCCTTCGCGGAATTCGGTGACCTGCTGACCATCACGCAGCACGATTGCGTCGCGGCCGATCAAGTCGATCCGGCTGATATGTGCATCAAGATTGATCCGGATGCACGGCCATTTCAGCCGCGCAGCAACCTGTTCGATATGCGTCGATTTGCCCGTGCCGTGATACCCCTGCACCATGACACGGCGATTGTGCGCGAAGCCAGCCAAAATCGCCAGCGTCGTGTCGGGGTCAAAGACATAGCCGTCGTCGGTATCAGGCACGCGCTCATCGGCAATTGAAAATGCCGGGCATTCCATATCGACATCGATGCCGAACATTTCGCGCACACTGATGGTCTTATCGGGTGCGGCAAGGATGGTTGCGTCGCGGCTGTCGGGTTGAATGTTTGGAATGTCGGTCATGTTGTTCTCGTTAAGCGAAGGCGGGAGCGGTTTTAAGGTGCGTATAGGCAGCAATCACGTCTTGCAAAGCCTTTTCATAAGACCGGTTGCCGCCATTTTAATATGCGCTGCGCAATGCGCGCCGGTCGGCATCCTCGCCAAGCCCTAGCGTCTTGAGTGCGCTGCGGTCTTGCGGCGATAGGAATTGACCGTCTGCACGCTCTTTGGGCATGCGGCTTTTGAACCGAGTAGAAATCGCATCAAGCGGGTCTTTGAAATCGGCCCATTTCGGCGGCAAATCGACGCCGCCGCTGGCCCTGAACGCGCGCGTTTCCGACGGCCAGATGTTGAGCGGACTTTGCGCGTCCAATATCTCTTCTACGGTCATTCCTTCGAACCAGTTATAACCTGCGTTAAATTCGCGGACATGGTCGAGGCACAGATAGCGGTAATCGCCGGGGCCATTGGGCGAAGCAGCCTCGCCGTCGGGGTCGGGCGCTCGAAATTCGCCGGTCTCGGTGCAGCCGGGATGCGCGCAATGCCGCCGCGACCCGCGCACGCGGCCATGAAATCGGTCATTGGGACGGTCGGAAGCCATAATTCCCCTTGGCGAAAAACTCCTCCTATGGGAATACGGGAACTATGGAAAAAGGCCCCGCACAAATTGAAATGGAAAAACTGCTGACCGCGGCTTTCGCACCAACTCACCTTGCCGTTATCAACGATAGCGCCAGCCATCATGGCCATAGCGGCGATGACGGTTCGGGCGAATCGCACTTCACCGTGGAAATCGAAAGTACGGCTTTTGTTGGCGTTTCCCGTGTCATGCGGCAGCGGATGGTCAACAAGGCGCTGGGAGACATCCCGGGTGAGCGCGTGCATGCGCTCGCGATAAAGGCCAGGGCGCCGGCGGACTGAACACGCTTAACCCGAATTATTCTTGCTTGATAACGTCTTAACGCGTAAGTTAACATCAGTTTAAAAAGCATTGGGGAGCTGCTTGGGTCGCTTTAAACTGAGGGGGGTCTATGCTGCTGTCGCGGACATATAAGCCGTCCATTGATCTCGCCCCTTATATCCGCCGATTCTATGTGTTCGAGGCGCCATTGCCCGAGGGCGCGGTGATCGAGGATTTCCTGCTCGCCGAAACCGCGTTTGTCCGCTGTCTGATCCGCGGGGACTGGGCTGCCGAGACGAGCCCCGGGCAATGGAATACCGCCGGAAACGTTGTCTTCTTTGGTGCCAATAGCAGGCCGCTAAGGGTCCGCGTAAAAGGCGGCTTTGCGGTGACCGGCTTTGCGATCCGGCCCAGAGGCTGGCACGCGCTTTTTCAAGAGCCGCATGTTTCGCTAGCTGATAAGATGCTGCCGCTGCAACAGATGTGGGGCGAACTTGCCGACATCATGTTTGCAGGTGTTGCGAATGCCGACGACGACGATGCACAATTGTTTGCGATGGAGAGCGCCTTGCGAGAGCGGATTGCGCTGATACATGCTCCGGAAATCGATATGCAGATGGCCAGGTTTGAAGCCATCGCGCGCACTGACAGTACCATCCGTGTCGAGGATGCCGCGCTTGATGTCGGCCTTTCGATGCGCCAACTTGAACGCCGCTGTCTGGCAACCTTTGGCCTCACTCCGAAAGCGGTGCTCAGGCGGAGCCGGTTTCTCGATTCGGCGACAGCATTTCGGGGTTTTAGCGCGCCCAACGAATGCGAACTCGATGCACTGCGCTATTTCGACCAGTCGCACATGAACCGCGAATTTCGGCGCTACACGGGCATGACACCGCGGACCTTCGCCAAGGCGGTGACGCCCTTGCAGACCGCTGGCCTGAAGCTGCGCGAAGAAAGCCGGCTGGAAGACTAAGGCCCGGCCTGCCTTGACAATCGAGGCTAGCCAAAGGATGTTTTGATTATGCTCAAAATCATACCTTCGACCCACGATCTCGGTGCTTTCGAGGTCAGGCGAACCCTGCCAAGCAAAGCGCGGACGATGGTCGGGCCGTTCATCTTTGTCGATCAGTTCGGCCCCGCTCATTTCGACGTTGGCGCAGGGATGGACGTGCGCCCGCATCCGCATATTAATCTGGCAACGGTCACCTATTTATTCGAAGGCGCAATCGAGCATCGCGACAGTCTTGGCACGCTGGCAACCATCCGCCCCGGCGCGCTGAATTTGATGACGGCAGGCAAGGGAATAGTGCACAGCGAGCGCACACCTGCGCCAGAACGTGCCAGCGGATCACCGATTTCGGGTATGCAGACGTGGCTCGCTTTGCCCGATGGCAGGGAAGAAATTGACCCGGCTTTCGAGCATGTGGCGAAAGGCGACCTTCCGCTGATCGAGAATGACGGCGTTTCAGCTCGCGTGATTATGGGGTCTTTATGGGGCGCAAACGCGCCGACGACGCAGCACGCAGCGACAATCTATGCCGACATATTGATGAATGCCGGAGCGAGCATTCCGATTGATGCCGAAGCCGACGAACGCGCGGTGCTGGTGGCGCTCGGCGACGCGAGCCTCGACGGCGAACGGCTCGAACTGCATAGCCTGTATATCTTGCAGCCGGGGCAGGCGATGACATTGTATGCCGACACCGATTGTCGCGTGATGCTGCTCGGCGGAGAGGCGTTCAACACGCCCCGGCATGTGTGGTGGAATTTCGTGTCGTCCTCACGCGACCGGATCAATCATGCGAAGGCTGACTGGAAGTCGGGCAAATTTCCCTTGGTACCGGGTGACGATCAGGAATTCATCCCCATTCCGGAGGTTCCGCTCACGAAAAGCGCATGATTCGCCTATTTTTTACAATCATATAGGATTACTTTGTGTTTTAAGGGGGTTAGCGGTCCAGCATCACTATCGCTCGTAAAAGGCCAAAATCTGAATGACCGAACTCTCCCATAGCAGGCTGTCGTTATCGACGGGCATAGAAATGGATGCCTATACAGCGGGCTCCCCCGATAAACCTGCGATCATCTTCCTCCACGGTTTTCCCGAATCGCATCGTACGTGGCGGCACCAGATTGCGGCATTTTCCGACCGTTATTATTGCATCGCACCCGATCAGCGCGGATATCGAGGGACGTCGAGGCCGCAGGAAGTGGACGCTTACACCGCCGATAAGCTCACCGCTGATATTTTTGCTCTGGCCGATGCGCTTGGCGTGCAGGAATTCGTCATTGCGGGGCACGACTGGGGCGGCGCGATTGCGTGGAGCGTCGCGATCAATGGTCAGCCACGGGCGTTCAATCCGGCTTGGGCTGGGCGTGTGCGCCAAGCCATCATTGCCAATGCCCCGCACCCCTATTTATTCCAGCGGCTGTTGATCACCGACATGAATCAGCGGGCGGCGAGCCAATATATCCGCGCTTTTCGCGATCCCGAAAATGACGCGCTGGTCCGCGAGCATGGCTTGACCGGACTGCTGCTCAAAACCATCAAATGGGACAAGCCAAGCGGCATGGAACCTGAAGAGCGCGCAGCGTTGCTTAAGGATTGGGAAGATCGCGACGCCTGTTTCGGCATGCTCAATTGGTACCGCGCGTCGGCGATTTATGTTCCAGCGATGGATGAAGATGCCGAAATCCCGGCCTTTGCGGCAGGTGAGTTTCCCAAGCTAGATATTCCGACTCTGGTCGTCTGGGCGATGGATGATCTTGCGCTGCCCGCCAGCAATATCGACGGCATCGAAAAACTTGTGCCGAACGTTAAAGTCGAACCTGTAAATGACTGCGGCCATTTTGTTATCTGGGAAAAGCCCGAAGCGGTGAATGCCGCGATGGAGAAGTTTTTGGCTTAAGCGCCAAGCCAGTTGACCCACGCGCCGTGGGCGTGGGCTTCGCCCAACAGGGCTTGCTCGCCGCCGTCCGGCCAATAGCTGACTTTTAGTTCGTGCCGGAATGTGGAGCGATTGGTTTCGAGAGAAATCCACGCCAGCGGCTGCACGCGCGTCGCTTTGGCGCCTGCCTCCGCCATCGCAGTTTGTATGCGCTGCTGCACTACATTGGGTAGATATTGCCAAACTATGCTGTGCATGAGCACGCGAGTGGTGCCAGCAGCTTGCGGGGTCGCCAGCCGTGCTTCAACAAAGTCTGCGGCGTCGGCTTGGACCAGATCGACGGGCTGTGCGCGAATCATTTCGATGCCAGCCTCCATCCGCGCGAAGCGTTCTGGCATTTCGGGCCAGATATAGGCAATCAGCCGGTTGGCAGCGACATCGTCGCGGACGTCGATGGGCTGGATATCGCAGCCTTGAACCGAGGCGATGCTGAATGGGTCGGCAGGCGGCGGAGGGCCGTTCCATATCGGGCGCATAGTTACTGGCGTAGCGTCGGGTCCACTGACCACGCCGCCCAGATCATAGCTGTATCGGTCGATCAGCAGGTTCATTCCCGCGCTCGATCCGATCTCGTTCAGTTCGAAAATGGGCGCGACGCGGCTGGAAAGCCAGTGCAGCGCAGCGACAAAGCTTGCCGAGCGACCGGCTTCGTTGGTTTGCGGCGGGCTATCGAACCACGGCAACAATTCTGCATCATGACGCTCGACGATTTCGCAGACAATTTGGTCCGCCTTCGCTTGATCGCGGACTTCGCCGCTATATATGTTGCCTAACACAGGTTCGACGCCTCGCCGGAAGAGGTCGTGAAAACCTCCCGCCAGACGTAAAGGCATGGCATCGCGCAACACCATTTGCGGGTCCCAAGTCGCTATCCGCTGGCCACACAGCGTGTCGCTCCGAGCCAACGCAGTCAAAGCGCGGCAAATTGCGGCGGTGCCTGGCGCGCCGTTTTGCAGCACATGATTGGCTTGGTCGTTCAGTGCTGACAAAATTTCCGCATGTAACGCCATATTGCCCTTTACTCCGCTGGCCCCTAAAGCGCGGCCATCATGACCGACCGCATCATCTTTGCAATCCCCAAGGGACGGATTCTCGACGAGGCCTTGCCGTTGATGCAAAGCGCCGGGATCGAGCCCGAAGCCGCATTCTTCGACGATGCCAGCCGGGCGTTACTTTTTGCGACCCATGACCCCGCTATCAGCATCATTCGTGTGCGCGCATTCGATGTTGCGACCTTCGTCGCCCACGGCGCTGCGCAGATCGGGATTGTCGGCTCTGACGTGATCGACGAGTTTGATTATTCGGAACTCTACGCCCCGGTTGACCTCGGCATCGGCAAATGCCGCATCTCGGTGGCGATGCCCGATGGTGTCTCGGACCCAACCAATGGCGGCCATATCCGCGTTGCGACTAAATATCCGACGACAACCAGGCGCTATTACCAGAATAAAGGCATTCAGGCCGAATGCGTAAAGCTGAACGGCGCGATGGAATTGGCGCCTTCATTGGGTCTGGCCGGACGGATTGTTGATCTTGTGTCGTCAGGCAGGACGCTGGCTGAAAACGGCTTGGTGGAAACAGACGTTATTTCGCAAGTGTCGGCGCGGCTGATCGTCAACCGTGCAGCGTACAAAATGATGAGCGGCGTCATTCCTGCTATGGTCGAGCGTTTCCGTTTACTGGCAGAACCTCGTGCAGCGGCTTAATTCATCCAACCCCGATTTCGCTTCGGCGTTCGACGCGCTGGTAAACGACCGGCGTGAAGCCGATGTCGATGTGTCGAGCGTTGTCGCACAGACGATCAATCAGGTGCGCGACCGCGGCGATGTGACTTTGGTCGAGTTGACCGAGCGTTTTGATGGTTTCGACCTCAACACGCATGGCTGGCAGATTGACGCAGGCCAGTGCAAAGCGGCGTTTGATGGCTTGGATTCAGAACTGCGGGAGGCGCTCGAGCTGGCGGCGAGCCGAATACGCGATTATCATCTGGCGCAATTGCCCGAGGACCGCGATTATCGCGACAAACAGGGCGTACGTTTGGGAGCTCGGTGGAGCGCGGTCGATGCAGCCGGGATTTATGTGCCGGGGGGCAGGGCGGCTTATCCTTCTTCGGTTTTGATGAACGCCATTCCTGCGAAAGTCGCTGGCGTAGAGCGCCTCGTGATGGTGACGCCAACACCGCAAGGCGAGATCAACCAGACGGTTATGGCCGCTGCGCATTTGGCGGGTGTCGATGAAATCTGGCGCGTTGGCGGCGCGCAGGCCATTGCGGCCTTGGCTTATGGTACGGACCGTATCGCGCCCGTCGATGTGATTACCGGCCCCGGCAACGCCTGGGTGGCCGAAGCCAAGCGCCAGCTTTATGGCGTGGTCGGCATCGACATGGTGGCGGGTCCGTCTGAGATTATTGTTGTCGCCGATGCCAAGAACAATCCCGACTGGATCGCAGCAGATTTGCTAAGTCAGGCAGAGCATGATCCGACCAGCCAGTCGATATTGTTCACCGACGATGCGGATTTTGCCTTGCAAGTTGCCTCTGCAGTTGAAGAACAGCTGGCAGAACTGGCCACAGGCGGCGTTGCGCGCTCAAGTTGGGCCGACAATGGTGCGATTGTCGTTGTCAAAACGCTCGAGGACGCGATGCCTCTGGTCAACCGGCTGGCGGGCGAGCATGTCGAACTTGCTGTGGACGACGACCGTGCCGAGGTCTTGTTCGGCATGATCCGCCACGCCGGATCGGTGTTTTTGGGGCGAATGACCCCCGAAGCGATTGGTGACTATGTTGCAGGTCCGAACCATGTGCTGCCCACCGGAAGGCGAGCGCGCTTTGCGTCCGGACTGTCGGTGCTCGATTTTATGAAGCGTACCAGCTTCATCTCGCTCGACAAGGCTGCGGTCGAAGCGATTGGTCCGGCGGCTGCCACGCTCGCCGATGCCGAGGGATTGCCAGCGCACGCGCTGAGCGTAAGGAAAAGATTATGAGCAAGACCTCAACTTCAAAAGCCCGCTCAGCCGCAAGGCTGGCTGCGGTGCAGGCGCTGTACCAGATGGACATGGAGGAAATAGGTCTGGCGCGGCTGCTCGGGCAGTTTCATGAACACCGTCTGGGCAAGGAAATCGAAGACGCGCAGTTGATTGATGCCGATATCGACTTTTTTGACGATGTTGTTGTCGGGACCGACGGCAGGCGTGCGGACATCGATGCGTTGATCGAGGCTAATCTGGGTGAGCAGTGGAAAATCGGGCGTTTGGACAAGACAATGCTGCAAATATTACGCGCCGGGACATATGAAATCATCGCGCGGCCGGATGTGCCGACTGGGACAATCATCAACGAATATATGGACGTCGCCCACGCGTTTTTTGATGTGAAGGACGCGAAGTTTGTGAACGGGTTGCTGGACTCGGTGGCAAAGGCGAAGCGCAGCTGACCAGCGAATCCACTTTCATCGGCCTGATGCGTGCGATGGTGACCGACCCGGCGGCGCGCGGGCTGTTGGACGATACGGCGGTAATCGAACTCGGCAACGAAGCGCTTATACTGACACACGACATGATGGCCGAGGGGGTGCACTGGCATTCCAATGCCGATCCCGCCGATGTCGCATGGAAACTGGTTGCGTCGAATCTGTCAGATCTGGCGGCTAAAGGCGCGAGGCCTTTGGGTGTGCTGCTTGGATTCATGCTTGGCGAGGACGAATGGGACCGCAAGTTTGCCGAAGGCTTGGCGGTCGTTCTGAAACATTTTAACGTTGCATTGCTAGGCGGCGACACAGTTACCAATCGCGGCGACAAGCGTGGCTTGGGGCTGACTGCGCTGGGCGCAGCAACGCACCGTCCGGTGCCATCGCGCAGCGGTGCTCAGGTGGGCGATTTGCTTTACGTCACCGGCACGCTCGGCGATGCGCTCGCGGGATTTGAGCTGATCGATGCTGGCTTCGATGAGGTCGGACCGCTAGCCAACGCCTACAACCGGCCTGAGCCGCGCCTTGTCGAAGGGCAGGCGCTTGCTCCACTCGTTCATGCCATGATGGATATCTCCGACGGGCTGCTGCTCGACGCCGAACGCATGGCGAGTGCGAGCAAAGTGGGCATTTCCATAGATCTCTCGCAAATACCGCTGTCGGCACCTTACATCAGCTACCGCGGCGAAACTCTGGAAAGCCGGATACAGGCGGCGAGTTGGGGTGATGACTACGAGCTGCTGTTCACCACGTCGCCGGAGGAAATTATTCGGGTCACGGCAACGGTCGTCGGGCGGGTCGTTGAAGGCGCAGGATTGACGCTGTATGACTGCGATGCTCAAATCCCCTTGCCGCCATCGCTTGGTTATCAACATCATTGAAGCAAACCCGCCGTAAAGGCGGCGTTTAAGGGTTGCCTTGCCTATAAAAGCCACCGTATAGCCCAGCGGCTTACGTTGTCCTTTGGGCAGCGTTAGGAGAGAGTTTCTAACAAAGAAAAACGGGGAGGGGACAGTCTATGTCTTTGTCAATTATGGCCATATTGTGCGGGCTTGTTGCCGTGCTGTATGGAATTATCACGAGCCGCTCGGTGCTTGCCGCATCGGCAGGCACACCGCGGATGCAGGAAATTGCAGCCGCAATCCAAGAAGGCGCTGGCGCCTATCTCACCCGCCAATATCGCACCATCGCCGTTGTTGGCGTTGTTGTCGCGGTTCTGGTCGGTGTGTTCTTGGGGCCGCTCTCGGCAGTCGGCTTCGTGCTCGGCGCAGTTCTTTCAGGCGCAACCGGTTTTATCGGGATGAACATCTCGGTTCGAGCCAACGTTCGCACCGCTCAAGCCGCAAGTGAAAGCCTTCAAAAAGGCCTGACCATGGCATTCAACGCCGGAGCGATTACCGGTATGCTGGTTGCCGGGCTTGCACTTCTGGCGATTGCGGGCTTCTTCTATTATCTGACCGAAGTCGCGATGAACCTGCCGAACAGCCGTGCGGTTATCGATGGCCTCTTGGCTCTCGCATTCGGCGCATCGCTGATTTCGATCTTCGCACGTTTGGGTGGCGGTATCTTTACCAAGGCTGCCGACGTCGGCGCTGACTTGGTCGGCAAGGTCGAGGCGAACATCCCCGAGGATGACCCACGCAACCCTGCAACCATTGCCGATAATGTTGGCGACAACGTCGGCGATTGCGCCGGTATGGCGGCTGACTTGTTCGAAACCTACGTCGTGACTATTGGCGCTACAATGGTTCTGCTGGCACTGTTGATGCCAGCCACGATGCCAGCGGCTGAATTGCTCAACCTGATGTCGTTGCCGCTCGTTGTTGGCGGTATCTGCATTCTGACGTCGATTTTGGGAACCTTCTTTGTCCGTTTGGGCGGAGGTACCAATATCATGGGTGCGATGTACAAGGGCTTCCTGGTTACCGCAGTCGCGTCGATCCCGGCGATTTATTATGTCACCACGCAAACGCTTGGCGATATGAACGCGGCGATCACTTACAGCACGGGTCAATTCAGTGGATTGACCCTGTTCTATTCGATGATGGTCGGTTTGGCGGTCACCGGGCTACTGGTCTGGATCACCGAATATTATACCGGCACCAACTACCGCCCTGTCCGTTCGATTGCCAAGGCATCGGAAACCGGCCACGGCACCAACGTCATCCAGGGTCTGGCGATCAGCCTTGAATCGACCGCGTTGCCGACTTTGGTCATCTGCGTCGGCATCATCGTGTCATTCCAGCTTGCTGGCATCATCGGAATCGCCTTTGCCGCAACGTCGATGCTGGCGCTGGCCGGTATGGTCGTAGCGCTTGATGCCTATGGTCCGGTGACCGATAACGCAGGCGGCATTGCCGAAATGTCGGAAATGGACAAATCGGTCCGTGAAAAAACCGACGCGCTCGACGCGGTTGGTAACACCACAAAGGCTGTGACCAAGGGCTATGCCATTGGCTCGGCAGCTTTGGCAGCGCTCGTGCTGTTTGGTGCTTATACCGCCGATTTGGCGTTCTATTCGGAGAAACTCGGCCTTGCGGAAGGCGGCGTCGATTTCACTTTGATGAATCCATATGTCATCGTCGGCCTGCTGCTTGGCGCGCTATTGCCTTATCTCTTCGGAGCGATGGGCATGACGGCGGTTGGCAAGGCAGCCGGTGAAGTGGTGAAGGACGTTCGTGACCAGTTCGCGAGCAACCCCGGCATCATGGACGGCACATCGAAGCCCGATTATGCGCGTACCGTTGACCTGGTGACCAAGGCAGCGATCCGCGAAATGATCATTCCGTCGTTGTTGCCGGTTTTGGCACCCATCGTGGTCTACTTCGTCATCAGCTGGGTCGCTGGCCCCGCACAGGGCTTTGCGGCTTTGGGCGCGTTGCTCTTGGGTGTGATCGTCGGCGGTCTGTTCGTCGCGATCTCGATGACCTCGGGCGGCGGCGCATGGGACAATGCCAAGAAATATATCGAAGACGGTAACCACGGCGGCAAGGGTTCAGAAGCCCATAAGGCAGCCGTGACCGGCGATACTGTGGGCGATCCTTACAAGGATACTGCAGGTCCAGCCGTCAACCCGATGATCAAGATCACCAATATTGTGGCGCTCTTGCTTTTGGCGGCTTTGGCGCACGGCATGTAAGCTTGACTCTTCATTAAGTTTGCAAAAACCCGCCGGGAGCAGTTCCGGCGGGTTTTCTTTTGCCCATTAGCAATTTCTTTGCCGCTTCGCGCTATAACCGCATGGGTTTCGCAAACGCGCAAGGGGCAAAGTGGCGACACGGGCATATGTGAGCGCCAGTACGGGCAATATCAGCCATCAGCTTTCGGGCTGGCGGAGGATGCTCGACGCGCGCTTCATCGATGCGTGGAATGACCTTGCTGCACAAGCGGTGGAGTCCAATCCTTTTTCCGAAAGCTGGTTCCTGCGCCCCGCGCTGGAGCAGTTCGATTCTGCGAATAGCGCGCAATTTTTCACCTTGTGGGACGGCAGCTTATTATGCGGGCTGATGCCGATCTCAATGCAGCCACGCTATGGGCGCTGGCCGATGCCGCATGTGCAGAATTGGCTGCACCACAATGCCTTTTTGGGGTCGCCGCTGGTACGCGCCGGCTATGAAGACATATTTTGGCGGGCATATCTGGCGCAGCTCGATATTGCGCCGGGGCAGGCGCTTTTCGCGCATCTGCATTGCCTGTCGATCGGCGGCGCGCTTGCTACCGCGCTCGAAAGGGTTTGCGCCGCACAGAAGCGCCGCTGCGCGTTGGTGCAGCGCACCGACCGTGCCTTTCTCGAGCGCGGCCTATCGCCCGAAGCCTATCTGGAAAACGCAGTGCGCGGAAAGAAGCGCAAGGAACTCAGACGGCAAAAGAACCGGCTATCCGAAGAAGGCGCGCTGACCTTTGCGCGAGATGGCAGCGCGACCGGACTTGACGAGTGGACACAAGAGTTTCTTGCGCTCGAACGCCGGGGCTGGAAAGGCGAGAACGGCTCAGCGCTCGCGTGCGCCGACGAAACACGCTCCTTGTTCAACGAAATTCTTTCCGGTGCCGCAGCCGCGGGTAGGCTCGAACGGCTCGACCTGCGGCTCGATGGCAAGCCATTGGCGATGCTGGTGACTTTCCTGTGCGCGCCCGGCAGTTTTTCTTTCAAAACCGCGTTCGATGAAGATTATGCCCGTTTCTCGCCGGGCGTGTTGTTGCAGATCGAAAATTTGGCGCTGCTTGAGCATCCCGATATCGCGTGGTGCGATAGCTGCGCTGCAGAGGGCCATCCAATGATCGACAGCCTGTGGACCGGGCGGCGGGCCATTGGGCGCTATTCCGTCGCTATTGGTGGCACCGCTCGCAGAGCCGCTTTTGGTGCGTTTTTGGCGGCGGAACTCGCCAAAAACGCGCCGCAGAAATCCGAAAACCAACTTCCAACTGGAGATGACGCATGACCGCGATCTTCGATTCCGCAACGCGTCAGCTTTTTGCCGCGAATTACCCTGAAACGCCGCACAAGTTGCAGCATGCGTTGCGCGGTCATGAATTGCTCACCATCGATGCGCTCGCTCGGCTTGGCGAGGCTCTGCCTGCAGCGTCGGTCGAGTATAACAAGGGTAACTTGCCCGTGGGGATCGATCCGGCGCTGGTGCCTGCCAATGGCCTCAGCATTGGCGATACTATCCGCATGGTCGAAACCAGCGGTAGCTGGGCGGTGCTCAAGAATATCGAACAGGTGCCCGAATATCAGGCGCTGCTGATGGGTTTGCTCACCGAACTTAAGCCGCATATCGAGGAAAAGACCGGGCGGATGTTGAAACCGCAGGGCTATATTTTCGTGTCTAGTCCGAATGCTGTTACGCCCTATCATTTCGACCCAGAGCACAATATCCTGCTGCAATTGCGTGGCACGAAGACAATGACCCAGTTTCCGGCAGGCGACAAACGCTTTGCCCCCGACGAAACACATGAAGGATACCACACCGGCGGGCACCGGAACCTTGTGTGGCGCGATGAATTGGCTGCAGGCGGCACCGAATGGCCGCTAAAGCCCGGCGATGCCTTGTTCGTACCGGTCATGGCACCGCATCATGTGAAGAACGGTCCTGCCGTGTCGGTATCTCTATCGATCACGTGGCGCAGCGACTGGAGCTTTGCCGAGGCTGATGCGCGTGCCTTTAATGGCGTATTGCGAAATGTGGGAATGCGACCGAAAGCTCCCGGGCGTTTTCCGGCGCAAAACAAGATAAAGGCTCTGGCATGGCGCGCTATTCGAAAACTATCTAAAAGCGCTTCCGGAAGCTGAGTTCGAACACCCGTCCACGTGGGTCGATAAAGCCCGGCTGATAGCTGAGTGGCACCAATCCGTTCTGGTCGCGGACCTCGATGATGTCGTTCAGAACATTGTCGATGCGGAGCCGGATGCGGCTACCTTTGAGGAAGGGTATCGCCTTGGTTAACCGCTTCTGCTGGTCAAGGTCGACGAAGATGAATGCGTTTAATGCGGCCAGGTCACTGAACCGAAGGTCGCTGCTGCCCACAAGGCCACTTCCATCAACTCTCGTGCCGCTTTTGTATGTGCCTTCGACACGAAATCCCATGCCCTTGTGGAACACGCCGCCCGACAGTTCGAGCTCGTGCCGTGACGCGCCGCCGTTGCTGCTGGTTGCAGAACCATTTAGCAGGTCGAGCACGGGCACGCCGGGGCGGATCAGGATTTCGTCCTGAATACGGTATGTGTGATAGAGCGCAAGACTCCAGCGGCTTCCCATGCCGCCACCGGAGCCAAAGCCGCCACCACCGAACCGTGGACCACCACCGCCACCGCCGGGACCACGAGGGCCACCGCCAGCGCTAGGTGGACGGCCGCCTGCTCCGGGGGGACCGCCAAAGCGTCCGCCGCCTTGAGGTTGCGGCCCGATGCTGCCGGACACATTGAAGCCCCAGCGGATGCGTTGCGACTCTTCCTTGGCGAAATTGACTGGGCGCTGATCGACACTGACGATCCGCCCGCTCGCGTCGCGGACTACGCGTCCCGGGAACGCAGCTTCGATCTCCGGTGTTAACAGAGGAAAGTTGGCGGTGGTGTTCGAACTGTTGTTACGGAAATAGCCGAACTGCAGGCTGAAGTCCTTGATGAACGTCGGGCTCCAGTTGGCGTTCAAATTCAGGTCGCGCCGCTTTTCGCCCACCAGCAACGGGTTGCCGCCGCTAATAACGCTTACGAACGAGCTTTGGCCCGTAGCAAAATCGAAGAACGCTACGTTCGGCGTCACGATAAGTGGATTACCCAGTTGGCCGACGCCGGGAGCATTTTCGTCGCCGATCAGATTGGCTTGAAACGTGAGATTCTTCGCCGGTTGCCAGCGCAAGCCGACGCCATATTCCATCAGGCTGCCAAAGTCGGACAATTCGCTAAAGCCAATATTACCATTGATGGCCCAAGCGCCAATTATCTTGCCAAGGCCGAAATCGCTTTCGGTTAAGGGCAGTTCCGCATTGACCGAATTGTTGAAAACATTCCTGCGTAGCGACACATCGGTGGTGACACCAGAACGCCATGTCTCGCTGTCAAGCATCTGACGGGTAAAGCCCGACGCAAAGGTCATTTGCACTTCGCCAGCGGGAAGGCGAAACGGTGACCCTGCCAGCGTACTGCGCGTGTCGATCGTTTGCGACAGGCTATTGGCCAGATCAGGGGCCAGAAAGAGCAGATTATTGCCGAAATCGTCGGCGAACGGATTTGCGGTGCCAGCCAGCACTGCGGCACCCAATCCCGCAAAATCGACGTTGCGTGTTGTCGTCGTCTGGCTGTCGATGCGGGCATAGTTGCCGGTTACAGTCCAGCGCCAGCCGCCGATCAAGTGGTTGAGTGAGCTGCCGGTTTGGAAGGTATGCGTTTCATTTTCGCGTTCGAGCGCGCGTGGACTGTCGAAATAACGGTTGACGGTAACGTCGGTGCCGAAGGGCGAAAAAGGGCTTGTGCCGGGCAGGACAAAAGTAGCGCCGGGGAGGCCAAGCAGCGAGGAACTACCATTTAACGCATAATTGGCGTTGATCGACAGCGTGCTTTGCGGGCCGATGGAGCGGCTCCATGTACCATTGACTTCAAACCGCTCTGTTTTTGGCAATAGGCTGCGGAATTCGCCGATGTCGCCGTCGTTGAGCGCAGCGTTATTTGCAGCGAACTGCGCCAATGTTGGATTGGCGATCCCGACAGGTACGCCGGCCTGTGGCACCAACCGGCCTGCAAGCAAACTCAAAGCGGGTGAAATTTCACCGTTCAAACCCAGCCCGCTGATATTGCCGTTCTGGGCCAGTAGCGATCCGCCTACCGAAATTAGCGGCCGTTCGTTTTCGGTAAGACGTGTTGATCTTTCAGCTTGGGCATCGATGCTGAACCGTGTTTTACTGCCAATTGTAACAAAGGTCGCTTCGACTTCATTGGTTGCAAAGCCACCGTCTTCGGGCTGCGCCATTTCAACCTCAGCAATGAAAGAAGCGAAGTTTTCCTTCAGAATGAAGTTGATAACTCGCTGGTCGGGTCTGAAACCGTATTTTAGCGCAACCTCTTCGGGGAATATCTGTACCTGCTTGATTGCCTCGGGCGGCAGGTCGCGCAGTTCGCGAAAGCCCGAAATTCGCTGGCCGTTGAGCAAGACGACCGGTTGGCCGCCGCCACGGCCACGTCCCGAATTGGTTTGAGGCGCGACTGCTGTGAGCAGGTCGGTTAGCGACGACGCGCCGACAGCGGCAATATCGGCTTCGCTCAACTGTTCGACCGGTGGCACATCGGTGTCGACCGAACCCCTTATACGCTGAGCAGTAACTACGATGTCGCCGGGCAATTCATCGGAAAGCTCATCGGCATTTCCAGGCGCCGCAGTTGTGCCCTCGGTATTGGGGGATTCCTGAGCAAATGCAGGTATGGCGGTCGAGGCCAGCAACAAGGCGGTCAGGGAGAGCATTTTCATCGGGGGAGAGCTTTTTATTGTTGTTTGTTAAACTGGCTTTTAGCCGACTACGATTTGTATGGAATATGAACTTTGTAGCATTTTGTCGCAATATGGGGTTTGCGCGGTAGGTCTTTCCTTTTTATCCGCCACCCGCTAAGGGCGCTGCAACATAACGACTATCAATATTTAAGGGGCCGAATGGCAAAAGAAGAACTTCTGGAAATGCGGGGCATCATTCGTGAATTGTTGCCCAACGCGATGTTCCGTGTCGAATTGGAAAATGGCCATGAGGTGCTTGGCCACACTGCAGGTAAAATGCGCAAAAACCGTATCCGCGTACTCGTGGGTGACGAGGTATTGTGCGAATTAACTCCCTATGATCTGACCAAAGGCCGGATCACGTACCGCTTTAAATAGCCGGAAATTGCGGGTCATGCCGCAACTCGTTCTCGCATCATCAAGCCCCCGCCGCCGCGATTTGCTCGCTCGGCTGGGTGTAGAAGCGTCGCGTATTGCTTCCCCCGATATCGATGAAAACCCCCGCAAAAGCGAGGTGCCGCGTGCCTATGCACTTCGCATGGCCGAGGAAAAAGCCAACGCGGTAACGCGCAGCGCGGGTGAAATTATAATTGCCGGTGATACGACCGTTGCAATTGGCCGCCGGATATTGCCACAGGCCGCCGATGCCGAGATGCAGCGCGGATTTCTTCAATTGCTGAGCGGGCGGCGGCATCATGTACTGAGCGCGGTAGCGGTGATCGACGTCGAGGGCCGGCTGCGCAGCCGGATGTCTGACAGCATCGTGCGTTTCAAGCGGCTCGGCGATGAGGAAATTCAAAGCTATATCGACAGCGGTGAAGGATTGGGCAAAGCAGGCGGGTACGCTATCCAGGGCAGGGCAGAGGCGCTGATCGACTGGATGGCGGGAAGCCATTCGGGCGTTATTGGCCTGCCGCTTTACGAAACCCGTGCTTTGCTGCGCGCATCGGGCTATCCGATTGGCTGAACTCTGGCGCGACGATGCGCCCGGCGAGCGCCGTGCCGCCTTGGTCGAAGATGGCCAAATTGTCGAAATTTATATTCAGCGCGATTTGCACTGGACTTTGGGTGCAACGGGGACAGGCCGGATCGAAAGGAAGACGCCTGCGGGCTCCTATGTGGCGACCGATGAAGGGACCGAAATTCTCATTCGCGGAAAGGCAAACGCCGCAGAAGGCGCGCGCGTCACTTTTGAAATAACGCGAGAGGCGATTGCCGAGCCGGGGAGAATTAAGCCAGCCGAGGGCAGGGTGCTTGAGGCAATGCCCGAAGCTTCGCGCGACAAAGACGGCATGTGGGATGATCGTCTGTCTGCTCTTAAGCAGGACACCATCCGCAATCAGGCGTTCGATGATGCTTTTGATGCTGCCATTGCGGGTGCATCGCATATTGGCGATGTGACCGTGAGTTTTCAGCGCACCAAGGCAGGATTGGTTTTCGATATCGACGGCATAGGTGACCCGCTGGTCATCAATCGTATGGCGGCCAACGAAGTTGCCCGGCTGCTGCGGCTTTATCAGATCGGGGCGATGGTGATGATCGATTTTGTCGCCATTGATTCCAAGGCGAGGCGTATCGAGATCGCAGAGACGTTCGATGCCGCCGCCGCAAGTGACCTAAGGCCGTTCGAGCGCAGCGCGGTCAATGGCTATGGCCTGATGCAGGTGGTGCGGGCGCGTCCACGGCCATCGGTGCTCGACCATCTGTTTGGCACGCGCATCGCGTCGCTTTCCGATGAAACGCAGGCATTATCGCTGCTGCGCGAGGCGGCTACATCGTCGGGCTTCGGCCCGCGCAGCATCACTGCGCGCCCGGAAATCACCACACTACTTGCTTCGCATAAATGGCAATCATTTACCCAGTTATGCGAACGACAGGTAGGAGCCCGTCTGGAGATTATTGCCGATGAGAGCGCGTCGGGTTATGGGCATGTCCATGTCGCGCAAAGCTAATTCATGTCCGCTGTGCCGGAAACCTGAAAGTCCTGAATATAAGCCATTTTGTAGCAGAGGCTGCAAGGATCGCGACTTGTTGAAATGGCTCGATGAGGGCTATCGCGTCCCCGGTCCGGCGGCGGATTATGAAGACAGCATCGACATGGAAGACCGCGACTGATTTTGCGCTTGCCAAGCGATGCATAGCGTCTCTATAGGCTGCGCTCCCACGCGGTTTTGCCGCGTAGCCCGAGTAGCTCAGGGGTAGAGCAGCGGATTGAAAATCCGCGTGTCGGTGGTTCAAATCCGCCCTCGGGCACCATTTTTCTACTTTATTTTCAATATATTGTGCCTCTGGTAAGCTGAAGCCCGTCAGTATTGCTTGTTACAGCTTATTACGCTTGAATACCGCGCATTTCCTCGCTTTTCATTTGCCTGCCGGCTCTTCCATGCAACACTGATGCAACATGAAGAGGGACGTTTGATGCTTTCCCCATAACCGCTTTCCGGCGGTACATGCGGCCCAATCGAGGGGTAGGGCGACTCTAAACATTTTTTGAAAACATATCATTCAGAGTAGCAATCTAACAAATTGATTGTGTAGTTTCCCCACCATATTGCTGAATCGAAATTTTCGAAGGAGCTATCGAAAAATTTGACCCAGACGGCCCGGGCTACAGGTACTTCACCGATCCGCGTCGTCCATATTATTACGGTTGGGCCAAATATCATACGCCGCCTTCAATTTGACGAAGCAAAGACGTCTATATTATCTCAAACAGAAATGACGCCGAAAAACTTTTACCTGGCGCGATAGATTGCATCGGCAAAGTGCAATCCGGCATATTTATGGCGTTGGTGATATGGCTGACCGGCTCCAGACAAATAAGATCTTCTCCTTTGGGAATATAGAGAACTGATGCTCCGACATCGGCAGACAATCGGATTTGGTGACGCAGTTCTTGCCAACCGATTTCGGCCCGTCCAGTCCAATCGCTATAAACATTATCAATGTCCTGGTCGGCGATGAATTGAGGAATTGTAAAGTCATATCTACCGGCGACTGGCCTATTGCCAATCGGAATTTTGCGAGCATCATTTTCCCAAATTGTTAACGCCGAGAAATGCACGACCGCAGACTTAGACGCGAAAAACGGGTGAATACCCAATCCGCCGGGCATATTGTCAGACCCCAGATTAGTCAGAGTCAAATCGATCGCCAATCGATCGGGTCCCAGTTCTATTTCCTGCTGTACGCGAAATGGCCAGGGCCATTTGTCAAGGTCGGAGCTTTCCAGCAAAAGAACCGTCTTGTGACCGGAAGATTCTGCAACTTCCCAGGGGCTCTGCCAGCCAATACCGTGATGCGCATGGGGTTCCGGCGGCGCATTTAACGGCAATTGATAGGATTGGTTGGCCCAGCAGAAGCGCCCGTCTGCAATGCGGTTGGAAAAGGGTGCGAGCGGAAAACATCCCATGTCGGTAGCCTTCAATCCCGTTTTTCCTGCATCGGGAACGGTTCGGAACATGGACTGGCCATCATATTGCCAGCTCAGAATGCTGCCACCGACGTCAGGCCTCAAAACGCACCTGCTGACACCGTTGGTCAGTTCAATCATGGCTTAACATGTCCGATTTCCTGGAGGGCGGCATATTGCTAGAGCACCGATGCCCCGCTTGAAGGATTACAGATTATGATTCGAACCTTACCCCCATCCGGTGTCTGATAGCTACTTTCGACCAGGGCCGTGACCTGTTCTAGAATCTCCGCGGGAACCAACGCGACAACGCAGCCGCCGAACCCGCCACCTGTCATCCGAACGCCGCCCTCAAGACCCAGATAATTACCGATCATTTCGACCAGGCCATCAATGGGCGGCAACGTGATTTCGAAATCATCCCGCATGGATCGATGAGATTGCTTCATCAACACGGAAAGTGTTGCCATATCATTGGTTGCCAAGGCGCCTGCTGCAGCCAGTGTTCTGGCATTTTCAGTAACAACATGGCGCGCCCTGCGATAAGTCATGTCGTCGAGATCACCGCGGTCCCGGACCAACTGATTGCTATCGATGTCGCGCAAGGCAGGAACACCGTAATGGGTCGCCGCCAGTTTGCACTGATTTCGGCGCTCGTTATAGGCGCTGTCTACCAACCCTCGTTCTATACCGGAATGGATGACCATCACCGCCAGATCGTCCGGGATGGCGACAAATCTGGTTTCAAGGGACCGGCAATCGAGCAACATCGCAGTCCCAGACTGGCCACGGGCAGAAACCAGTTGATCCATGATCCCGCAGGCGCAGCCGACAAAATCATTTTCCGATTGCCGCGCGATCAAGGCATAATCTGTCGCATCGATCTGGTGACAAGCATGATGTTCGGCCAACGCTTTGGTCAAGGCCACGTCCATCGAGGCGGAGGATGATAGTCCGGCACCACGCGGCACATCGCCGACGATTGCCAAATGGACCCCGCCAACATGCCACCCTCGTGACATCATGCTGGCCACTACTCCGCGGACATGGTTCGTCCACTCGGCTTTCTGGTGAACAAAGCCTGCCGACGGATCAAAGCTGTCGCTGGCGTCATCATAGTCCCCGGCAACAACCCGAACCCCGGTGCCTTCGCCGGTCCCGACGGCCACAATGGTTTCATAATCGATCGCGCATGGCAGCACGAAGCCGTCGTTATAATCGGTGTGCTCGCCAATCAAATTGACTCGACCGGGCGCTGCAACCAGCAAATCGGGTTCGCCGCCAAACGCGTTGCGAAAGCTCGTCTTTGCCCGCTCGATAAGGATTTCACGTCTAGTCACGGTAGTGGACATCGCTGACTGCCCGTAACATTTCGGCGGCGTGTTCGGGTGTCAGATCGCGCTGAGCCTCGGCCAGCATTTCATAGCCGACCATGAATTTCCGGACCGAGGCGGATCGCAGCAAGGGCGGGTAGAAATGGGCATGGAGTTGCCAGTGGCTGGTTTCCGCATTGTCAAACGGCGCGCCATGCCAGCCCATCGAATAGGGAAAACTGCAACGAAAAAGATTGTCATAGCGGATGGTTAGTTCGCGGATAGTCGCCGCAAGACCGATTTTCTGCTGCTCATCTAGTTCGGGCAATCTGGCAACGGGGAATCGCGGCAGCAGCAATGTTTCAAACGGCCAGCTTGCCCAATAAGGCACAATGGCCAGCCACTGGTCATTCTCTACGGTCACACGCTCGCCGGCCTCTGCTTCCGCCTCTGCAAGCTCCAGCAATAGATTCTGTTTTGTGTCCGAATAGTGTTTTTCCTGCATATTATCTTCGGCCCGAACTTCATCGGGCACATGGTCGCTGGCCCAGATCTGGCCATGGGGGTGCGGGTTAGAGCAGCCCATCATAGAGCCCTTATTCTCGAATATCTGAACATTTGAAAAGACCTGCCCGAGACGTCCGGTTTCACTGCACCAGGCATCTATCACTTGCGAGACGCCGGCGAGCGAGAGTTGCGGCAGCGACTTGCCGTGATCCGGTGAGAAACACAGAACCTGACATTCACCGCGCACATCTTCTCGCTGGAAAAGCGCCGTCTTGCGTCGCGCGCCGTCAGATTCTTTCAGCATCGCGGGAAAATCATTGGGAAAAAGATGGACGCCAGCAAAGTCCGGATTTTTCTCGCCGGTTACGCGCGTGTTTCCCGGGCACAGGTAGCAATCCGGGTCATGGGCGGGCGGGGCCGGTTCGGGCTCCTGTTCCTCGCCCTGCCATGGCCGCAATATTCGGTGTGGCGATACCAGCACCCATTTATCTGCCAGCGGATTATAACGGCGATGCGGCCCTTCGCTCATGGTTCAATCCTCGGTAACAGCAGCCCGAAAGCCGACGAACCTTGCCCGATTGCCGAGCATGAAATTGATCGTTAGCGAGGCCAAGACCGACGTAACCAGCGTGACAACCATGAAATCGATATAGTGCATGGTGATAATGCCGGCTGGTTCCAGCTGGAACGTGAAGAGGCCATAAAGCGCCACACCCCAGATCACACCGCCAATCGCCGCCGGTGCGACCACGCCGCGGAACAGCAGCCCCGCCACAAAAGCGGAAAGGATCGGCATCGAAGCAAGACCGTTGAGCTGTTGCAGCAGGTTAATGATGCTCTCGGCATTCTGATAAAGCGGCACGAGAGTAATCGCGACCACGGTCAGCAATATCGAGATCGCCGCGGCCAGCTTCCAGTGATCGTTGACCTCGCCAATGAACTGCTCGTGAAAATCGACCGAGTAGAGCGCTACGGAGCTGTTGAGCACAGCACTGAACGTGGTGATGACCGCTGCGGCGACCATCGCTGCAAATGCCCCCGACAACCATCCTGGCAGAACCTGAGCGACCAGCATCCCATATGCAGCATCATTGACGTCGCCGAAAAGTTTGAACGCGACAATGCCCGGGATCACCACGATTGGCGGTACAATCAGAATGCGAATGGCTGCCGCAGCCAGTACCCCCCTTTGCGCTTCCTTGACTGTCGGTGCAGCCATCGCCCGCTGGGTGATATTCTGGTTGGTCGACCAATAGAATATCTGGATAAAAATCATGCCAGTGAACAATGTGTGAAACGGTATCGGCGAGTCCGATGCTCCGATCATCGTCAACCGTTCAGCTGGAACTCCGGAAAGATCGAAATCAACCGCTGCTAACGCAAGAATGACGATCAGCATGGCTAAACCGAGAACGCCGATGCCAGAATATGTGTCCATCACCGCAACGGCGCGTAATCCTCCTAATATTGTGTAAGCTGCCGAAATCACCGCAAGTATGATTGCAAAGTAAATGATACTGATCTCGGTACCGAAGAGCGATTGCATGAACAGTGCCCCGGAATACAAAGCAGCGGGCAAATAAATCAACACGTTACCGAGCAGGAAGAGCGCCGAAATAAGCGTCCTGATACTCTTGCCGTGATAGCGCTTCTCAAGCAGCTCGGTCACCGTTGTGCAGTTGTTCCGGTAATAGATGGGGACGAACACATAAGCGAGTATCAGCAACCCGAAAAATCCGCATATTTCCCACCAGGCAAGCAACGCCATCTGATTGCCATTCATACCAACCAACTGGTCTGTTGATAAGTTTGTGAGCGTGATGGACCCGGCTATAAAAAGCCAGCTGAGACCACCGCCTGCCAGAAACACGTCCTTACTGGAACCGTCATGGGCTTTCGCCTGGCGAACCTTTAGCCACGTCGCGATGCCGATGAACGCTGTAATGGCGATACAGACTAAGATCTGCGTTCCGTTTGAAGTCGGTAAACCCTCTGGCATCTGCTCACTCCCCGTTTGACGTCCGACGGATAGACCTTATTGACGATCTATACAATTGTATCTTAATGACCCTGAACGCAAGTCGTTTAGATTTGACCCCATAGCCCTGGCGAACGTAGGACATTTGCATGACAGCGTCGATTAAAACCCATCGTCTGGACGGCAAAAACGTCAGCCTCGTCTTTGCCTGCGACAGGGACATGGTTGACCTTATTTATTTTGGCCCGGCGCTTCCTCAACATGAGAATCTGGAAGCTCTAGCGGCAATAAGTTATTGGGGCCCTCATGAAAACCAGCCCGACGGCGTGCCACGTGGTGGGTTGTTACCTCAGGCAAAAAATGGATATTCGGGTAGGCCTGCCGTGCTGTTGTGCCAGGGTATGAGTGCGATCGATGCCGATTTTCAATTGGTCGATGTCACCTGCACTATGGACAGAATGGCAGCAACTTGGAATGATTGTGTCAGCAAGCTGCAGGTGTCGGCAATTTGGGAATCGCACGCCAACGATATCTTCGACTGCCATTATCGCTTCACTAATGAAGGCAGCCAAGAGATAGTTTTGGAGCGGACGCCGTCGCTGGTTCTGCCTCTGCCATCGCACTTTACCACTATGACAAGTTTTCCGGGTCGATGGGCACGCGAGATGCAGGCCACCCCGCATCAGCTGGGGGCCAATGCCATCGAGATGCGCTCGAGCGCAGGTAAGCCGGGATTTGATGCGGGCAACTGGCTCATTTTTCGCAGTATTACTGACAGCAGCGTTATCGGTTGTCATCTTGTCTGGAACGGCGATCACACCGCTTATGTAGCACAAGACAACGATGGCCGGGCGACCGCGCTTGTCGAATCGATCCTTGATCGCAAAGCCGCAATTCTGCCGCCGGGTTGCAATATCCGTTCGGCGACAAGTATCGTTTCGTTTGCTCCGCATGAAGACCAGCTAAGCGATAATTTTCACCAATTTGCACGGAACGAAATTTTGCCGCTCCGTTCCCAATGGGGCCCGCGAAAGGTTCATCTCAACAGCTGGGAAGCTTTGGGTTTCAAACTTTCGCAAGCATCGTTGATCGATCTTGCCGATGAGGCCGCAGCGTTGGGCGTGGAACGGTTCGTCCTTGACGATGGCTGGTTTAAGGGGCGACGAAACGACAGGGCAGGACTTGGGGACTGGGTAGTAGACCCAGACCTGTTTCCCGAAGGTCTTGGACCGCTGATCGATCATGTTCGAATGAAAGGCATGGACTTCGGCCTTTGGATCGAACCGGAAATGGTCTCGCCTAATAGCGAACTTTATCGCGCGCATCCCGACTGGTGCATTCATGATCACTCCGATCATCGACCGACCGAACGAAACCAGCTGGTGCTGGATTTGTCCCGGGGAGACGTGATGGAATATCTCGTCACAACCATCACCGATCTTCTCGCGAGCAATGACATCGCATATCTCAAATGGGACCATAATCGGCGGCTGTTTCCAGCCGGGACTGCCCAGACCGAGGGTTATATCGAGCTGTTGAAAGCCGTAACCAGTGCGCATCCCGGTGTCGAAATCGAAAATTGCTCAAGCGGGGGAGGCCGAGTTGACTTGCGCAGCCTGGCTATGGCGCATCGCGTGTGGCCAAGCGACAATAACGATCCGATAGAACGCCTGCGCATCAACCGAAGCTGGACGCGTTTTCTGCCTCTCGAAATATTGGGAAATCATGTCGGGCCTTCACCCAACCCTATTACCGGGCGCAGAGCGGAGATAGACTTCCGCGCCAAGGTCGCGATGTTCGGACATATGGGCGTTGAAGCAAATCCGGCAGACATGGATGCTGAGGAGCAGGCGGTTCTGGCCCAACATATCGCGCTTTACAAAATCTGGCGCGACACATTGCACTCCGGCAGGCTGTGGAACCTTACGCACGATGACGGCGGAATTTATGGCCAGATCATCGTGTCGGACGAAGGCGCCATTGCCTTTGCAGCGCAAACGGGTTTCACCGAGAATTTCAATGTCTCCCTTGTCCGACTGAAGGGGCTGGAAGCCGATGCATATTATCAGGTAACGCTGCCTAGGCCATGGCCTACCAAAGCCAGCCGGTATCTTGCCGATCCAAAGCTTTGGGAGAACGGGTTAGTTTTGAGCGGCATAGCGCTGATGCAAAAGGGATTGCCGCTTCCGCTTACCCATCCCGAAACGGCGTGGATTATCACCCTCGAAAGGAAAACCGGCCTGTGAGACTGGGTTGCTGTTATTATCCCGAGCATTGGCCAGAGGATTATTGGGCCGAAGATGCTCGCCGCATGGTCGAGATGGGGCTCAGTCGCGTGCGTATCGGTGAATTTGCTTGGAGCCGCATCGAGCCGGAACCGGGAAGCTATGACTGGGACTGGCTCGACCGCGCAGTTAAAGTGCTACACGATGCCGGACTTGGTATCATTATGGGCACGCCTACTGCCACCCCGCCAAAATGGCTAGTAGACAGCATGCCAGATATGCTCGCGTATGATACGTACGGCCAGCCACGCGGCTTTGGGTCGAGGCGGCATTATTGCTTTTCTCATGAGGGCTATGCCAAGGCATGCGACCGGATCGTATCTGCCCTTGCTGGCCGTTACGGTCATCACTCGGCCATTGTCGCCTGGCAAACGGACAATGAATTTGGTTGTCATGATACGGCAATCAGCTACTCGCCCGCCGCACGTGACAGCTTCCGTTTATGGCTAGCGGCAAAATACCCAAATGTGCGCGAACTGAACTCTGCCTGGGGCAATGTGTTCTGGTCGATGGAGTACCAGTCATTTGACGAAATCGAGCTGCCAAACCTTACGGTGACCGAAGCAAATCCGGCTCACTGGCTCGACTTCCGCCGTTTTTCTTCGGATCAAGTCGTGCGCTTCAATCGCCGCCAGACTTTTATATTGCGTGCCGCCTCACCGGGACGTGACATCGTCCATAACTTCATGGGCTTTTTCACGCAGTTCGATCATCACGCTGTCGGGCGCGATCTCGACGTGGCAAGTTGGGATAGCTACCCGCTCGGGTTTCTCGAGCAATTCTGGTTTTCGGAAGAAGAAAAGCAGTCATATTGTCGGCAGGGTCATCCGGATATAGCCGCATTTCACCATGATCTTTATCGCGGTTGCCAACAACAAGGCCGGTGGTGGGTCATGGAGCAACAGCCGGGGCCAGTAAACTGGGCCCGATTCAATCCCGCTCCGTTGCCCGGAATGGTGCACCTATGGACATTAGAAGCCATGGCTCATGGTGCAGAACTGGTCAGCTATTTTCGATGGCGCCAGGCACCATTTGCGCAGGAACAGATGCATGCAGGCCTGCTTCGTCCAGATTGCGCTGATGACCAGGGCGCAATTGAGGCAAGACAGGCTGCAAAGGATATTGCAGCAATCGGCGACGTCGGACCGCCGCCGAGGTCGGTCGCTCTGTTGTTCGACTATCAGAGCGACTGGGTTACGGACATCCAACCGCAGGGTAAAGGTTTCAGCGCATTGCGTGCTGCCTTTGAATATTACACTGCACTGCGCAGCCTCGGTCTCGATATTGATATTCTGCCTGCTTCCGCTTCCCTTGGCGGTTATGCGATGGTCGTAATCCCGTGTATGCCAATATTGTCTGATGATCTGGTGACAAGGCTTGCGGCATTTTTGGGCCCGATTCTCATCGGACCGCGCAGTGGCAGCAAGACCGAGAGCTTTTCGATCCCGCCCGAAATGGCACCTGGGCCATTACAAAGCCTGCTGCCGCTAAAGATCATTCGGGTGGAGTCTCTGCGCGATGGGATTAAATTCGAGGGCGACGGCTTTGCCGTTTCAAGATGGATCGAAACAGTAGAAACCGGCCTCGAACCGCAAATGACATTGGCGGACGGACGAGGCGTACTCTATCAGGCTGATAACATCCGCTATCTTACTGCCTGGCCTGACTGCAAGTTTCTACAGTTGGCTATCGGCAATATGGCACGAGAAGCCGGTTTAGCAGTCACTCCACTCTCCGAAGCCGTCCGGATTCGCCGGGCTGGCAATGTTGCCTTTGCCTTCAATTACGGATCTGTTGCGGCCCGATTGCCGGTAGAGCCGAGAAACAAGTTCCTGTCAGGAGAGCGACAGATTCCTCCGGCGGGCGTTGCAGTCTGGCGGACGGATTAGCAGATATTCTCCCTATTGACGAATATTACAATAGTGATTATTGTTCAAATCGTCAATAACAGCTGCAAATGCAGCGCGATGGGAGGATGAGCGATGAAGCTTCTGAAATTTGGACATAATCTCTTGAGTTCTGTAGCTTTTGTAGCGCTTACACTGCCAGCTACAGTCGCGGCTCAGGAGGCTGAGGAAGCCGGCGGAATCGAAGAGATCGTCGTCACCGCGCAAAAGCGTTCTGAGGCCGTGCAGGACGTACCGATCGCAATCTCTGCATTTACTGCAGAGACAATCGAGCGGCAGGGGCTGGACGATGCACTCGACCTCCAGTTGCAGGTTCCCAACCTGCTGATCGTCGGCAATGACCGCCCGACCTTACGCGGCATCGGCAACAATGCGATCTCATCGACCGCCGACAATGGCACGGGCGTATTACTGAACTTCGCTCCCACCGGCTTTCGCTCGCAGGACGAATTTTTCGATCTCGAACGGGTCGAAGTTCTGCGTGGACCACAGGGCACATTATATGGCCGCAACACAACCGGCGGCACCATCAACGTTATAACAGCAAAGCCAAGAGCAGGCTTTAGCGGCTATCTGACCGCGCAATATGGCAGCTTCGATGCCAAGCGCGTTCATGGCGCGATTAATCTTGGTGACGACATCGTGCAGCTCAGGCTGGCTGGCTTTTATCTCAATCGTGACGGCTACACCAAAAATATCGGCACTGGCAGTGATATTGACGGTCGTAACCAGCACTCGTTCAGGGCATCGCTACGCATCAATCCCGGACCCGATACCGTGATCGATATCATGGTCAATCATTCGAAAGAAAACAGCACACGTTCGCGTGAAAACAAGCGTCTCTGCAAAGCAACCCCAGTCCTTGGCTGCTCGCCAAATGAGTTGGGCTTTGACTCGCCTGATACCAGCGGGGTTTTGTTCCAGACGCTGCTGAATGCAACAAACGCCTTTGTGTTTGGGAACACATTATTCCCGGCAGGATCGAGCATTTATACAGGCGCTCAAAATCCAACCGACCTGCGCACGGTCGCGACCGATTATGACTCGCGCTTCAAAGGCAAACAGACAAATGTGACGGCTGAAATCAGCCATACGGTCGGAGCAATCACGCTTCTGTCGCTCACCGCATTCTCGAAAGGAAATTCTGAGGCACGCACCGATTTCGACAATGCCGTGCTACCGTTCCGGTTCAATTTTCCGGTCACCTATAATGTTGACCGCGACACGACGATCACAACAAATGAGCTACGTGCCTCGGATAATTTCGTCGCCTCGGGTCGCACCTATTATCAGGAATTCCGTGTTGTATCGAATTTCGATGGCCCGTTCGATTTTACGGCCGGCATCAATTTCTTCAACACCAAGGGAGATGCGTCCTTTCAGATTTATCATCCCGGACTTGAACTATTTGCAAAGTTTTTGCGAGGGCTTCCGCAGGAAGCATGGTCGTTCAACGCTGATACGCGCGATGCCAGTACAAAATCATCTGCTGCCTTTGGCGAGGCTTATTACAATCTGACCGATGCCACTAAGCTTACAGTCGGCATGCGCTACACAAAGGATAGAAAGTCAACGCGAGGACGCACGTTGTTTCTGTCAATACCGGCTTATACAGAACTGGCCGGCAGTTATGACGCGTTTACCGGACGCGTGGTTCTTGATCATAAGCTGAGCGATGACAATCTGCTTTACGCCTCTTTCTCGCGCGGGTTCAAAGGCGGCGGGCTTAACGCCATCGGTTCTGCGCTGCCCACATTCGATCCAGAATATATCAATGCCTATGAGATCGGATCGAAAAACCAGTTCGCTGACGGAACTTTACAGGCCAATTTCTCGGGCTTCTATTATGATTACAAGAATCTGCAGCTCGGCCAGCGGCGAGGCGCGTCGGTGCAGACCATTAACACCGATGCAAAGATCTGGGGTATTGAAAGCGAGTTTGTCTGGGCGCCAGCAGATGGGCTGCTGTTCAATGCCAACGCCTCCTATCTGAACACGAGACTTGGCGGACTGGCACCTGGACAGGAAACCAGCGACCCGGCTAACCCTGCGCAATGGAATGGCGGCGGGATACCTACAAAAACACCAGAAGTCCGGCTGTCCCTGAAAGGCAACGAACTTCCTTATGCACCTAAATTCAAGATTGCGCTCGGCGGAGAATATAAAATGCCGCTCGGGTCAGGCGGATGGTCAGCAACACTTCGCGGAGATTTCAGCTGGCAGAGCCGGTACTTCGCGCGGGAGTTCAACACGGCAAATGACCGTATAAAGGCATGGAGTATAGCGAACGCGCTGCTGCGCTTCAGTAACGCAGATGCCACGATCAATTTCGAAGGCTATGTCAAAAATATCTTCAACAAGGATAATATCACAAATTCGATCATCGAAAGCGATCTGATCGGAAGCTATCGCAACGCGCGGATACTTGAGCCGAGAACCTATGGCATCACAACTACGTTCCGATTCTGATAAACTTTGATTTGGCAGCGGCGAAAAACGGATTTCGCCGCTGCCAGTAACTGAAGGGAGGCATTCGGTGAACCTCAGCCAACTTTGCAAGCCGCTATTCACAGCCGTATTAGCCACGATAGCCTTTAGCGCAGCAGTAGCGGAAGTTCCCGCCGGTTATGATGTCCAATCCTCCGAAGCACCTGAACTTGGCGTGGCGGGCGAATATGTAGTCGGGACCAAAGACCGGACAATCACACTTCCGGGGCGGGTGGTGCTGACATCCGTCGGTCCAACCGGAAGCGAGCGCAGCATCGGATTACGAATCTGGTATCCTGCTGCCAGCACTGGTGCGCGCGCCCGTGCCGTTTATCGCCACAGCATGAAGACACCGACCAATCCGGCCAGCGAAATACTTGAACAGGGCACAGCGTTTGAAAACGCCATTCCTGCAAAGGGAAAGTTTCCGCTGGTTATCATGTCGCACGGTTTCATGGGCTGGAGTGAACATCTGAGCCGGCTCGGCGAGCATCTTGCATCGCGCGGTTATGTGGTGGCTTCAATCGATCATCAAGACATGTCTTTTGACAGTCTGCCCGGTTTCCTGCTTTCCTTTGGAAATGTGCTGAGCAGCCGCTCGCTCGACCAGCGTTTGATGATCCAGCGCATCGTGAGCCCGGGATTTGCAAAGGAGGAACCAGTGCTTGCTTCAGTCGACAAAAGCAGGATCGGACTGATAGGCTATTCCATGGGCGGTTTCGGTGCGCTGGCAACTGCAGGGGCTGCCTATGATGCAGAAGCGGAGCCATTTGCGGCGCTTCCAACTTCGGCAAAAGAACAAGTGATGCAAACTCTTCCGGTAGCAAATGTTCAGGCTCTCGTTTTGATCGCGCCATGGGGCGGGCAGCCTGACAATCGGGCATGGAGGGATGGCGCGCTGGCAACGGTTACCACGCCAACCCTATTTATCAGCGGTAATCAGGATGACATTGTGAACCATAATGACGGCGTTCGCTGGATGTTCGACCGGATGACAGGCGCTGACCGCTATTTGCTAGTATACCGCGACGCGCGTCACAATATCGCAGGTAATCCGGTCGATCTCGGCGAAAGCCCGGCGTTCGACGCAATCGGATATGCCAGGGAACCAGTCTGGCGGCAGGAACGCCTTAATCAGATCAACCAGCATTTTATAACGGCGTTCCTCGATAGCACTTTGAAGAAAGATCAAACCCGCCGCAGGTATCTTGACGTACCGACGCCGATTGCCAGCCATGGCAAATGGCCGGCTGCGTTCGGACAGACAGACGATGGCGCATATGCAGGCGACGGCCAGCCCGAATATTGGCGTGGGTTTCAGCGCCGCTGGGCAACCGGCATTGAACTACATCGCCGAAGCGCGAACAAACAGGGGAAGCAATAGAATATGAGCGCAGATATTTTCAATCTTGAAGGTCACATTGCCCTTATAACCGGCGGCAATGGCGGACTTGGGCTGGCCATGGCGAAGGGGCTGGCCAAAGCCGGTGCCAGCATCGCGATCTGGGGACGAAATGAAGAAAAAAATGCATCGGCTTCTGCAGAGTTGGCTGCGATTGGAGCCACGGTAGAGGCATTTGTATGTGACGTCACAGATCCTCAGTCCTGCGCAGAAGCCTTTGCAGAGACACTTGCGCGTTTTGGCAAGATCGACAGCTGCTTTGCAAATGCGGGGGGCTCGGGCGCTCGCGGTCCATTTCACACACTTTCGGCCGATGACTGGCGGCTGTCCAACGACCTCAATGTGAGCAGCGTCATTGAAACGTTCAAGCTTGCAATCAGCCACTGGCTTGAGCGCAAAGCACCGGGCAAGCTGATTGTGACATCCTCAATCGCGGGCATGATCGGCATTCCCGGCGCCGCTCCTTATTCAACGACCAAGGCAGCGGTTCAGGGGCTCGTGCGCAGTCTGGCGATCGAGTATGGCCGTTCCAATATTCAGGCCAATGCAATCCTCCCCGGGTTTATCGAAACCGAAATGTCGCTTAACACCCCCCAGCATTTTCAGGACTCAGCCAAACGGCGGGCGGCATCTGGCGAAATAGGCCGCCTGGAAGATATGGAAGGGATCGCTGTCTATCTGGCATCGAAAGAAAGCAGATTCATGACCGGACAATGTGTCATTCTCGATGGCGGCCACACAATATTTCCGATGTAAATGTAGATCGGGCATCAGGCCGTTTCGGAAATATTTCCAAATCGGTTTTCCAGATCGCTCAGCGTGCCAATGATCATGGCGACTGTCAGGTCTTCGAGCGTCTGTATGTCCATATCGTGCCGGAGCAGATAAGAGCCTGCCGAGGCCGGGAGCCCGAATGAAATATCGGTCGCTGCCCGCGCAATATGGCGCGGTAGCTTATAAAAGCGCAAAATAATATCCGTCAGGTGATCGACTGCTATATCGCGGTTGAAGTCGGTGGGATCATGAAGGTTCGATACGCTTGGCTCTCCCTGAAGCCGTTCGATGATAAGCCCGCGTTCGTCGATATAGCTGAGATAAGCGTGGGTAACTGACCGAACCAACTGCTCCATGGTCTCGAAATTTTCAGCAGCTTCGATTTGGCGCTGTCGTAGATGCCGCATTTCGCGCTGATAAAGCTCCCGCAGCAGTTCGGTCAGATTGGGAAAATAGGCGTACACCAGAGACTTACTGATCCCTGCTTCGCGTCCGATGCTCTCGATACTGAGTTGCGAGACGCCTTCGCGTGCGACGATCGTGGCCGTATGATCGAGGATCAGCGACTTTCGCTGTTCCGGGCTCATCCGTTTTCGGGTAGGTGCTGCCTGTGTCGCCATCCCCTGCTGTTATCATAAATTACGGTGCAGCATAGAGTGCATTAGGTTCGGCGGGGCGTTCGGCCTGTACGCTGCTGCAAAGAAAAAAGATTGCCCTCGGGATCATAACCATATTGTATTTTCCATCCGTCTAGTAGGATGGCGGGACCAGCAAGCCGTATCCCCAGTTTCTTCAACCGCTTTTGATGACCCTTCAGATCATCTACTTCAAGCGCAATGGCATTATACCCGATTTCATCAAGATACCGGTCGCTTGCAGGTAAGGGGGTTTTCGGCTTCACATATTCCCAGACTTCGATTTCCATATTGCCAACATTGAACCAACCGCCCTTGATCGCAAGATCGTCGATATTGGCTACAGCATCCAGCTTGGCGTTGCCTTCTCGTTCGATTATGCGATGCGGCCCGCGTCCCAGCAATTTAGAGTAAAATGCAAGCATAACATCGAGGTCATGAACCGTGTTTGCGATATGGGTAATCCACGCCGGCTCGCTTCGTTTGGGGGCATCGAGCGTCTCATTCTCGATCATGATCCCGTCAGGATCACGACCATAGGCATAACGAACGCCGTATCCGCCAATGTCGACACCGTCAGGCTTATCGAACCGCGAAATGATGGAGAGACCTGCTGCCATGAAGCGCTTAATAGCGGGATCCTTTGACGAGGACTGGAAACAGATATGGGTGTAACCCGGACCAATAACCGGCCGAAGGTTAGAAGCTCCAGGCTTTCCCGGTTCAAAGTCCATCAGCTGGATTATTCCGGTCGGCATCTGCACCCAGGCAATTTCGATCTCTTTGTATTTTCGGGACAGCAAATTGCGAGGAAAAGCAGACCCCCTGATGCGGAAACGCTTTATAACTTTATAAGGTACAGCCTTGCTGTAAAATGCAACGGTCGCATCAATGTCGGAAACGGTTATTGCAGCATGGTGAAGCCCCTCAACCGCAAGATCATCTGTTGAACCAGATATACCGCCACCTTGGGAAGCAGCGGGGCCTGCCAGCATTATGGAAGCTGTCGCAAGAACAATGGCACTGCGGATCATTTGCGTTCCTTTCCTCTTTTCGGCTCGAAGACCAGCAGCACATTTCCTGGGATTTCGCCAAATTTGTCATAACCTGAATTTACGATCAGCATTCCGCCTGCGATAACTGGCCCAGCGGAATCTATGCTCCCGCCAGATCCTTTTACGCCGTTCACAGTCTTGAAGTTGCGGCGGGTATCGTAACTCCACAGCAGTGCGCCATCTTTCGTTGAATAGGCACGCAGCAGACCATTATGGGCTCCGCCGAACACGATGCCGTCAGTTGCAGTGACGGGGGCGGATATAGCGGTTTCGCATTCGAACTTGCGCTCCTTGCACGTGAACGGTTCGATACGGCTCCATTGCGGTTTTCCGGTAGCAATATCGAATGCGTGAATTCCCGGGCGGCGGGGGCCAACCGCGCCCTTGTTACCGGGTGTATCGGCTATGCCTACATATAAAGTGTCTGGATCGCTTGCCATGCCCCAGTGCACGCCGCCATTGAACCCGCCCATCCCGGCGCGCTGCCGCCACAGGATTTTCCCGCGATCGTCCGGGTCCAGAGCAAATATCATTCCCGATTTCTGGCCTGCAAGGATAATGTCTCGGCCATCTGCCAGTGTAGTCAGAATCGGAGGAGCACCAAAATCAAGATCCGGTCCGTCCTCGCGCGGGCAGTTGATGCCGTCGCCAAAGCTTTCACACGACGCATTCCAGGCGTCATTGGCGATTGTCTGCTGCCACCAGCGGATTTTGCCGGTTGCCAGTTCAAGTGCTATAATCGCATCGCTCATTGCCGATGCAGGCGAAGAATAATTTTCTCCTGTTCCGATATAGAGGAGGCCTCTTTTTGAATCGACGGTCGGTACCGACCAAACCGGCGCGCCAGAGGGTCCGAACGCCACCTGTCCCTGCTGGTCGACACCCGCTCGGCTCGCTGCATTAACTGTATGCATGCGCCAGAGGGATTTGCCAGATGCGGCATCCAGCGCGGTGATACCGCCGCGGAAGGTGCAGCATTCATATTCGGCTTTCAGCGCGCTCAACACTTCAGTTGAAGACATTGGTACGAAAAGGCGCCCCTCATATAGGGTCAGCGAGCCGGTAATCGTTCCCGCAGGATGATCCTGCACAGAACGCTTCCATTTCAGATTTCCCGTACGTGCATCGACGGCATAAACATTGGCATTGAAGTCGCCGAAATAGAGATAATCGGTTTTGCCCGACGAATCGGTTCCTAACGTTGGAGCACTTCGTACTTCAGCGTCAGCGTCGAATGTCCAAAGGACACACCCGGTCTCTCGGTCAAGGGCGTAGACCCGGCCGTCGGAGCTTCCAGTGTAAACTGCCTGTTCGGTTACCGCCGGCTGTGAACGGGCGCGTGCTGCATCGGGAAAAGCAAAGACCCATTTCAACTCGAGACTGCTTACGTTGGAAAGCGTAACTCCTCCCCGGCTTGCAGACTGGTAGCGGCGATTTTCAATTCCATTCCCCCACCGGTTCCAGATCGGTGTATCGTCACTGCTGATAGATCGATTGCACATGTTGCCGGCCACTTTTGCGGATTTAGCGCCCAAATATTGTGCGATCAGTTCACGCTCGTCAGAATTCAGCAACTGACCCTGCTGGCGCATAACTCCCGTTTCTAAGGCTGCAAGAATAGCGGCCGGAGTTCGTTTTTCCAGGGCTGCGCGGTTAGGGGCGCCACTCCCTTCTGTATCGTGACACATGGCGCAGTTTGCATCGTATAATGCCTGCGCGTGCACCCTGTCGCTATCTGTAAGACTCTCGGTCTCGCCGCAGGCTGATAGTGCGAAAAGGAATGCCGCAACTGCGAAAAGCCGCATTATGTGCATGATGATGAGAGCCTCCTAAACTCATTGCCGCAGCTTTTAGTCGTTATTGACGGTTAGTTCAATAACAGATACATCCGGAAGATGAAGTGGAATCTTGTTCTCGCACTCATGAGCGTTACGTTCCTGACAGCGCCTGCGACTGCACATGGTCGCCCGGCCGATCCTGCGGTTGCCTACGCCAACACGCACGGCTCTGGTGAGGCCCGATATAAGCAGGGCTGGTTTGGCACGGGTGATACGAGATTGCATTATGTCGAGGCGGGCGAGGGATCGCTTGTCATTCTGTATCACGGCTTCCCGTCCAACTGGTTCAGCTGGTTTGACCTTATGGAAACGCTGAAAGGTAAGCACAGGGTTGTGGCAGTTGACGGACTGGGCGCTGGATTATCCGGCAAGCCCACTTCACTTAAACCTTATCGGATTGACCGGCTCGGCAAGCAACTGGACAGGCTATCGCGACATCTGAACGGGAACCGGCGGTATATTCTTATCGGCCATGACTGGGGCGCTGCGCTCAGCATGGCTTATGCGCAGGCCTATCCGAAGCGACTGCATGCCGTAGTCGGCATGAGCGCGCCGCCCTACAATCTCTTCATGGAAATGGTGGCTAATAATGCAGAGCAGAGAGTGCGGTCGGCTTATATGCAGCGGTTTCGGACCATGACACCGGACAATATTCGTGAAAGCGGTTTTGCACCGCGTTTCGCAAAACAGGTTTATCAGAGCCTAAGGGATGAAGGGCACTTATCCGCCGAAGAAGCTGCGTTGTTTGAAGCCTCAGTTGGCTCAACTGAATCTATGGCTGGCGGAATAAACTGGTACCGCGCCAACGTACCTGATTTGGTGAGCCCCAAAACAACCCCGCGATGGCCTCACCACAACCGCCCCATTTCCGTTCCCGCATTGGTAATATGGGGCAGCGAGGATACCACCTTTGTTTCGACTTTCCTGGACGATATGGTGCGTTATGCCACGAAATTGTCGGTACTTCGACTTCCTGACGCGGGTCACATGACCCCGATTGAAAATTCGGAACAATCTTCGAAGAGAATTGCCGAGTTTTTGACTGGTGTGTGCGTCACACCTAGGTCTGTTACCTGTTAAAGTCAGCAGTCGTTGCGTCGAGTTAGCGTCTGGCACGTAATTGGTAGGTCGATGCTTATGGCGCAAAGCGACTGTTCACGCTAACGGCAGATGGGCCGGGTCCGGATTACCGGCTTCTGTGTGTGGATAGAAAAGCTCCCCTTTAAGCCGTCCAGACGCTTGGCGGTTCCCGCGAACATTGCAGATGGAGTGGATGGCTCCCGCTCACGGCATCTAGGTGCCAAGATGTGAAGGCCGTCAGGCATTCACGAGCAAAAGGAGCCACCCGTCATGGAGATTAGCACGATCGGCCTCGATTTGGCCAAGAACATTTTTCAGAT
>LNFM01004207.1_pt1 | contig 48846 bp, 49 predicted proteins | sample 596031 | NCBI WGS metagenome assembly LNFM01 (sample SAMN04254537, study PRJNA301005) | activated carbon metagenome | isolation source: dual media filters at the Ann Arbor, Michigan drinking water treatment plant | place: USA: Ann Arbor
CTGCAAGATCAGGCCGCGACCTTGATGGCCGTGGCCTTGCGCACGGCTGGAATGATGTCGGTCCCGAGCAGTTCCATCGCGCTCAGCACCTTGTCGTTTTCCAGGCCACCAATGCGGGTCCAGCACAGCAGTTCGTCGAAACCAAATTCCGCGCCGAGTCGAGTCAGTTTCTCGATGCAGTGTTCCGACTCGCCGCACACGATTGAATTGCCATCAACGATGTCGTCGAAATTCACCTGCGCCGCCAGATCGCGCGACCTACCGTAGCCCTCATAACCCTTGATGTCGACCTGGCCCTGCGGTGGCGCAACGTACTTGGCGATCGTCCGGTAGTACCAGGTGACACGCGGTCCGAAAGTCGAGCGCGCCTCCTCGCGCGAGCGGCCCGGGTACACCATGATGAGGCACGAAACCTTCCCAGTCGCCGGATCGAAGCCGGCTTCGCGCCGGCCCTTGCGATAGTTGGCAAGGCCTTCGCGCGCCATGTCGGCCGTCAGGCCGAACACCGTCGACATCAGCACGTTGTAGCCACAGCGGCCCGCGATCTCGAAGGTCTCAGGCGACAGACAGGCCATGTAGATCGGCGGCGTCGGTTTCTGCAATGGTTTGGGGCGCACGCAGATGTCGTCGAAATGATAGTGCTTGCCGTGATAACTGAAGCGGTCTTCGGTCCAGCACTTGTGGATGACTTCCATACCTTCGTGGAAGATCTCGCGCGAACGTGTCTGATCGAGGCCGAAACCCCGGTACTCCATTGGCTGATAGCCGCGACCGACGCCAAGTTCGACGCGCCCGTCGCTCATCAGATCGATGAACGCGAAATCTTCCGCGACTCGCACCGGATTATGAAAGGGCAGAATCACCACGCCCGTGCCCAGCCGGATTTTCGTCGTTCTGGCAGCGACGGCCGCCAGAGAAACCTGAGGAGAAGCGCAGTAACCGTATTCCGAGAAATGATGCTCCGCGGGCATCACCGTGTCGTAGCCCAAACGTTCTGCCTCGATCATCAATTCCATCTGGTTCTTCACGACTTGGTGTTCGGTGAACCCGACCGGATTTTCGAACAGATGCAGCATGCCTAGTTTCATGAAACCTCCTTTATGTGGTCACGGGGCGCCATTGATGAACGACCGGACGCCCTCGCGACTGATTCTCCGCCTGTCGTCCGCTGCAAGGGCTTGACCTGGATCAACACATGGTAGGTGTAGTTCGTGCCGCATATGGAAGAGGATGAGCGGCGTCGACCGGGAGTTCCATGACCATCATGGGCACTGCCAACCTGCGTCGCGCCGCAAGTTTTGCGTCGTCCCACCAAAGAAGGGCTCAAATGCATCACGTTGCGCCAACCCGCAGGCCTTGGCTCAATGTGGCCGCACAATCTCAGCCAGAATGCCTCCGTCACTCCATCTGGCAACCGCCGGTACGGCAAACGAATGTACGCGAAGCTCAAACCGCGCCGTGAGAATCCAGCGGTTCCAGGCCATTGATACTGCGTGCCTTCAGAGCATCGTGCACGGCAATCGCGCGAGCTTCGAGCGAGCCTTCGACCAATGAAGTCACCAGACGGTCATAAGTTGTCGGGCTGCGTAGCCGTCCTGCATTCGCCTGCAACATCGACGGTTTCCGCACGCCGAGTGCGTGGCCCAACGCGCCCAACGCCACGGATGGCTCTTCACACGCACGGTCGTAGTCATACAAGACGATGTTGTCATCTCCCTCACCAAGAACCGCCGTATACGCCTCGACCCAATAGCGCCACCAGTACTCCTCGTCCGTTGGATTCAGAGACGCAAGTTCTTCGCACCAGCCTCCGAAATTGATTGGACGCAACGCGGCTCCGAACTCGAAGTGCCCCAGATATTCCATGTAGCGACGTGCAAAAGAGTCTCGCGCATGCAGCTCACTGAACAGCGCGTGCTGGCGCCGCAGCGAAGCGACATGGCTATGCGGGTGGCGAAATGGAATTACGATCGCGCAATCCGGAAACATGGCTTTCAGTAGCGGTAACCGGGCTATGTTGGCGTTATTCTTGGAAAGATAACGCACGCTCTGCGGTTCCTTGCTTGACTTTCCGCTACCGAGCAGGGCCAGTTTGCGCATCTGATTGCGGAAAAATTCCTCGAATTCGACGTTGCGCTCCCGATCCGACCATGTCTGCACACGATCGGCGAGGAAATGATCAGGCCATGCGCTTTTCCAGAACACTTCTTCGAAGGCTTCCGGGCTGTCGAAGTCTATAGTCATTCCATCTCCATGCATGCGTGTAGTCGCCACGGCCTTGCTCCGGAAGAGTCTGGCGATCTTGTCCCACAACAAGGGGCACATGACGAACGGCATGCAACGGTAAGTATGAAAAACGAAATCCGGCAGTGTGCCGAGCATCTCCAGCAAAAGCGTCGTTCCAGCGCGAGGCAGCGAAGTCACGAATACGGGCTGTTCGACCACCACCGATGATATTGCGGCGGAAAAAAGCCGGTCTTCGAGATCTGAGATGACACGCTGAAAGGACGTTCCACTGAAGGCGAGGAGGTGAAGTGAGCGCTCGAGACCTGAGTACGGCGCTGGTGACATCAGCGGCGAACCAGAAGCACCAGCAGCATGAACGCGGACGAAACCGTAATGAATATGGCGTTGCCTGAAGCAGCAATAAGATCGTTGATGGTGAATGCACCTGCGACGATCGGCGCGACAAGACATGCCGTTGCCACTGCGCCGGCAAAGGTCAGGTTGAAAAGCAACCATGCGAATCCTTTCAGCAAGGCCACCGCTGCCTGTCTTGACGCTGCTTCTTTTGCATCCTCTCCAAGCGCCGGATCGAGAATTGTCGATTTGGCCAACCCGATTGTCCGAAACATTGCCTTCGTCTTGTGGACAGTTTCAGTTCGAATCAGGCACGCAACGAATGCCAGTACCGAGGCGCAGAGAAACACATACACCATCTATTTTCCTTCGGTATGCGCCAACTCTTTCTCTACCGTGCGCTGCTGATCTTCCAATGCGGCTGCCTTTCGTGCGCGACGCGCTCTAAGAAATCGGTTTACCGGATACCAAACGAACCCGACAATCGCGAAAAATACGGCGGCCAGCAAGCCGACGATGACGCCGACCACAGACAGCCCCGCACCGGGACCCACATACGCGTCGACGATTGACGGAAAGACTGTCGTGGCAAGAAGAGCGGCGCGGGCTATTTCGACGCGGTTGGCGCGATTCGCTGAATTCGATGTTTTCACCCAGGCATCCTCGCAACGTTTATTGTCCATAGATTGTAGGCCGCAATCACTACAGCCGACATGTGCGCCCTGTCACTGTGCTGGCAAAAATTTGAGTCCCGCAAGATCGATCCGAAGAGCCTCGAATGCGGACGGCGACTTTCCACGCTGGGCATGGCCCACGACGTACTCCCACACAACTTTTTTGTCCCTGGTCACTTCCAGCAGTCGACCGCTATTGGATTCCGTGATCAGATAGTTGCCATTTTCCAGCGGCTGCACCGAGCCACGGTTTTCGCTCACGAGCTCTGCCTCAGCCTCCCCGGAAAATGCCCAAACCTCGGCCCCCGTTCGAGGATCGATCTCCAATATGCGGGATTTGTGCTTTGAATCCATCCGGCCCTTATTGTCGAACAGCACCAGACCACCGTTAGACGTGAAATGCGCCGAATGTTGCTTACTCCAACTCCCACGGCGCGCCCAGACAATGGACTTCGAAGGCAGGTCGAGCACGGAGAGAACGCTGTCGGTCAGGTTCGACAACAGGATCTGACCAGGCTTCGCCACCTTCACCTGTTCTGCCAAGGCTTGCGTGACGATTTGCAGCGAGTTCGTATGCAAGACGTCTTTGGTATCCAGACCGTCCATCACGCCGGCATATTTCGAACGCGCAAACGCATCTACGATTGATATCCGCACTTCCTCCTTGCCATCCGCATCAAGCACGACCAGGACGTCATCGATGAAGTTGCGAGTGGTGAGATTTTCCAAGCCCGACTGCGGGAGATTGCGCGACTCATGGACCAGCGTGTAGATGCGGCCATCCGGCGCGACGTCCAGATGGTGATTCACGAGCGCAGGATAACGCCAAATAATCTGCGATTCACTGTTGAGCTTGATCAGGCCATAGGCGTATGGCCAGTGACCAGGCGCCTCGTAAATTGCCAACAAGTCGCCGTTCGGAAACACGTGTGTCTTGCGGAAGAAAATGAATTTGTCCGGGACTGGCAGTTCAATATGCGGGGCAGCGGGCCAAGCTTCGCTGAACGGCATCTTCCACTTGTGCACCATCTTGCCGGATTGATCGATGAGATAAGCCGCTGGTTCGTAGACCGACGAAAACAGTGTCAGGCCGGGCATCGTCAGCGCAGGGTCGTGCCGCAGTACACCGGATTTTGAAAAGCGCGAGGGGTAATAGTAGTACTCGCGCTCCACAGGGTCTGAAGTTCGCGGTGTGATGACGTTTACACGCAGGCTGGCCAGGGCTTCCTGCACTGTCTGCCATCGCCAATGGTTGGCAATTGCGGGTTGCAGCAGGACGCCGAGCAAGAATGCCAGTATCAGGATAGCAACTGCCGGCAGTATCCAGCGCAGGATGACCCATGCCCTGTGCGTCATTGATGCTCCATGTCTGCCGCAGCCGTCACCGGGTGTCGTGTTCAAAGTGGCGAGGTCGGCGGCCGGCATTATCTTGAAGCCCTATGTCCAGCCGCGCGCCGAGTACGCCCAGAGTAATACCGACGGCACATCAAGTTAATCCAATGCCGGTCAAAAATTGATTCCGATGGCTGTTTTGGGAGCTGCTCTTCTGGGGCCCTCGCCGACAGCCATCCGCCGATGGGGACAATTGCGCGGATGGTGACCTGTTCCCGACGCAGCCGGACGGGATTCACGAGACTCCTCAGAGCTCGCTCTCCGGATCTGGAACTGGGCCGCCAACGGACTGCCCATGCGCCATCGCCTTACGGCGCGATGTACTGCACGCGCACCAGCACGTCGTCACGGCTGCCGCGACGGACTCGCCCGACTTCCGTCGTATGCAGCGGAGGCAGGATTTCAGTCAGGCGATCCGAGCGGGCGACAACGGCGACGCCCTGCACAGCTTCGCGCGCGAGTTCGGTCAACGCCGTCGCATCATTCAGCGCGCGCACCCGGCGGTTCGCCGCATAGACGTACAGGCTCGGGCTCACGCCGAGCGTTGCGAGCGGGCGCCCTGCCCGCGCCTCTGCCGCGGCGAGTTCGACCAGCGCCTGCCCCTCGAAGCGCTCGCGACTCCACAGCACCCCCGTCATCGCGCCACCCGGCCAGATCAAGGCCGTGAATGTCGCGAGGGCGGCCATGACGGCGAGCCCCCGCGCGGCGGGCGCGCCGTCGTCGCGACGACGCAGCATCCGCCATGCACCCCACGCCCCGATGCTGCCGGCGACCAGGCTCAGGATCGGCGGCGTGAGCCACGCGAGGCGCCCGCTCGCGACGAGCACCCAGCCCGCGCAGGCGAGCGCAAGCACGCCCTGCAGCAGCAGCGCGAGTTGCACGAGCTGGCGCTGCCACGGCGTCAGCGTGGCGCGGAACACCGTCGCAACCGAATGGGCGAGGATCAGCACGAGTGGCACCAGCAACGGCAGCAGGTAGAAAAAGCGATACTGCTTGCCGAATGACAGGCCGACGGCCGCCACGGCCAGCGGCCACCACAGCCAGCCGGTGTCACGCCGCGCCGGCCGCAGGCACAGTCCGGCGAGTGCCAGCAGCACGAGCGGCAGCCACGGCAACAGCATCTCGAGCGGACGGTAGAGGTAATACGGATCCCCGAGCCGCGACCACGCCGGCGTCAGCAGCGTGCCGGCAAGCTGGCTGTCACCGAGCGTCGCCGGCTCGACGCGCACCCGCAGCCAGCCCCACCAGGCGAGCGACGGCAGCGTGACGATCGCAAGCCCCGGCAACAGCCGCAGACGCCGACCCGGCGCGCGCAGGTCGCGCGCCTGCAGTGCCGCCTGGACGACGAGCCCCACGAGCGCGAGCGCCGGCAGATGCGGGCCCTTGGTCAAGGTTGCGCACGCGCATGCGACCCACATCACGCCGACTGCCCCGGCCAGGCGCGACGGCGCCCCGGCCGGAGCACGCAGCACGTGGATGCCGGCGGCCAGCATCAAGGTCGTGAAGAACGCGTAGAGCATGTCCGGACGGGCATCGTGCGTGAAGCTGAAGTAGCCCGCGCTGCTGACCAGCACGAGGCCGGCGAGCAGTGCGGTGAGCCGGTCGTAGAGTGCGACACCGAGTGCGAGCGCCAGACCCACGAGTCCGAGTCCGGCCAACGCCGACACCAGCCGCGCATGCGCGGGCGCCACATCCGGCAGCGCGCCAGCCACGCCGGCGACGACGCCCGTCAGCCAGTAGTTCATCGGCGGCTTGTTCAGTCGCGGCACGCCGTTGAAGGTCGGCACCAGCCAGTCGCCGCGGACACTCATTTCACGCGTGGACTGGGCGACGAAAATCTCGTGCGAATCGAGCGGCAGGCTGTCCAGCGCCGGCAGCGCGACGATGAGACCGAGCACGATCACGCACGCACAGCACACCCACCACGCGAATCGGCCGTCGAGAAAGCCCGGCGCGCCCGGTTCACTGTCGAGCACGTCATCGATGATGTCCTTGTTCATGCGTCCTGCAGCATCTCAACGCGGGCCGTAGTCCGCGAGCTCGCTGTTCCAGCGCGCGTCTTCATAATGGAGCGTCTTGACGACGCCCGGGACCGCGGGGGCATACCACACCGTCAGCGTGGCACCGGTTTCCATCATGCCCACCTTCTGCTTGTCATAGCATTCGATGCGAAAGGCCTCGAGTGATCCGGCGGCGACTTCGACCGCGCCGAAATCGGCGACCTCACACTTGATCCGCCCGTCCCAACGCAGGCTCTCCTGCGCGAGGTAGCCCGTGTAGGGCTGCTCCCAGCGCTGCCCGACGGCGAGCGGAAACTGCACGACCGGGTACCAGGGTTCGAACACCACCAGGGGCGCACCGGTGGCATCGGTGATTTTGTGCAGGTTGCAATGACCGTCGACACTCAGGTGCGAGGTGTAGCCACCGCAGGTGCTCTGAAGTTCGCCGTCCGCACTGGTCGCGCCGACCGTCCAGCGCTGGCAGTCCACGCTGCCAACACGCCCGACGAACACCTGATAACTGCCGGGCACCGGCACCGGTTGCGCGGCGACGGTGGCCGTGGCCGCAGGCGAGACGTCCGGCAGGTCGATCTCCGACGCCTGCGCCAGAACCATGCCGGGCGACAGACAGAGCACAGAGAGAAACAGACGCTTCGACACTGGGTTCCTCGAGCTTGGACAATCGCTTCGACGCTGGACGCGCCAAGTTAGCCGGAAGCAGCAAGGGCGGCAATCGTCGCTTTGACAGCGGCCGCGACCGCTGCCTATGGTGACGGCTGTTTCCACAGCGGACATCCCCATGTACTTCGCCACCGCCCAAGGCATGCGCCCCGCGCCACTGACTCACAATCCGTTCAACGCGCTCGTGATGCCGCGGCCCATCGCCTGGATCAGCACGCTCGATGCAAACGGCGTGGCCAATCTCGCGCCCTACTCCTATTTCAACGCCGTCTGCGCCGATCCGCCGTACGTGATGTTCGCGCCGAACAGCGCGGTGCCGGGACAGACGAAGGACACCTGCCGCAACCTTGCCGACGTGCCCGAGTTCGTGGTCAGCCTGGTGTCCGAAGACGACGGCGTGCTGATGAACGCGACGTCGAAGGCCTACCCGCCGGGCGTCGACGAGTTCGCCGCCTGCGGCGTCGCCCGCCTGCCCGGCGAACTGGTGCGGCCCCCGCGTGTCGCGAGCGCGAAGGCGGCGCTCGAATGCCGGGTGTTCCAGATCGTCGACCTGCCGCTGAGTGCCGACGGTCGCCTGAACAGGGTCGTCATCGGCGCAGTCGTCGGCATCTACGTCGCGGACGATTTGATCGACGCAAACGGCATCATCGACGAGCGCAAGCTGAAGCCGCTGGCCCGCCTGGGATACATGAACTACGGCACCCTCGGCGAGGTCTTTGCAATGGGTCGCCCGCTTTGACACCAGTCGTGGCGGTGGCCGGCAACGCCGCATGGCCGGTTGCCACCCCACGCTTCAGAAACTCCGCCGGGCGTCGCTAACAGGCTCTGACCCTATCCGTACTCCGAGGTGACTTATGGCGAAACCACGCATGTCCGACTGTCCGCTCTACGGGCTGCTTCGCATGGGCGAAATCGCCGAGTTCAACAAGCGCCGCGCCAAGGGCGAGAGCTGCGACCTGGTCGGCGTCGATCTCAGCCGGCTCGACCTGCGCGGCATGGATGCCAAGGGTCTGGACCTGCGCGACTGCTACTTTCGGATGTCCGATCTGCGCGGCATTGATTTCCGGGATGCGAATCTCGAAGGCTCGAGCTTCGCGCAGGCCCATGTCTCCGGCTGTTTCTTTCCGAAGGAACTCGGACCGGCCGAACTGCACGTCGCGCTCGAACATGGCACGCGGGTTCGCTACGGGACTTGACTGAATCGCGGCTTGACCCCGCTCCTCCCCTTCCACCAGGTCCGCCGGCGCAGCGCCGCGCGAGGCCCTGGCTGACGCAGCGACCGCGCGCCTTGCTTACCCGCCTGCAGCAGGTCGCGCGGCCCTGACCGAGCGCTGACCTGCCATGCGCCGCGGCCGCTGCGAGCGCGGTCAAAAGGGCCGTTCACCTCAGTGGTGATGATCGCCGTGATCGTGGTGATGACCGTGATCGTGATGCTCGGCGTGCGCCGCCTGCGCCGCACGCAGCGCTTCGCGTTCCGACGCCAGCCGTGCGGCCGGCACCAGCCCCTTGCGGCTCATCAGCTTCTCCGCCGCACTGAGCCACAGCTCGTAATAGGGCTGATGCGGCTCACGCGCCGCGTCGGCCGCGACTTCGCCGCTCAGCGCATCGACCCATTCCTGCCATTCGAAGCGGCCCTGCTGATGCAGATGCACGACGAGCGCAAAGGCCTTCGCTTCCCATGGCGCGGCGAACACCGCACCCTCCTCGTCCCTGGGCAGGCCCGGCACCGCGGCCAGGTTAGGCAGCACCGGACAGTTCGCCTGCCCGCTCACGGCGCCGGGTCCATGTAGTCGTCCCACACGTCGACGACGATGAAGTCACGCTCGCCGCCTTCGCGTCCCCACACGTCCTTCGCGCTGAACTTCACGCTGTAGACGTGCTGGGGGCTTTCGCCCAAGCCGTGCGCATGGGTGTCGGGAAACGAGAACACGCCGTAGTCGCGCTCGACGACGCCGACGCGATCGTGCAGGTAGCGCGGCATGCGCGTGTGGCCGCGTGGATTAATGTTGCGCGTGCGGATGCGGTCACCGACCTTGAAGCGCGGCGCGATGTCGACGTCGACGCGCGCGCTCGAGCCGGCAAGTGCCGCGCCGAGCGCCTGTTGTGCATTGATCGCCATTACGCAGCCCCCTGCGCGATTTCCGCGCGCCGCGCGGCCAGTTCCTGCGCCGTGATCGCGCCCTTCTCGACGAGCAGCGTTTCGTACGCATGCAGCCAGTGCTCGTAGTAGCTCGTGTTCAGATAGGCCGGTGCGCCCATCTTCTCGATCGCATGGCGCAGTTCATCGATGTTGAAGTAACCGCAGGCGAAGATCGGCAGGAACATGCCGAACACGCGCCGTTCCCACTCGGCATGGAACACCGGCTCGTTCTCTTCGACGACGATCGGCCCCATGCCGTCCATGCCGCCCAGGTCGTGTACACCGTTCATGTGATCCGCCTCCTATGCCTTGAGCTTCGTCACGCCGATCATCGCGTCCCGCGTCACGAGCGCCGCGAGCGCTTCCTCACTCATGCCCTCGGTGCCCGCCGGCCGCTCCGGCAACACCATGAAGCGCACCTCGGACGTGCTGTCCCACACGCGGACTTCGGTCTCCGGCGCGAGCTCGGTGCCGAACTCGCGCAGCACGCCGCGCGGATCGCTGACCACGCGCGAACGATACGGCGCGGACTTGTACCACACCGGCGGCAGCCCCAGCGTCGGCCACGGGTAGCATGAGCACAGCGTGCAGACGAGCACGTTGTGCACCTCGGGTGTGTTCTCGACGACCACCATGTCCTCGCCCTGGATGCCCGAGTAGCCGAGTTCCGCGATCGCGGTCGTGCCGTCGGTCAGCAGGCGCTGCTTGTACGCGGGGTCGACCCATGCGCGGGCCACGACCCGCGCGCCGTTGCGCGGCCCGACCTTGTGCTCATAGGTGTCGATCAGGGCATCGACGGCGGCCTGATCGATCAGGCCTTTTTCCAGCAGCAGCGACTCCAGGGCCTTGACCCTGATCTCGACGTCGCTGAGCGGACGTGTGTGTGCGGATGACGCCATGGCGTGCCTCCTCAGGCTTTCTTCCAGTCGAATGATTGTTCGAACGCGTGCGATGCGCGCAGGATGGTGCTCTCACCGAAGGACTTGCCGATGAGCATCATGCCGACCGGCAGTCCCTGCGACATGCCACAGGGCACGTTCATTGCCGGATGGCCGGTGACGTCGAACGGCGCCGTATTCGGCAGCATCTCGAGCGCGCGCGCGATGTATTCCTCGCGCGAAGCATCCGGCGGCGGAATGCGCGTTGCCTTCATCGGCAACGTCGGCATCACGAGCAGATCGACCTGCTGGAACATCGCGTCGTAGGTCGCCTTCAGTTTGAGCGCGAGATTCTGGGCCTTCGCATAGAAATGCCCGTGATAGCGCGTCTGCATGTACTCGCCCAGCATCAGCACGAGCTTGGTCGTCTCCGACAGGTCGTTCGGGCGCGTGTGCCAGCCGCGCGCGAACGCGTCGAGCAGCGAGGTCGTGTAGTAGCCCTTCCAGTTCGTGCCCATCGAATTGCCCTTGAGCATCAGCGCGGTCGCGCCTTCGATGGCAATGGCATTCCAGATGTGGATACCGTCGCGATGCATCGGGACAGACACCGTCGAGACCACTGCGCCCAGTTGCTCGAAGCGGCCGGCAGCCTTCAGCACCAGGTCGTCGACGTCCGCCTGCGACAGGCCCGGCCATTCGAAACCTTCCGGCACGATACCGATGCGCATGCCCTCGATATTGCCCGTCAGCGCCTTCGTGTAGACCTCCGGGCGCACGCGGTACTGCCGCGGATCCATGCCGTCTTCACCGGCGATGACTTCCAGCAGCAGCGCGACGTCGGCGGTGCTGCGCGCCATCGGACCGAGATGATCGAGCGTGCTCTCGATCGGAAAGGCGCCGGTGTACGGCACGAGCCCGTGCGTGGGCTTCAGGCCGTAGACGCCGCACCAGCACGCCGGCATGCGAATCGACCCACCCTGGTCGCCGCCGATCGCCATGTCGACTTCGCCGGCCGCGACGAGCGCCGCGCTGCCCGCCGACGAACCGCCCGCCGAGCGCGTGTGGTCGTGGGGGTTGAGCGTCGGGCCATTGTCGGTGGTGTGGCTGCCGCCGGAAAAGCACAGGCTTTCACAGTCGGCTTTGCCGGCAATCTCGCCGCCAGCGTCGAGGATGCGCGTGACGATCGTCGCATCGACATCGGGCACGTAACCCTCGAGCACCGAAGTGCCGTTCATCATCGGCACGCCGGCGACGCAGACGTTGTCCTTGATGGCGATGGTCTTGCCGCGCAGCGGGCCACGCGGCGCCCCCTTGATCGACGTTTTGTAGTACCACGCATTCAGTGGATCTTCGCTGCGCTCCGGGCGGTAGCCGGGCGTGCGCGGATACTTGACCGGCAGCCGCGGTTCGACGAGTTCCTGCAGCCGCTGGTAGGACGCCAGCGTGCCGCCCATCAGGCCCTGAAAGGACGCGAGGTCCTCGGGGCTCAGGTCGAGGCCGAACTGCGTGGCGATGTATTGAAGCTCATCGAGCGAAGGCGTCTTGACGATAATGGCGGCTACTCCCCGTCTGCTTGTCCGGAATGAAAGCGGCCTTGCGGTGACCGCTGTAGGTTGCCCGTCAGTTCGCGCAGGCGAACACCTGGTACTCGACGCGATTGGGCATCACGCGTCCCTGGCCGACGGCGATCACCCGATTCAGCCAGCGATAGCGCTCGTCACCCGTTTCGAAACGCGGCTGCGAGAAGAAATGCTGATCGCCGAAGCGGGTTTCGCCCTGGCCACCGAGTGCCGCCATCACCGCGTCGGTGACTTCCAGCCGCCCGAAGTACTGTACGTAGATGATCGCGCCGTCGTGGGTCTCGAAGGTCGCGCGCACATCGAGGTGCCCGATTCCTTCGCTGTCGAGCAGCAGCCAGTCGCCGCCGCCGGTCAGCAGCCGTCCGCGCAGACGCGGCCCTTCGAACGCGCCGCCCGAGACTTCGAACACCATCCGGTTGCCAAAAGGCCCCTGCCCCACCGCCACGGCTGGCAGCAGGTCGGCGTAGTAGGTCATCAGTGGTTCGAGTCGCATCAGGAGAGCTCCCGGGTCCAGGCGTGAACGGTGGCGGATGGTCGCAGGTCATTTCACCATATTGCCATCCGATATCGAACCCCTGCCGTAGACTGTGCCCATGAGTACACGCATTTTCCTGTTCACTGCCCTCGTGCTGGCCTGCCTGGCGGGTCCGGCGCAGGCCACGACCGAGCCGCGCTGCGCCGGTCCCGGTGCCGCCGACGGCTACGCGCGACGCAACGGCGCCGACGTCCTCGAATTCGACGTGCTGCGCAACGGCAAGCGGGTCGGCCTTCATCGCACCCGCTTCGCGCGCGAGAACGGGTACCTGGTCGTGTCGTCCGAGATGGAGGTGACCATCCGCTTCCTGATGATCGCGGCCTACCGCTACCGCTATACCGCGACCGAATACTGGTGCGAAGGTCAGCTCGTCCGGCTCGACGCCACCGTCGACGACAACGGCGATCGATCCCGGTTCAAGGCCCGGGCCAAGGGCGCCCGGATCGAGATCGACGGTTCAACCGGCCGCGCCAGCGCGCCGCTGGGCCTCATCAGCACGAATCACTGGCACAGCGGCGTGCTCGAGGCGCGAGCCGTACTCAATACGCTGACCGGGCGGGTCAACCAGGTCCGGCTCGAGCGCTGCCCACCCGCCACGGCCGAAGGACCGGCCGGCACGGACTGCTACGACTACACCGGCGACCTCGACGCGCGCGTGTGGTACGACGCTGCGGGCCGCTGGGTCGGCCTCGCGTTCGACGGCAAGGACGGCTCGCGTTTTCTGTATCGCTGCCGCCGCTGCGCCGCGCCGGTCAACGCGAGTTGAACGCCTCGCCCACCGTGCGCTTTGACACCACCAATCCGGGCGAGCCGCCCCGGCGTACTATCGCCACTGGAACGACGCGACGGGGGGGCTGATGCGGGTGTGGATTACCGGCGCGAGCAGCGGCATCGGCCTTGCGATGGCGCAGCACTATGCGCGAGAGGGCCATGAAGTGATCATCTCGGCGCGCCGCGCGGAGACGCTCGCCAGCGCCGCCGTGACACTGCCCGCCCACCCGTTGCCGCTGGATGTCACCGATCGCGACGCCGTGCATGCCGCCGTCAGGCGCATCGAGACTGAGCGCGGTCCGATCGACCTCGCCATCCTCAATGCCGGCACCTATGTCGTGACGCCTGCGGCCGAGTTCACCACGGAGGTCGCCGCGCGCATGATGTCGGTGAACTACTTCGGTCTGTGTCATGCACTCGAAGTCCTGATGCCGCTGATGCGCGCGCGTGGCCGCGGACAGATTGCGGCGATGTCGTCGCTCGCGGGGTATGTCGGCCTGCCCTATGCAGGCCCGTACGCCGCATCGAAGAGCGCCGTGATGCGCCTGTGCGAGTCGCTGGTGTCGGAACTCGCGCGCGACGGCGTGCAGATCAGCGTGATCAACCCGGGCTTCGTGCGCACGCCGTTGACGGACCGCAACGATTTTCCGATGCCGTGGATCGTGGAGGCCGACGACGCGGCGCGCTGGATTGCGCGGGATCTCGCCGCCGGACGTTTCGAGGTGCGCTTTCCACGCCGTCTCGCGTGGTCCATGCGCCTGCTGTCGATGCTGCCCGAACGCCTGTACTTCGCGATCACGAAACGGATGCTGCGGCCCGCATGATTCCGCCGGGCGTCGAACGCTACGTCGGATTCATGACGTCGCTGGCGCCGGCGAGCCTCGCCGGCGTCGAGGCCATCGTCACCGACGACATGCATTTCCGCGATCCTTTCAACGATGTCCACGGCCGCGCACATTTCGTGCGCTGCCTCGAGGACATGCTGCATCAGCTCGACGACCTGCGCATCGATGTCACGCACGTGGCGCCGCTGTCGGCACGCGGCTCGGCCGTCGACGGCAAATCGCGTTTCGCGCTGTACTGGCACTTCGGGGGCAGGCTGAACAAGCTCGGTGGGCGTCCCTGGGCGGTCACCGGCGTGGCCGTAATTGCGCTCGCCGCGGACGGGCGCGTGCAGGAACACCTCGACTACTGGGATGCCGCCGGCGGCCTCTATGAGCAACTGCCGCTGCTCGGTGGCCTGCTACGCTGGGTGCGGCGACGCTTCGCGGTGCCCTGATTTCAGCACCAGGCCGATCGCGGCCAGCTTGAGCAGCACCGGCACACCGGCGTACAGCACGAGCAGCGTCAACGTCGCGGTCCGATCGAGGGGCTGCTCGGCGACATAGCCGCCGACGTCGAGTCCCATGAAGCCGATGGCGACGGCGGCAGCCAGCGCCGCCTTCGTCGCCATCGACCAGATGCCGAAGAACAGCGCGCCGCGCGCGACCCCGGACTCGCGCGTATCGCGCTCGATGACATCGGTCTGCAGCGCCGGTGGCAACACGAGATCGGCGCCGAGCAGCGCGCCCGTGATCGCGCAGATGAGCGCATAACCGAGATGTGAGGCGGGTGACAGCAACCCCACGCACGCGAATACCGCGCTGGCCGCGACCATCGCGGCCACCCATACCTGCGCCTTGCCGTGGCGCCGCGCAAGCCGCGGCCAGGCCGGCATCGCGAGCACCGCGCAGCCGAAGTACAACAGCATCAGCCAGTTCAGCGCCTCGTCGTCGAGTCCGAAGTAGGCGCCGACGATGATCGGAAACAGCACCGACGGCAGCCCGTTCGCGAGCCCGTTGACGAACCATGCCGCCAGCAGGCGTGAGAACGCGCGATTGCGCAGCAGATCGCGCATCGCGCGCACGCCCCAGGGCGGCGGCGCGCCGGCGGGCGGCGGCTGCGGCAGGCGGACGAGCAGCACGAGAAAGCCCGGCACGCCGAGCATTACGGCGATGGCGGCAAGGCCCGCCGGTCCGGCGAGATCCGGGCGCTCGAGCACCCGCGCCAGCACGGGCGCGGCGACCGCGATGCACATGCCGAGCAGCATCGCCGCCTCGCGCGCGCCGACCAGCGTCGTGCGCAAACCCTGATTCGGGAAGTCCGACGCCCATGCCGCGTGCGGCACGGCGACCAGCGACCAGCCGATGAACAGCAGCAGCGACCAGCCGAACAGGTACAGCGGCGACGCCGCCCCGCCCGGATGGGTGACGGCCCACAGCGCGATGCCGGCGATGACGGCGCCCACGGCAATGACCGGCTTGCGCCGCCCGAGGCGCGAGCGCAGGCGGTCGCTCAGGGCGCCGGCCAGCGGATCGGCGAGAAAATCCAGCGCGCGCGCCGCGGCGAGCGCCGCGCCGGTCGCGGCGAGCCCGAGCCCCAGATCCTCGGCGTACCAGGTCGGCAGCAACACCGCGATCGGGATCGTGGGCACTGCGAGCGCGAGGCCCGGCGCGGCGTAGGCCGCGATGTCGGCAGCGCCGGTCGTCGCCGGCGCGAGGCCCTGTTGCCCGTTGGGGTCAGACACCGATCGTCGGCTCGACCCTCAACTGCACGACGTCGATCGCGCCGAGGCGAAAGCCGGCTTCGCAGTAGCACAGGTAGTAGCGCCACAGGCGGTGGAAGCGCTCGTCGAAGCCCATCGGCACGAGGCTCGGCCACGCGGCCTCGAAACTCTCGCGCCAGATCGCGAGCGTGCGGGCGTAGTCGAGGCCGAAACGCACCGTGCGCGTGACCGCGAGCCCGGCCTCGCCGAACACCCGCGCGAGAATCTCCTCGGTCGGCAGCATGCCGCCCGGAAACACGTGGCGCTGGATGAAGTCCGGCCGGCGGCGATAACTGTCGTAGCGCGGCGGATCGATCGTGATGATCTGCAGGCCGGCGATGCCACCGGGCTTGAGGCTGCGGGCGAGTGTCTGCGCGTACTGCGCCCAGTACTGCTCGCCGACAGCCTCGAACATCTCGATCGAGGCGATGCGATCGTAGCGGCGGTCGAGATCGCGATAGTCACGAAGTTCGATGTCCGTCTGCGCGCTGACGCCGGCCGCGGTGAGGCGCGCCGTGGCGTACTTGACCTGTTCGCGCGACAGCGAAATACCGTGGACTCGCGCGCCGAGCTGCGCCGCGTGCTCGGCGAAGCCGCCCCAGCCACAGCCGATCTCCAGCACGTCCTGATCCTTGCCGAGTTCGATCAGCGCGCCGAGGTGCGCGTACTTGCGCGCCTGCGCCGCGGCGAGCGTTTCGTTGGCGTCGGCCGGCTCGGCGAACAGCGCCGACGAATAGGTCATCGTCGGGTCGAGCCACGTCGAGTAGAACGCATTGCCGAGATCGTAGTGATACGAAATGTTGCGCCGACTCTGGCGCCGTGTATTCGTGTGCAGCCGATGCCACAGCCGGTTGAACCAGCGCACCAGCGGCAGGCCTTCAATCGAATTGCCGGCGCGATCTTCGTTCGCGCCCAGCAGCATCAGCAGCCCGGTCAGATCCGGCGTCGTCCATTCATCATCGAGATAGGACTCGGCGAGTCCCATGGCGCCACCGGTGACGACTCGCCACACCGCGCGCGTCGAGTGCAACTGCCAGCACGCGACCTCGTCGCCCTCACCGCGAAAGGTATGGCGACGCCCGTCCGGCAACTCGACGGTCAGAGTACCGCGGCGGATGCGCGCGCCGATGCGCCGCAGCGCGAAATCTGTCAGACGCGCCGCAGGACCGAGGCGCCGGGCGGCCGGCGACGACAGGGGCAGTGCGTCAGTGATCGAAGGTTCCGACATAGGACTTGGGCTCCATGGCAGGGGGTCGGGAATGAAAACGGATACCTTTCAGCCACAGGCGCAGGGCTTCCCAATGGATGCCCGCGATGACCTTGAAGGTGGCGAACGGAAAACGCAACAGCGCCAGGCACAGGTGGCGCGCGCCCCACGGCTGGCGGCGCCCCGTGAAGCCGGCGTGCAGTCGCAGCCCCTCGTCGTCCTCGTGGCGAATCGACAGCGCGAGGCGTTCGCCGGGCCGCGTCATCGTGAAGCGGTAGCGGCCGTCGAGATCGCAGAACGGCGAGACGTACATCGCCTTGTCGCAGTGCTGGCGGATGACGGTGGCGTCGGGCGCGACGGGCAGCAGGTAGTTGACCCGATCGCCGAAGGTGTTGTTGACCTCGTAGAGCATGGCGACGAGTCGCGTGTCGTCGTAACAGTACACGACACTGATCGGATTGAAGACGTAACCGAACATGCGCGGCAGGCACAGCACTTCGAAGCGGTACGGCCGGTCGGGGTAGCCGGCGTCGCGCAGCGTGGTGAGCAGCGTGTCGCGAAACGCGCGGCCGTCGCCGCGTCCGTGATCGGCGTCGTGGAAAGACATCAGGCCCGGCCGGTTCCAGGCGAACAGGCGCGAGCGGCGATCGAGCAGCGGCAGTTCGTCGAGATCTATCAGCAGGTAGAACAGCGAGTACGAGAGATCGTGCACGCGCGGGCGCGCACGGTGATGGGTCACGCGGCCGAAGTAGAGCCCGGAGCGCAACATCAGGCCCTGACGCCGTCCGGTGACGGCAGGCGCGTGCGCGCCGACGGTTCGGCGAGCGTCCACGGTCGGCGCACGCCGCCCAGGGATTCGGCGACCCACAGCCCGGCCTCGAGCGCGTCCTCGTGGAAGCCATAGCCGAAATAGCTGCCGCAGAACCAAGTCCGCCCGACGCCCTGCAGGCGCGCGAGCTCGCGCTGCGCATCGAGCGCGGCGAGATCGAACAGCGGGTGGTCATACGTGAACTCGCGCTCGACCGTGCCCGCGCGCGGCTCGCGCGGCGGATTCAGCGTCACGAAATACTGCTGCCGGGTCTTCAGCGGCTGCAGCAGGTTCATCCAGTAGGTGACGGCCAGTGAATCGGGTGCACTCAGGTAATTCCAGCTCGCCCACGCCGCGCGACGGCGCGGCATCAGCGCCGGATCGCGATGCAGGACGGCGCGGTTGCGACTGTAGCGGAAGGCGCCGAGCAGGCGTTGCTCGTCAGCGGTCGGTTGGTCGAGCAGCGCGAGTGCCTCGTCGGCATGCGTGGCGACGACGACCTGGTCGAAGCTGAACCGACGGCCGTCCTCGAGGTGGATGACGGCTTCGTGCGCATGCCGCTCGAGGCGACGGATGCGGGCGCGCACCTGCGCCCCGCCGGACAGGCCGGCGACCAGCCGCCGCACATACTCGCGGCTGCCGCCGACGACGGTGCGCCACTGCGGGCGGTTCGTGTACTGGATCAGGCCGTGGTTGGCGAAGAAGTCGATGAAAGCCGCGGCGGGATAGTCCGCTATCTGCGCGTCCGTCGCCGACCAGATGGCGCCGGCCATCGGCAGCAGGTGATCGTCGCGGAAGGCCGCCGAATAGCGATGCCGATCGAGCAGCGCGCCGATCGACAGGCGGTCGCGCACCGCCTCGGCGCGATAGCCCGGCGCGGCGCGGTAGAAACGATTCAGATCGAGCAGCATCCGCCAGAAGCGCGGCCGTGCGAGGTTGCTCGCCTGGGCGAACAGACCGGCGAGGTTCGTGCCGGCGTATTCGAGTGCACCACCGCGCAGCGACACGGCGAAGGACATGTCGCTGTCCGCGGTCGGCACGCCAAGGTGCGCGAACAGCTGGACCAGGTTCGGATAGTTCAGCGCGTTGTAGACGATGAAACCGGTATCGACCGGCACGCCGGCCGACTCGCCCGGGACTTCGACGGTATTGCTGTGGCCGCCGAGATAGCCATTGGCCTCGAACAGCGTGACGTCGTGGCGTTGGCTCAACAGCCAGGCCGCACTGAGGCCGCCGACCCCGGCACCGATCACTGCAATGCGCTGCCCGGTCGCGCGCTGGCTGCCGTCCGCCATACCCCTTCCCCCCTGATGCCTCTGCCGCTCTACGCCCCGGCGGCTGTTCCCGGATCACTGCAAGCGAGTCACGCCGGCCGTGATCCGGCTGACACATCGCCGCGTAATCCGGGCATGCTGCACAAACTTATGACCAAACCACACGACCCCACGGCACACGAACCCACGGCCGACGATGCAGGCACCGACGGCGCTGCCATCGTGCCGTTCCCAGTCGACGCCGGCCGGACCGAGGAAAACGACTCAGCCGCGCATGAAACGCAGTTGCTGGTGCGCGTGCGCGACCAGCGCGACCGGAACGCCTATCAGGCGCTGTTCGGGCTGTTCGCCGGCAAGGTGCAAGGCTATCTGCGCCGCACGGGCATCGACCCCGCGGATGCCGAGAACATTCTGCAGGACATCATGCTTGCGGTCTGGCAAAAGGCCAACCTGTTCGACCCGCAGCGGGCGTCGGCACGGACCTGGATTTTCTCCCTCGCGCGCAACCGGCTGATCGACATCAAGCGCTCGCTGAAGCGGGAGTATGCGGCCCTGGAGCGCTATTCGCTCGAAACGGCCGACGACCAGGTTTACGAAGAAGACATGCTGGCACGGGCGGCCGGCGGAAAATCGGTAGCTTTGCTGGCCCATCTGCCGCCCGAGCAGGCCAGCGTTCTGCTGATGGCGTATGTCGAGGGCAAGTCGCATCGCGAAATCGCGCTCGAACTCAAACTGCCGATCGGCACCGTCAAATCCCGTGCGCGACTGGGCTTCCAGCGCGTACGTGCCCTACTGGAGCAAGCAAAGTGAGTGTCACCCGCCACCCGGATTCTGCCTGGTTGATCGACTACGCCTGCGGCAACCTGTCGCGCGGTTTCGAGCTGGTCATTTCAGCGCATCTGATGGCCTGCGCCGTCTGCACCGAGGAAGTCCGCCGGGCCGAGCAGCTGGGGGCCGAACTGCTGTTCGGCGGGCAGCCGGCAGCGCCCAAGCTGACCGCGGTTGACGTGCTCGACGCTGAAGGCGGCGATCTGTCCTGGTTGACCGCGCGCTTTGCGCTGCGGCCGGCGGTCGGTACCACGAGCCTGCAGGCCTTCGTCGACAGCTACCTGGACTGCGGTCTCTCGGCGCTGCCCTGGCGCAAGGCCGGCCGCGGCCTGCAGGTCGCGAAGCTGCGCGCCGACGAGCACGAGCGGCTGTGGGTGCTGCGCGCGGCACCGAACACCGTGCTGCCGCGACACACCCACGCCGGCAGCGAACTGACGCTGGTGCTCAAGGGCGCCTACTTCAACGGCGACACGATCTACGCCGCCGGCGACCTCGAAGACGCCAACGAAACAACCGACCACCAGCCGATCGTGACCCGCGACGCGGAGTGCATCTGCCTTGCCGCGACCGAGGGCCCGCTCCGCTTTGCGTCCTGGGCGCCGCGCCTGGTCCAGCGCTATCTCGGCATCTGAGCCCCCGGCAGAAACCTCAGCCCCGGGCCGTCATCGCGGCCAAGGGTTTTGCGCAGACGGTTAAGGCCTTATCCTAGGCCCCCCCCGCCGGGCCCCCTGCCCGGTCAGCGCTTCCGAGAGGTTCCATGACCGCTTCCAGCAAGTCTCCGGCAGATTCCCGGCAACGGGTGGGCATCGTGGGCGGCGGCCAGCTCGCGCGCATGATGGCCGAAGCCGCCCCGCATCTCGATCTCGAACTGACCGTGCTCGACCCGACGCCCGGCGCGCCGGCCAGCGACTTCGCATCGCAGATCGTCGCCGACTACGACGATCGGTCGGCCCTGCGCGAACTCGCGCAGGCCAGCGACGTCGTCACGCTCGACATCGAGGCGGTCAGCGCGTCCGCGCTCGCGACGCTCGAAGCGAGCGGCGCCACCGTCGCGCCGTCGAGCCGGGTGCTCGGCATCATCCAGGACAAGTTCGTCCAGAAGGAATTCCTCGCCGCGCACGGACTGCCCACGGGCCGCTATGCCGCGATCGACACGGCGGCCGCACTCGACGCGTTCGGCCTGCCGTGCATCCTGAAAGCACGGCGACATGGTTATGACGGCCGCGGCGTCAGGCGCGTGAGCACGACTGCGGACGCCGCGTCGCTGCTCGACGGCGGGCCGTGCATGGCCGAAGCAATCGTCGACATCGACAAGGAACTCGCGATCATGGTCGCGCGCAATGCGCGCGGCGAAATTGCGCTGTATCCGGTCGTCGAAGCCGAGTTCGATGCGGCGGCGAACATCCTCAACACGATCAAGGCGCCGGCGGCCGTGTCGCCCGACGTCGCCGCGCAGTGCGCGGCGCTCGCGACGCGTCTGGTGACGGCGCTCGACGGCATCGGCATCTTCGGCATCGAGTTCTTTCTCGATCGCTCGGGGCAGGTGCTGATCAATGAAATTTCCCCGCGACCGCACAACTCCGGTCACTACACCATCGAAGCCTGCGCAACGTCGCAGTTCGAACAACATTTGCGCGCGGTCACCAACATGCCGCTCGGACCGACGACGCTGCTCAAGCCTGCCGCCTCGTTCAACCTGCTCGGCGACCCGCAGGCCTTCGGCGTGCCGGCCTATGCCGGGCTCGACGACGCGCAGCGCATGCCGGGCGTCACCGTACACCTGTATGGCAAGTTGAGCGTGAAGCCCTACCGCAAGATGGGCCACGTGACGGTGACGGGCGCCAGCGGCGGCGATGCCGCCGACAAGGCGCATCGTCTGCAACAACTCGTGAAGGTCGGAGGCAGCGGACGATGAGCGCACCCCAGGTCGGCATCATCATGGGCAGCGATTCGGACCTGAAAGTCATGGCCGACGCAGCCACGGTGCTCGAAGAATTCCGTGTGCCGTTCGAACTGACGATCGTCTCCGCCCACCGCACGCCGCACCGGATGGTCGACTATGCCGAACAGGCGGCCGGACGCGGCCTGTCGGTGATCATCGCGGGCGCCGGCGGTGCGGCGCATCTGCCCGGGATGGTCGCGGCGCTGACGCCGTTGCCCGTGATCGGCGTGCCGGTGGCCGCGACGCTGCTGAACGGCAACGATGCACTCCTGTCGATCGTGCAGATGCCGGCCGGCGTGCCGGTCGCTACGGTTGCGATCAACAACGCGACGAACGCCGCGCTGCTCGCCGTCCAGATTCTCGGCACGCGCGATCCGCTGCTGCGCGCCGCGATGACGCGCTACAAGCAGGGCCTGCAGCGCAAGGTGCTCGACGCCGCCGCGCGCAGCGAACGTCTGTACGATCCCGATCAGACCTGATCCGCGAGGGAGCGACCCGTATGAGCATCATCGGACACGTGAGAGAACTGTGGCGCTTCCCGGTGAAGTCGATGCAGGGCGGCACCGTGCCGGCGGCGCTGGTGACCCCGCAGGGCCTGGTCGGCGATCGCGCCTGGGCGATGCGCGACGATCAGCGCCAGGAAATCCAGTGGGCGAAACGGTACCCGCAGCTGATGCTGTGCAGTGCGCGCTATCGTGCGGAGCCGGTCGCGGGCGAGGTCACGCCGGTCGACATCACGTTTCCCGACGGAAGCGTGATCGGCAGCGACGATCCCGCCGTGCACAGGAAGCTGTCCGAACTGTGCGGCACCCCCGCGTCTCTGTGGCCCCTGCAGCCGGCGGGCAACCCGGACTTCTACAAGCGCTACAAGCCCGATCCGGCCCAGTGGGCGGTGGAGATCGGCGAGGCTTTCGCGCGCGAGCCGGGCGAACCGCAGCCGGATTTCGCGCAGTTTCCCGCCGTGCTGATCGATTACGTGTCGGTGCCCGGCACCTTTTTCGACAACGAGGAACTGCACCTGCTGACCACCGCGTCGCTGACGGCGATGCAGGCCGTGAATCCGGGCGCCGACTGGGACGTGCGCCGCTTCCGGCCGAACCTGTTCATCGAAACGCCGCCGGGCGTCGCAGGCCAGATCGAGCAGGGCTGGATCGGCATGACGCTCAGGATCGGCGACGCGACGCTGCAGGTGTCGGCCCCGACACCGCGCTGTGGCATGACGACGCGCCCGCAGGGCGCCCTGCCGTTCGACAAGACCATCCTGCGCACCATCGTGCGCGAAGGTGACCAGAACCTCGGGGTTGGCGCTCACGTGACCGTGCCCGGCCGTATTCGCGCCGGCGACGTCGTCGAACTCGTCGACTGAACGCATTCCGGGGCGCAGTGGGACACGCGCTGTAGGCCAATTGACCGGCATCACGACCGGCGCCCGTGCGCGGCACGAACACCCTTGGCAAGCGCCAGCAGGTTGTCTATGTTCGGTAGAAGTCGGCCTTCCGGGGGAGGCCTCCCGCACGCCCCTCGAGGAGCACAATGCGATGGAGCACTCGACGCCTGCCGCCTCTCATTCGACGCTGACCGGCCCGACGCCCGGCGCCGGCTTCCTGCAGCGACGCTATGCCCGCCTGCTGGCGAGCGCCGACATCGAAATCAACGGTCACCGTCCGTGGGACATGCGCGTGCACGACACACGGCTGTTCGCGCGCTGTCTGCGCGATGGCACGCTGGGGCTCGGTGATGCGTATGTGGACGGCTGGTGGGACGCCGCGGCACTCGACGAATTCTTCAGCCATCTGATCTATGCGCATGTCGATGAGCGGCTCGTCAATTTCCGCCGCGCGTGGGCCGCCGTGCAGGCGGCCGTCCTGAACCTGCAGACACGCTACCTGTCACGCCAGGTCGCCGAAACCCACTACGATCTCAGCAATACCTTGTACCGCGCGATGCTCGGCGACAGCATGGTGTATACCTGCGCGTACTGGCCGACCGCCACGACGCTCGATGCCGCGCAGACCGCGAAGCTCGATCTTGCGTGCCGCAAACTCGGCCTGGTCCCGGGCATGCGCGTGCTCGACATCGGCTGCGGCTGGGGTGCGATGGCGCGGCATGCCGCGCGCGAATACGGCGTGTCGGTGGTCGGCGTGACGATCTCATCGGCGCAGGCCGACCTCGCGCGCGAGACCTGTGCCGGCCTGGACGTCGAGATCAGACTGCAGGATTACCGCGACGTCGACGGGCGCTTCGACCGCATCGTGTCGCTCGGCATGTTCGAGCACGTCGGCCGCAAGAACTATCGACAATACATGCAGACCGCACGCCGGCTGCTGACACCCGACGGCCTGTTCCTGTTGCACACGATCGGGCGTAACCACCACGGCGCCGGCATCGATCCGTGGGTGACACGCTACATCTTTCCGAACAGCGAAATCCCCTCTCTGAGGCGCGTGACGGCCGCCATCGATCGCCTCTTCGTGCTGGAGGATTTGCACAACTTCGGCGCCGATTACGCCCGCACCCTGCTCGCCTGGCGCGAGAATTTCACGCGCGCCTGGCCCACCCTGGCCGAGGAGATGCCATCCGATTTCTGCCGCCGCTGGACGTACTACCTGAATCTCTTCGCCGGCGTGTTCCGTGCCCGCGGCCTGCAGCTGTGGCAGCTCGTGCTGTCACCGAACGGCGTACCCGGCGGCTATCGGCGCCCGGCCTGACGAAGGCGCTCCGCGCGGCGCATCGCTGGCACACCCGAGGCCGGACTCCGCATAATCCCCCACGACCGCATGCAGCGGCCTGCCAGGGAGGATGCGATGATCAACCGCCAGTTCTTTTTCAGCTTCGTGCGTACGCACCTGTTCGATGGCCGCCTCACCACGGCCCAGGTCCAGGGTCTCGGCGGCATCCTGGACGAATGGGAGAGCAGGCACGCGCGGCGCGACGACCGCTGGCTCGCCTACATGCTGGCGACGACCCATCACGAAACCGATCGCAAGATGCAGCCGGTGCGCGAGTACGGCGGCGCCGCGTACTTCAAGTCGATGTATGACGTCGCCGGCGCGCGCCCCAGGCTCGCGATCGCCAACGGCAATACCACCCCGGGCGACGGCGCGCGCTACTATGGCCGCGGCTTCGTGCAACTGACCTGGAAGAGCAACTACGCCAAAGCCGGTGCCGCACTCGGCATCGACCTCGTCGGCCAGCCGGATCTGGCGCTCGACCTGGCGGTCTCGACCCGCATCATGTTCACCGGCATGCAGCGCGGGTGGTTCACCGGCCGCAAACTCGCCGACTACTTCAACCCGCAGCGCGGCGACTGGATCAACGCGCGCCGCATCATCAACGGCACCGACAAGGCGACGCTCGTCGCGAGCTACGGGCAAAGCTATTACGCGGCCATCAGCTACACGACCTGAGCCGGTGCCATCGACCACGTGGAATTTCCCCCTGTCCGCTCTGGTTGCGCGGATCGGCAAAGAGTTTACGCTGGCTTGAAAAAAGCCGGTGCGGGCCCGACGGGCGTGGCGCAGGCGCTTGGGGGCGGCACTGCCGGGAAGGGGGTACGTTGATTGGGGCGGCTCGACCACGGGTCATGCGCGAGCGCGCCGGCGCTGGCTGGCACGCGCATGACTGACGAAGCGGCGGCCCGGCTGCGCGATCGCCAGCGCAGTGCGTACGAAACGCTGCTAGTGCTGACCTCCGACATTGGCGTCTTTGCGGGCATCGCGCGCGCGGTGGCCACCGGGCTCAGCTGCCGGGGCGCGGGCGTGGCGCGCTGGGCCGGCCCTGACACCCCGCTGACTGCTCTGGGTCTGTGGTTCGACGGCGAACCCCTGCCAGCCTTCGAGTCCGCGCTGCCGACAAAGGCTCCGCAAGCAGACGAACTCCGTCTGCCGCCCCCGTTCGATGCCGGCCGTCACCGCGATCGCCTCGTGATCCCGCTGAACGACAACCAAGGCCAGCCAATCGGGCTGCTGTTCGCCGTCGACGACGCACTTCCGCACGACGATCCCGATCTGCAACATCTGCTGAAAATCGCCTCTGCGTGCGCGCGGACCGAACTGATGCGCGAAGCGTCGGCCGCGAGGAATCGCGAAAACGATGACGAACAGCGGATGCGCTTCGCGCTCGAAGCGGGCGCGTTGGGGCTGTGGGAATGGGATGTCGAGACCGACACCTATGTGGTGAACGAGCGCTGGGCGGAAATCCGCGGCTACAAGGCCGGCGAGGTGCACCCGAACTACACCGACTGGCATCCCGACGAACAGGAACGCCTGCAGCCCATCGTCGATGCGGTGATGAGCGGACGCATCGACTCCTACGAAATCGACTACCGAACCCCCGACCGCGACGGCAACTGGCGTTGGGTCAATGCGCGCACGAAAGTCATCCGGCGCGGACCCGACGGACGGCCACAGCGCATCATCGGCGTGCAGACCGACATCCACGAGCGGCGGCTCGCCGAGGAGGCGGCGCGCGCCAATGCGCAATGGCTCGAACTCGCCGTCGACGCGACCGAACTCGGGCTGTGGGACTGGCGCGCGGCCGACGATCGCCTGCTGTGGAGCCCGCGCTGCGCGAGCATGCTCGGTTACACCCAAGACGAACTGCCGCCGACCGCGAAAGCCTGGATCGCACTGAACCACCCTGACGATCAAGCGGAAGCCGGGCGTCAGTTCAGATTGCATGTGCGCGGCGACATCCCCCAAATCCGCGTTGAAATCCGCTGTCGGGCCAGGGACGGACGTTGGGTGTGGATCCTCAGCAACGGCCGCGTGATCGAGCGCGACGCGCAGGGACGCGCCGTACGGGCGGTCGGGACGCACCAGGACATCAGCCAGCTGAAGAACGCGGAACTCGCGCTGCGTGAAAGCGAGGCGCGTCTGCGCACGGTCGTCGACAATTCGCCGATCGGGATCTTTCTGGCCGACACCGACGGCAGCATCCTCTATTCCAACCCCGCCATCCTGCGTCTGCACGGGAGCGCCGGGCGCAGCGCGCAGGGGTACGACTGGTTGCGGCTCGTGCACGACACCGATCGCGACCGGATCGCGTTCCTGCAGGCCCCGGAGGGCGTCTTCGATGTCGAATGGCGCGCGGCACAGCCGCCGCTGCTCATCCGCGTGCGGGCCTCTGCGATCCACGAACAGGCGCGGGTGCTGGGCTTCGCCGGCACGCTCGAGGACATCACCGATCAGCGCGCCGCCGAAGAGCGTGAGCGCGCGCTCGAACGACAGTTGCAGCAGGCCCAGAAGATCGAGGCGATCGGCACGCTGAGCGGCGGCATCGCGCATGATTTCAACAACAGTCTCGCGACCATCCTCGGCTTCGCGATGCTGGCCCAGGGACGCCCGACCGATGATCGCAAACTGGCCGGTTATCTCGACACGATCGTGCGGGCGGGCGAGCATTCGCGCGACCTGGTACGCAAGCTGCTGGCCTTCAGTCGCAGCACGCCGGCCGGCGAGGTCACGACGCTGGACGCCGCGCCGCGCGTGACCGATGCCGTCCACATGCTGAAGGCCGTGATCCCGACGACCATCCGCATCGACACCGACATCGACGACGATGTGCCACACGTGCGCATCGATGCAACCGATCTGCATCAGCTGATCTTCAACCTCGCACTGAACGCGCGCGATGCGATCAGCGGCCATGGCGAGATTCGTTTCACGCTGCGCGAGACGCAGGTGACTCAAGCGCGTTGCGCCGCCTGTCACCGCGAGTTCGACGGCCGCTGGATCGAGCTCGCCATCACGGACACCGGCACGGGCATCGCCGCCGACGATGTGCCGCGAATCTTCGATCCGTTCTATTCGACGAAGGAAGTCGGCATGGGCACCGGCATGGGCCTGTCGGTGATTCACGGCATCGTCCATCGCGTCGGCGGACACCTGCTCGTCGAATCCACGCCCGGGCGCGGCACCGTGATGCGCGTGCTGTTGCGCGCAGGGGAACGGCCGCCCCGGATTGCCGCGGCCACGGCTGGCGTGGTCGCGCCATCGGCAGCGGAACGGCGCCCCGGGCGCGTGCTGGTCGTCGACGACGAACCGACGATTGTCAGTTTCCTCTGCGAGTGGCTCGAGACCGAAGGGCACATCGGCGAAGGCTTTACCGATCCGGTTGCGGCCCGCGCGTGGGCAGATCGCGACGACGTCGAGTTCGACGCGCTGATCACCGACCAGACCATGCCACGCATGACCGGCCTCGAACTCGCCGGCACGCTGCGCCGTCGTCGACCGCAGCTGCCGGTGATCGTGTGCACGGGATTGGCGGATCGCGTGAGCGCAGAGGATGCGCAGGCACTGGGCATTGCGCAGCTGTGCCTGAAGCCCGTGCCTCTCCCGGAACTGCAGGCCGTCCTCCGACGCGTGATGCCGGGGACGGCGGGAGCCGGGGCGGACCCGTGAGGCGCGCCGTCAGCCGACGCCGCGCTCAGGCGAAACTGAATCCCTCGTAGCCTTTTTCGGCGACTTCCGCGCACAGTTGGCGATAAGTGCCGAAGCCGCCGATGTAGGGCATGAACACGCGCGGCTTGCCCGGAATATTGGCTCCCATGTACCAGGAATCAGTGTGCGGGAAGAGCGTGGCATCGGCGAGTTCCTTGACGTGCGCGACCCAGGCGGCTTCCGCCTCGGCTGTCGGCTCGATCGTCGACTGGCCCAGTTCGCGCATGTGCGTGATGCAGTCGAAGATCCAGTCGACATGCTGTTCGATCGAGGTCGGCATGTTGCCGAGCACCGAGGGACTGCCGGGCCCTGTGACCATGAAGAGATTCGGAAAGCCGCGCGTGCACACACCGAGGTAGGTCTGCGGACCCGCGGTCCACTTCGCCGCGAGCGTCTCGCCGCCGCGACCGCGGATGCCGACGCGCGTCAGCGGGCCGGTGAGGGCATCGAAACCCGTCGCAAAGACGATCGCATCCAGCTCATGCACACGCTCGCGGGTGCGAATGCCCGTCGCGACGATCTCCTCGATCGGCGTTTCGCGCAGGTCGACGAGCGACACGTTGTCGCGATTGAAGGTTTCGAAGTAGCCAGCATCGAGCGGCAGCCGCTTGGTGCCGATGGGGTAGCCGCTGGGCGTCAGCTTGCGCGCGACCTCGGGATCCTTGACGACTGCCTGGATCTTCTCACGCACGAAATCCGCCGCCAGCGCGTTGGCCTGCGGGTCGACCAGCAGATCGCGGAAGCTGCCGAACATCCATTCGAAGCCGCCCTTCTCCCAGTCCGCCTCGAACTGGCGTCGCAGCGCCGCCTGGTCGACTTTCAGGGCTTCGGCGTCTTTCCAGTCATAGGGCTGTCCGATCGATGACCAGCGGCAGGTTTCGCGAATCTCGCGAATGTTGCGCTTCAGCGTTTCGACTTCTTCACGCGACAGCGCGCGATTGCGCGCGGGCACGCTGAAGTTCGGCGTGCGCTGAAACACGGTCAGGTGACTGGCCTGCTTCGCGATCACGGGGATCGACTGGATGCCGGAGGACCCGGTGCCGATCACGCCGACGCGCTTGCCGGTGAAATCCACGCCTTCATGCGGCCACTCGCCGGTGTGATACCAGGCACCTTTGAACTGCCCGAGACCGGGAATCTTCGGCACCTGGGCGGCGGACAGACAGCCGACGGCCGTGATCAGGAATCTGGCGCTGATCTGCTCGCCGTGCTCGGTCTCCACGTGCCAGCGGGCAGTGGCTTCGTCATACGCGGCGCCGGTCACGCGCGTGTTGAAAGCGAAGGACGGCTTGAGGTCGAAGCGCTCCGCGACATGTTCTAGATAGCTCAGGATCTCCGGCTGTTCGGGAAAGCGGCGGCTCCAGGTCCACTCCTGCTCGAGTTCCCGGGAGAACGTGAACGAGTACACCCAGCTCTCCGAGTCCGAACTCGCGCCCGGGTAGCGATTCCAGTACCAGGTGCCGCCGACCCCGCCGCCGCGTTCGAACGCGCGATGAGTCAGCCCCATCTGCTTCAGACGGTACACGGTATAGAGACCGGCGAAGCCGGCACCGATGACCACTGCATCAACTTCCTGGGGGGCGGGCCTGACAGCTGACATGTCGCATTTCTCTCCGTAAGGGACTCGATGGGTGCGTCGCGGACGGGCGGGTTCGCGGACGCCGGCAATGCCCGATTCTAGTGGATCTCACGAGCGCGGCGGCAGTCGGCGGGCAGACGGCATGGCAGCCGGCGTCGCGTGCCCCGGCCCGGGTCGGCAGGGCCATCCCACGCGGCGGCCTTGGCTCGGCCGGCGGACTCGCGTGTGGACTGCAGGTCTGGTGAGCGCCAGAAAAAGCACCTGCCGGACAGATTGTTCGTTCTCGTACAGACCACGCGCACTCGCGCCCGCATCCTAGTCACGCACGAAAGGCAGTAGCCACCGACATCAATCATCAGGAGTACGACATGCGTACGAAAATTCTCATTTGCTCAATGGTGCTGGCGACAATGCCAGCCCTGGCGCAGAACTCAGGCGACAAGCCGGGGACAGCGTCACCGCAGGAACAGCAGGGCAACGCGATGCAGGGCTCGGAGAGCATGCACACGATGCAGGATGCCGCGACGAAAGCTGACGCCATGCCCGCCAAGGGCGGGATGTCGAGTCGGCACGAGGAAATGACCAAGCAGGCGCGAACCGACATGGAGGCCATGCGCGCGCAGCTGAAGAAAATGCGCGATCAGACAGCCGGGATTTCCGATCAGTCGCGCCAGCAGGACATGCAGCTCAACAATGACATGTGGCAGTCCCTGATCGACCACATGGACCGGCACATGACGAAGATGGCTGAGATGATGGACTCGAAGCACAACGGACAGCCCGCCGGCGGCGACGATGCGCGAGGCAAGGGACATTATTCTCAGTAAAGCGACAGCGTCGCGAGTCGCCACGGTACGGACTCACGCCGTTCTCACGGGCCTCCGGCGTCGAACCGCCGTCCACGGGGTGGAGACCGACCGTGGGCAGCGGTGCGTGGCTCTGGTGTGTGGCGGGATGCGACGTGAGGCGCCGGCAGTTGGCGACGCCCACGCGATTGACGAGCCTTGTCGAGGGCGAAGCCGCCTGGTAGGAATGGACAGTCCCCGGGAGCCGCTTTCACCCCTGCCACGAGCAGTTGAAAAAGCGCGTGGGAGACGGACGACAGCGCTGGCGCGCCCGAAGCCCCTGCGCCCGGCGGCATCAACCGATTCGGGACAGCGGGCAGGCGGCCGCAATGGTCGCGTGTCCGTGACTGCTCTGGGGAATTGGGATGGTGCCGACGCGCAGAATCGAACTGCGGACCTACTGATTACGAATCAGTTGCTCTACCAACTGAGCTACGTCGGCGTGTTCAGGACGGGCGCGCATGATAACCGAAAGTCGGCCTCAGGCCAGCCCACCCCGCTTCTCAGGTGGCAGGCGTGGGCCCGTTGCGAACGCGGATCACGACATCGACCGCCTCGGTCATGGTGCCGGGCGGCGGCGCCGGCAGTGTCTCCAGGGTGGGCAGCGGACCGTCACCGTCGGTGAGGACCCCGGTGTCGACGTTGAAGAAGTGGTAATGAGGTGAGGTGTTCGAGTCGTAGAACACGCGGGTCGAATCGACGCTGACCTGCGAGAGCAGGCCGCGCTCCCGAAACAGGCCGAGCGTGTTGTAGACGGTGGCCTTGGACACCGGACGGCCGTTGCCCGCGACGCGCGCGATCACCTGCTCGGCCGAGAGATGCACGTCGCCGCACAGAAAAACACTTGCGATTTCAATTCTTTGGGGTGTCGGCTGTATGCCGTGCGCCAGCAGCTGGCGAGAGATTTCGAGGGTAGCCGCAGCTTTTGGCGGCGAACTGTGCGGCGCTGACATGCGGCGAAGTATACGCAGCGTCTGGACTCTGTCCAGACTCAATGCGACTGACTTTCATTCAGACAACGAGCCTGTGCAGTGCGTCACAGTTCGCTCGCCCCCGTCTCCGGACCGCCATCCGCTCATCGGGCAGGACCTACCGCTCGCCGGTTTCGACCGTGAAGACCGTTCCCCGGCTCACCATACTTCGCCGCATGAAAAAGTCAGCAGGCTTCACGATCATCGAACTGATGATCACCATCGTCGTGCTCGGCATCGCGCTCGCGTTCGCGGTGCCGAACATGCAGCAGTTCATCATGAGCAACCGGTTGACGTCCCAGCTCAACCTGCTGGCCTCGAACCTCGCGCTGGCGCGCAATGAAGCGGTCAAGCAGAACGCCCGCGTCATCATCTGCGCGACCACCGATGGCGAAAGCTGTGCGGACGAGGGAGCGAGCTGGGAAGACGGCTGGATCGTTTTCGTCGATCGCGACAGCGACCTGACCCCTGGCGATCTCGATGAAGCCGCCTGTGCCGAAGGCGCGACGGAAGGCGACTGCCTGCTGATCAACCAGTCGGCGCTCAGCGGCCCCAACGTGCTGACGCCGGGCGACGGCATTCCGGGCCTGCTGAGTTACGACGGCAGCGGCGCCGCCTTCTGCAGTGCCGACGCCGATGCCGCCAATGAACCCTGCGATTCCTCCGATACCTTTTTCACGCTGTGCGACCCCCGCGGCGCGGCGCACGCCCGCGCGCTGGCCATCAGTAATACCGGGCGCACGTCGATATTGACCAAGGCCCCCAACGGCGACGCCCTGAGCTGCGGAGAATGAGAGTGAGCAAGTCCCCCGTCACGCGCCAGCGCGGATTCACGCTGCTCGAAGTCCTCATTGCGGTGGTGGTGTTCGCCATCGGCCTGCTCGGCATCGCCGGCCTCCAGGTGGCCGGCATGCGCTACACGCACGGCTCGCAACTGCGCGCAGTGGCCACGATGCAGGCTGAGAACATGGCCGAACGCATTCGCGCGAATCGTGCCGGCGCGCGCGACGGCCACTACAACGTGACCGGCGCGATGCCGACCGCCTATCCCGTCGATTGCGCCACCGAAGCCTGCACGACCGCGCAGCTCGCGACCTTTGACCTCGTGACCTGGAACCAGGGTGACGATGACGACCGGCCGGACGCCGCCAATGCCGAGGTGCTGCCCAGTGGCGACGGCGTCGTCTGCATTGATTCGACACCCGATGACGGCGGCCCTGACGACTGGGCCTGCGACGACGAAGGCATCATCTATGCGGTCAAGCTGGTCTGGACCGAACGCACCGTCGGCGCCGACGACGCCGGCGAAGACGAAGATGGCGAGGTCGATGCGGAAGCCTCGACGAGCCAGCAATTCCTGTTTGTGAGGGTCGTGCCGTGATTCACGTGACGAGCGCTCAAGCGCTGCGCCTGCCAGGCGTCAATGGCCACCGTCAGCGGGGCATCACGCTGGTCGAAATGATGGTCGCGATGGTCGTTGGCCTGATTCTGCTCGTCGGCATCGTCCAGCTGTTCGCGAGCAACAAGCAGGCCTACCGTATCCAGGAAGGCGCGAACGTGCTCAATGAGAACGCGCGCTACATCATGAACCAGATCCAGTATGACCTGCGCATGGGCGATCACTGGGGCGGCGTCGAACGCGACGATGTCGAAGTGATGAGCGACATCGACGCCGTCGACGGCGACTGCACGGGCGCGGCCGCCAGTATCGATGTCGTCGGCATCTTCGGCATCGACGGCGAAGCGGCCTCCCCGCTCGACTGCATTCCCGACTCCGACTACGTGCCGGATTCGGACATCGTCGTCATCCGCTACGCGGAAGCCGTGCGTCGTGCCACGGGCAACCTCGCAGACGACAGAGTCTACGTGCGCTCGGCGATCGGCCGCCGCGCGGCTGTCTTTCAGGGTGTGAACAAGGGCGACCTGCCGGCCGATCTGCTGCCCGCCGATCTCGATGCCGCGACCATCGAGGAAGAAGTCCCGGATACCGCGAACTTCGAGTTCCGCACGGTGATCTATTTCCTGCGCCCCTGCGCGTCGCAGGACCTCGGAACCGCCGGCGAATGCGACGAAGACGACGACACCATTCCGACTCTCACGCGGCTGACGCTGGATGGCATGAGCCTCGTCGAGCAGGACGTCATCGCCGGCGTCGAGCAGATGCAACTGTCCTACGGCGTCGACACCGACGGCGACCGCACGCCCGACTACTACTCGAGCGCGGAGAACCTCACCACGGACGACGACTGGGACAAGGTGGTCGACGTGCGGCTGAGCGTGCTGATCCGCAACACCGAGATCGATGTCACCTACGTCGACGAGAACACCTACAAGCTCTACGGCGGCGAAGACGGCGCGGGCGTCGAGTACACAGCGCCCGAAGACGTGCAGCGCTATCGGCGCAAGCTCTACAACTCGTCGATCCAAGTCCGCAACATGACCCGAGGTTGAGCCGATGACCCGCATACCCCACAACCCGGCGCGGCAGCGTGGCATGGCCCTGATCGTGGCGATGGTGCTGCTGCTCGTGATGACCATGGTCGCCGTGATCGCGATGCGCTCGACCACGCTCGATCTGAAGATGACGTCCAACACGACCCAGGCCCGGCGCGCCTTCCAGTCGTCGGACGGCACCCGCGATTCCGTGACCCCGGTGCTGGCCTCGCACGTGTTCTACCACGGCTGGCCCGAAGCGCTCGGTGGCGAGGTGGCAGCCAGCGCGGATTTCGACGTGCCCGACGAACTGACCATCATGGATACCGAACTGCGCTACGACATGGGCGAGAACGGCGAATTCGAAGACCTCGCAACGCGCACACGCGACATCGAGTTTCGCGATGACGTCGAGGACAACGACACCTTCGAATCCGAGGACGTCTATGGCGACATCTGGGTCACGCGCATCGGGGTGCAGCCCGCGCCCGGCATGAACCTCGTGTCGAACTCGGCCGACCAGGGCGCCGGCGGCGGCGCGGCGAACAAGTACATCTATTTCGATATCCGCGCGGCGGGACGCGCGCTCGGCAATGCAAAGGCATTGACCGGCTCGGATTATCGCGCCCTGTCGCGTTGAGCGGCCAGGCAGCAGACAAGTATCAGGCAATCGGGACGACTGGAGTCATCCGGCTATGAAGATGTTCAAATCCATCAGGGAATTCTGTCACGGGCTCGTGTTGAGCGTAGGCTTTCTGCCTGCCGTGTGGTCCGCCAACGTGCATGCAAACCTGTCCGGCGCGGACATGGGCACCTACACCGCGACGCCCATCCTGACCGTTGAATCCGTGCCACCGCTGGTGATGATCGCGATGTCGATGGATCACCAGTACTTCATCAAGGCGTACAACGACTACACCGATCTCGACAAGGACGGTACGGTCGAGCGGACCTATTCGGACCAGTTCGAGTACTACGGCTATTTCCACTCGGACTTCTGCTATTCGTACGATACCGGGGAAAATCGTTTCGAACCTAGCGGCTTGGTCGACACTCCGCGCGAAGGTAACAGCGACACGACCTACGATCACTACTGCACGGAAGATGACACGACCTGGAGCGGCAACTTCCTGAACTGGGCGCTGATGACGCGCATGGACATCGTGCGCAAGATCCTGTACGGCGGCCTGCGCTCGACCGACGAGGAAGACGAAACCGTGCTCGAGCGCGCCTACCTGCCCGGCGACGCGCACAGCTTTGCGAAGTATTACAACGGCGCCGATCTGGCCGAACTCACGCCGCATGACGGGATCCGCACCGACACCACCAATGGTGGCGACAGCGACGGCTTCGACGACTCGAATGAAGGCATCACGATTTGCAGCATCACGCAGTCGTCTGCGGGCAACAGCTCGCAGAACGTCAACGTCCCTCCAATGATGCGCGTAGCCTCCGGCAACCGCTCGCTATGGGCCACCAATGAACGTCGGCAGTGTTCATGGTCCGACGAGTTCGGCAGTAACGGAAATTCCAACGATCCGGCCATCTCTGGTATTGGCGCGAGCGCCAGCGATCCGCCGGTCACAGCTATCCTCGCTGCTTCCAGCACTCAGCGCCACTTCGACGCGCGCGTCGTGGTATGCGATCCGGATCACGTCGCGCCGCAGAACCTCGAGAACTGCCGGGCCTATGGCGACAACCTGAAGCCCGAAGGCCTGCTGCAGAAATACGGTCTCGATGGCCAGATGCAGTTCGCGCTGGTGACTGGCAGCTATGCCGACAACCTGTCCGGCGGCCGGCTGCGCAAACGCATGTCGACGATGAACGACGAAATCGATACCTCGGACGGCACGTTCATCGCGTTGTCGTCGTCGACGCCCGGCATCATCAAGGCCCTGAATGCGGTGCGCATCTTTGGTTACGGCTACGACGACGGCACCTATCTCAGCGGCGGCGACGGCGGCAGCGAGAACTGCAACTTTCAGCTGACCGACATCGCGACCGAGGGCAAGTGCGCCAGCTGGGGTAATCCGATGTCCGAGATTTACCTCGAGGCATTGCGTTACTTTGCGTCCTCGACCCGTTCGCCGACGGCGGCGTTCAACAACGGCGGAGTCGATACCGCATACATTCCGGGCCTGCTCGAGGACAGCGACTGGACGCGGCCCATTACGGAAGACAATTCCTGCGCGTCACTGAATACGATCATTTTCAATGCCAGCGTCAGTTCCTACGACAACAACGCGACGGATCCCGATTTCACGTCGACGACCGCGGCTGCGCTGACCAAGACCATCGGCAACTCCGCGGGCGAAGCGCTCGAAGGCAACAATTTCTTTGCGGGTCGCAGCGGCGCTGCAACCAACGAGTTCTGCACGTCGAAGACGATCGACGGTACCAATGGACTCGGCGACGTGTTCGGACTGTGCCCGGAAGCACCGACGGTGCTGGGTTCCTATCACATGGCCGGTCTCGCGCATTACGCGCACACGGAAGATCTGCTGACGGGGCTGCCGGAACGGCAGTCCGTGAAGACCTTCGCAGTGTCTCTGGCGACCGCGACCCCCGTCATCGAAGTGCCGGTAGACGACGACCGCACCGTGCGCATCCTGCCAGCCTATCGCCTGCGCAAGGGCGGCAACAATGTGAACGAGGCGTCGAACAACCCGGCCAATGACGGCGGTGGCGCGCTGGTCGACTTCAAGATCGTGCGCCCGCACACCGAAGTCAGCGCGACGAACAACGCGGTCGCCGAAGCCGGCACCGGCGTGTTCAGCGGGCTGTTCTACGTCAACTGGGAAGACTCCGAGCAGGGCGGCGACTACGACCAGGACATGTGGGGCATGATCGAGTACCGCCTCGACACCAACCTGACGGCTAATCAGCTCAGAATAACGACGACAGCGGTGCGAGAATCAACCGGCATCGCCCAGCTGTTCGGCTTCATCACCAGCGGCACCACGCAGGACGGGTTCCACGCCTATTCAGGCATCGAAGGCGCGAACTATACCGATCCGACCGGTGTGCCAGGCTGCGTCAATTGCCGCCCGATCTCCGGCGACGGCGGCTCGACCGGCCAGTTCGGCGCCCGCTCGCACGATTTCACCGTCAGCACGACGGCGGCTGCCGATCTGCTCGAGTCCCCGCTTTATTACGCCGCCAAATGGGGCGGCTTCGACGACGCCAACGACGACAAGAAGCCGTTCGTGCGCGGCGCCGATCCGGACGACCCGATCGACAACTCGGAGTGGGACGCCGACGGCGACAACGTGCCGGACACTTTCTTCTTCGTGACCGACCCGGGCGACCTGGAGTCGTCGCTGCGCGAGATTTTCGACACGATTCTCGAGCGGGTATCGTCGGGTACCGCGGCCGCGGTGGTGGCAAACGAACAGCAGGGCAACGGCGCGCTGTTCCAGGCGCTATATGACCCTGAGAAGAACGACAGCGAAGGCAACACGGCGCGCTGGATCGGCACCTTGCACGCGCTGTTCGTCGACACCTTCGGGTTCATTCGCGAAGACGGCAACGCGAATGGCGCGATTGACGATTTCGAGACCGATCCGATCATCAAGCTCGAGTTCGACGAGTCGGTGGAACCGAGCGAGCGCCGCACGAAGGTCGTACGCTTCTTTCCGCTCGATGACGATCCGGATACGGACGAACTCGAAGGCCCGGATCCCGATCGGCCGGATCCGTCCGATCCGGCACAGTTCACGCAGGCTGCTGCGGCCGATCTGTTCGGCGAGGACGGCCTGAAGACCGTGTGGAACGCGCGCGAGCAATTGTCCGAACTCGATGAGACGTCGATTGTCGAGCAGCGTGCCTACGACTCTCCCGCTGACGAAGGGCGTCACATCCTCACGTGGATAGACGATGGCGACAAGGTGGTCAGCACGGGCGAAGTGATCGATTTCACGTCCGACAACATCGATTCCGGCAATTTCTTCTGGCTCGACTCGGATACGGAAGACGACGCCGAGGATCTCGTCGACTGGGTCCGCGGCAGGGAAGACGGGCTCGACGGCCTGCGCACGCGCTCGGTCGACTATGACGGCAGCGAAGGCCCGCGCGATGTCGAAATCATGCGCCTCGGCGACATCATCCATTCGACGCCGGTGTCGGTGGGTGCCCCGTTTGCAGCCTTCGACCAGTCGGCGCTTGATGCGTCCTACGCCGAGTTTCGTGAGCAGTACCAGGAACGACGCCAGGTGGTGTACGTCGGTGCCAACGACGGCATGATCCACGCGTTCAACGCCGGCTTCTTCGATGCGAACGATCTGGCGTTCAAGCTGTCGCCGTCGGAAGACAGCGGCGTGACCGAGCACCCGCTCGGGTCCGAGCTCTGGGCCTATGTGCCCAATAACCTGCTGCCCCACCTGCAGTGGACGGCACGTCCGGATTATTCACACGTCTACTACATGGATCTGCCGATTCGCGTGTTCGACGTGAAGATCTTCGATGACGACGACACGCATCCGAACGGCTGGGGCACGATCCTCGTCGCCGGCATGCGCTTCGGCGGCGGCACCGACAACACCGGCATCAACGTCGACGTCGATGCCGACGGTGACGGTGACAACGACATCCAGACGAAGTCGGCGTATGTCGTGCTCGACATCACCGATCCCGAGCAGCCGCCGACGGTGATCGCCGAGCTGTCGCCGCCGAATGCGCAATTCACGACCTCGGTGCCGCAGGTCGTCGGCTTCGGCACGCGTGAAGGTGAGACAGGTCCGAACAAGTGGTATCTCGTGTTCGGCACGGGCCCCACCAACCTCAACAATGCGACCTACGAGTCCTACGGCGATCCGCTGCAGAACGCGAACGTCTTCGTCTATGACCTCGAACTGCTGCTGACGGCGACCGATCAGAACGCCGCCCTGCTGCGGACCTTCGAACTGGATGAAGCCAACACCTTCGTTGGCGACATCGCGGGTGCCGACTTCGATATCGACATGAAGGACGAAGCGCTCTATTTCGGCACCGTCGGCAAGCCGGTCGCGCCCGACGAGGACCCGGAGGACGTCGAACAGGGCAGCCTGTACCGGATCATGCTCTCTGAGAACCCGACGACCAGTGCCTGGAGCGAGCCGACACGGATACTGGACGATCTCAACCGTCCGTTCGTGACCCAGCCGGCCGTGACGATCGACCGCAAGTTCCGTCGCTGGGTCGTTGCCGCGAGCGGCCGCCTGTTCGTCAACGACGACAAGCTGACCGAGAACCAGCAGACCGCCTATGGCATCATCGACCCCGAGTTCAGCGGGGAGGACGTCCCGGCCGCTGTGGCGGATCTGGTCGACGTGTCGACGGCCCAGGTCTTCGGCAATGACACGGTCGAAGGTGTGTCGCTGCCAACGAGCGCCGACGCCGACGGCAATGATGCGCTGAGCACGAAGGAACTGCGCGAAGCCGTGGCCGCGGCCGGCGGCTGGCGCAAGGATTTCGCGATCAATGGCGTGCTGCCGGTCGACGCGACCGAGGAGGAAGAGGAAGAAGCCGACCTGACCGAGGACGATGACGCGCCGGTCAAGCCGGCCGAGCGCAGCGCGAGCCGCATCTCGCTGTTCGGCGGGATCATGTTCGCGTCGCTGTTCACGCCGAGCACCGACCTGTGCGGCGCGGACGGCAACAGCCGCCTGCTCGGCATCGACTTCAGCACCGGCGTGCCACCGTCGTTCAGCGTTTTCCCGTGCGCGGACTGCGACGATCCGACGGTCCCGGTGCCTGAAAGCTTCGACCAGGGCGGCGGCTATTCGTCGAGCGCGAGCACGCACTTCGGCAACCAGACGATTGAAGGCAAGGTGACGATCATCACGCAGGACTCGCGCGGTGAACCCGAATCCACCGAAGCACAGACCGGTGCCGGCGATCCGGCGGCCGAGATCTCCTGGCGCGAGTTCCGGAACCTCGAGACCGGGCTCGAAGGCGAAGCCGGATCGGATGCCGATGAAGGCGCCGGCGGCGGCGGAGAAGGCTCTGGCAGCGGTGGGGAGGGCTCGGGCAGCCCTGCCCCGGGTGGCGGCTGACCAGTGTGGTCACTCAGCCACGACCACGCAGGCCGGGGCCTCCGTGGTCGTGGAACCCACAGCAGGTTCGGACATGAGGCTCAGGGAGCAACGCAGATGACGACACAGCAGGCATTGAAACGACAGACGGCGCCGGCGCTGCCCGCCAGGCAACACGGCGTCACCCTCATCGAACTGATGATTGTCGTCGTGATCGTCGGCATCCTCGCCTCGGTGGCCTACCCGAGCTACCAGCAGTACGTGCTGCGGACGAAACGCTCGGAAGGCAAGGCGCTGCTGATGGATGTCGTGGCCCGCCAGGAACGCTTCTACTTCGACAACAACACCTATTCGACCGACCTGGAGGACGATCTGCGCTACGGCGCTGCAGCGCCGGAGTCCGCGGAGGGCAACTACTCGGCCTCGGTCGATGTCGGTCCCTCGGGCGACATCAGCACCAGCTACGAAGTGACCGTCACCCCGCTGTTCGGCGGCGGCGATCCCGAGTGCGGCGATCTGATCATGGACTCGCGCGGCACCCAGAGCAGTTCCACCGGCGGCGATCTGGAACGATGCTGGCAATGAGTGTGCAGCGGGGAGTCTGGGGCCAGTGCCTGCTCGGCGCGATGCTGATCGCACTTGCCGCGCCGGTGTTGGCGGAGATCTACCAGTGGAAGGACGAGCAGGGCAAAACCGTGTTCTCCGAGCGCCCTCCCCCGGGCAGTGACGCCAAGGTCGTCAAACCGAAGACCGGCAAGCCCAGCAGCAATGCCAGCGAGAAGCTGCGCCAGGACCGCGAGCGTATCGTCCCGCCGGTAGAAAAGCCGAAGGAACAGAAGCCGAAGGAACTGACCGAGGAGCAACTCGAGCAAAAGGCCGAGGCCTGCGCGCAGGCCCGCGACGCACTCGCGCTGCTCCAGGCCAACAACCGTCCGCGCTACGAGACGGAGGACGGCAAGATTGCGCACATGTCGCAGGAAATGCATGCCGAGCGTGTCGCCGACGCGGAGAAGAAGGTCAGCGACTACTGCAACTGAGCCGCGCGGCCCGTGAACGACGGGCCGGCGCAGCCATGCGCCGCCTCAGCCCGCGCGCACGAGTTCCTTCGGCAGGCTGAACACGACCTGCTCAATGATGCCTGGCACTTCATTGACCGCCTGACCGCCCCACGCTTTCAGTCGCGCGACGACCTGTTCGACGAGCACTTCGGGTGCCGACGCACCGGCAGTCACACCGACGCTGCGCTTGCCGGCGAGCCAGTCGTGCTGAATCTCGTCGGCGTTGTCGATCAGGTAGGCCGCGATGCCCTGCTTCTCGGCGATTTCCTTCAGGCGCGTCGAATTCGAGCTCGTCTGCGAGCCGACGACGAGAATCAGGTCGCAGTCCTTCAACAACCCCTTCACGGCGTCCTGGCGGTTCTGCGTGGCGTAGCAGATGTCTTCCTTCTTCGGCCCGACGATCTTCGGGAAGCGCTTGCGCAGCGCATCGATCACGACCGCCGTGTCGTCCATCGACAGCGTGGTCTGCGTGACGAATGCGAGGAAGTCCGGGTCCTTGACCTCGAGCTTCCACACGTCTTCGACCGATTCGACCAGGTACATGCCGCCGCGATCCTTGCGCATCGTGTACTGGCCGAGCGTGCCTTCGACTTCCGGATGCCCGGCATGGCCGATGAGAATGCACTCGCGCCCTTCCTGCTGGTAATGCCCGACTTCCATGTGGACCTTGGTCACGAGCGGGCAGATCGCGTCGAACACGCGCAGTTTGCGTCGGGCCGCTTCCTGGCGGACGGCTTTCGCCACGCCGTGGGCGCTGAAGATCACGGTGGCGTCGTCCGGCACTTCGTGCAATTCATCGACGAAGATGGCGCCCTTCTGTCTCAAGCCATCGACAACATACTTGTTGTGGACGACTTCATGGCGGACATAGACCGGCGCTCCGAACAGATCGAGCGCCCGCTCGACGATGCCGATGGCACGATCGACACCGGCGCAGAAGCCGCGGGGATTGGCGAGATGAATTTCCATGGGCAACGCTCGTGAGTCGTGGGGTGCCCGGATTATACGCAAGCCTATTCGGCGTGGGCACCTGCCGTGGGGCCCGATCCGGGTCGTAGCATGTCGATGATTATCATTGCCGCGCCTACGGAAATAGCCGAATCGGCGATGTTGAACGCGGGAAAACAGCTCGCGCGGTAACACAGCTGGATGAAGTCGACCACGTAACCCAGGAGCGCCCTGTCCCAGCAGTTGCCGAGCGCGCCACCGAGCACCAGCGCGAGCGCGAGCGGCATCCAGCGCGCACCGGCGGGCGCCTGTCGCAGCATCGAGTAAATCCACCCGGACACGGCCACTGCGATGCCGATGAACACCCAGCGCTGCCAGCCCGATCCGTCGGCCAGCATGCTGAAGGCGGCGCCCGTGTTGTGGAGCAGGGTCAGGTTGAAGCCGGGGAACACCGGCGCGGGCACGCCGTAGGTCAGGGCCGCGACGGCCAGCGCCTTCGTGGCCTGATCGAGCGCGATGACGCTGACAGCGAGCAGCAGCCACGGCCAGGTGCGGGCATGGGCCATGCGATCAGCCCGCGGCGAGCGCGCGGCGTGCAGCGGCGCAGTCGAGCGCGATTTGCCGGCTCAGCGACTCGAAATCGGTGAACGGCAGGTCGTCGCGAATCTTCTCGACGAAGTCGACCTGCAGGTAACGGCCGTAGACATCACGCGCGAAGTCGAACAGGTGCACTTCGAGCACCGCCTTCGTGCCGTTCACGATCGGCCGGTAGCCGACATACGCAATGGCCGGCAATGCCGTGTCGTCGATGCCGTGGACGCTGGCGGCGAAGATCCCGTGCACCGGGCTCGCGCAGCGATGCAGATCGATGTTGGCGGTCGCGAAACCCATCTCGCGCCCCTTCTTCTGCCCGTGCACGACGCGCCCGGCAATGAAATAGCGGCGGCCGAGCAGCGGCACGACCTCGCGCAGGTGGCCGTTGCGCAACAGTGCGCGAATGCTCGTGCTGCTGACGCGCTCACCCGCCTCGATGAACGATTCGGCGCGGTCGATCGAGAAGCCGTGCTTCTCGGCAAAGTTCTGCAACAGCAGGAAATCACCGCTGCGATGACTGCCGAACTTGAAGTCGTCACCGACGATGAGGCCGCGGATGTCGAGTCCGTCGATGAGGCAGCGGCGCACGAATTCGTCGGCGGGCCGCGACGCCATCTGTTCGTCGAACGGCAGCACGAGCAGTTGATCGACGCCGAGACCGGCCAGCAGTTGCGCCTTCTCCCGGAGGCGCGTGAGCCGAGCCGGTGGCGCGGCGCGCGCAAAGTATTCGGCGGGCTGCGGCTCGAACAGCACCACCGTCGATTTGGCGGCGCTCTGGCGCGCTTTGACCAGCAGTGCGGCGATCACGGCCTGATGCCCCCGATGCACGCCATCGAAATTGCCAATCGTCGCCACGCACCCGCGATGTCGCGGCCGGATGTTGTGTTCGCCCCTGATGATTTCCATCGACAATGCCGGCCCTGTGACGCGTGCGGTGCGGGTATGGTGCGCCCGCATTATAGCGGCGGGCGCGGTTGGGCCAAATGCGAGGGCCGCAGGCCGGCGAGCCACAGCGCGCCGGCGTAGATCGCGGCGCCACCACCGACGAGTCCGGCGAGCGTCAGGGCCCGCTGCAGCGTGCTGCGCGCCGACCACAGTGCCTGTGCGTCCGACGCCCACCACAGGAAGGCCGCCATCACGACGCAGGCGCCCACGATGCGCGCGGTGAACACCCACCAGCCCGGACCCGGCCGGTACACGTCGGCGCGCAGGAGGCCGCGCAGCAGCAGTCCGGCGTTGACGAAAGCTGCGCAGGATGTCGCGAGCGCGAGCCCCGCGTGCGCGAGCGGCAAGGCCAGCACCGCGCACAGCACGACATTCGTCAGCATCGCGATCACGCCGATCTTCACCGGCGTGCGGGTGTCCTGGCGCGCGTAGTAGCCCGGCGCCAGCACCTTGACCATGATGAAGCCGGTCAGGCCCGACGCGTAGGCCATCAGCGCATGCGCACTCAGCGTGACGTCGCGCGCCGTGAATTCCCCGTATTCGAACAGCGTCGACAGGATGGGGCCGGCGAGCACGGCAAGTCCGACCGCCGACGGCAAGGTCAGCGTCAGCACCGCGCGCAACGCCCAGTCGAGCGTGTCGGAAAAGCTCGCGTGCTGGGCGCGTGCGAAATGCTCCGACAGGTGCGGCAGGATCACGGTGCCGAGCGCAATGCCGAAGATGCCGAGCGGAAACTCCATCAGGCGATCGGCGTAATACAGCCACGAAATGCTGCCGCGCTCGAGGAACGATGCGATGAAAGTGTCGATCAGGAAATTGATCTGGGCGACCGACACGCCGAACAGTGCGGGGCCCATCAAGGTCAGGATGCGTTTCACGCCCGGATGCCGCAGCCGTCGCGTGGGCCGCGGCAGCATACCGATCCGCCATGCCCCGACGAGTTGAAAGCCGAGCTGCAGCGCGCCGCCGATCAGCACCGCGGCCGCCAGCGCATAGACCGGTTGCGACAGGTGTGGCGCAAGCCACAGCGTGCAGCTGATGAAGGAGATGTTCAGCAGCGCCGGCGTCAGTGCCGGCAGCGCGAACTTGCCGTAGGTGTTCAGCACACCGCTGACAAGCGCGGTCAGCGCGATGAACAGCAGGTACGGAAAAGTGAGGCGCAGCAGCGCGACACTGAGGTCGAAGCGCGTCTCGTCGCCGACGAAACCGGGCGCGAACACCGTGATGATGACCGGCGCGGCGAGCACGCCAACGGCCGTGATCGCCAGCAGCACCAGCCCCAGCGCGCTGAACACGGCATCAACGAGTTGCTTGACCTCCGCCTGGGTCGAAGCGGTCCTGTGGCCGGCCAGCACCGGTACGAAGGCCTGGGAAAAGGCCCCCTCGGCGAACAGGCGGCGGAACAGGTTCGGAATCTTGAAGGCGACGAAAAAGGCGTCGGACGCGGCCGAGGCGCCGAACATCGTGGCGATCGCCGAATCGCGAACGAGGCCGAGGACGCGCGAAATCAGCGTCATCTGGCCCACGAGGGCGGTGGATCGAAGAAGACTCTTGGCGCTCATGTCGTGAAAAGCAGCTCACGCGGGTTGCCGGATGCCGGCGGGGCCGGCGCATTATAGAGACGGAACAGCCTTTTCCTCGGCTGCCGCATTGACATCATCATGCCGCAACGGCATATTTCGCCGTCTTTCATCAGCTCGACCGGAGCACCCCTTGGCCAATACTGCTCAAGCCCGCAAGCGCGCCCGCCAGGCCCAGAAACATCGGCTGCACAATGCGAGCCGTCGTTCCCTGCTGCGTACCCGCATCAAACAGGTTCTCAAAGCGATCGAAACCGGCGACCAGGCCGCTGCCCGGACTGCGTACGCGCAGGCCGTGCCGATCATCGACCGCATGGTCAATTCGGACCTCGTGCATCGAAACAAGGCCGACCGCCACAAGTCCCGCCTGAACGCACGCATCAAGGCGATGGCCTCCTGAGGCCAGCCGGCTTCAGACCAGCGCCAGGTTGTCACGGTGGATGAGCTCGGGTTCCCGCAGGTAACCCAGAGCCTCTTCCAGCCGTGAACTTGGCAAGCCCTTGATCGCAGCGGTTTCCCGCGCGCTGTAATTGACGAGCCCCCGGGCCACCTCGCGGCCCGATTCGTCAATGCAGGACACGAGTTCGCCCCGCTCGAACTCCCCTTCGATAGCCATCACGCCGACCGGCAGCAGACTCTTGCCCTGCTCGCGCAGCACACGGCACGCGCCCGCGTCGAGTTTGAGCCGTCCCCTGACGTGCAGCGTTCCCGCCAGCCACAGCTTGCGCGCCGCGAGTTTGGTCGCCGGCGCAGCCAGCAGGGTGCCGACGCTGCGGCCCGCAGCGATGTCAAGCAACACGCCCGGCCGCCGGCCACCGACGATCACCGTCGAAGTCGCCGAGCGCGCCGCGAGCCGCGCAGCGGTGACTTTCGTGCGCATGCCGCCGCGGCCCCAAGCGCCACCGTCGCCGGCGATGGCCAGCAGCCGGGGGTCTTCGGCTTCAGCAGCGCCAATCAGGGTTGCCGTCGGATCGCTGCGCGGGTCGGCCGTCATCAGGCCATCCTGATCGGTCAGAATCACCAGCAGATCGGCCTCGACGAGGTTGCTGACGAGCCCGGCCAGCGTGTCGTTGTCACCAAGCTTGATTTCCTCGGTGGCGACGGTGTCATTCTCATTGATGACGGGCACGACGCCGAGCTGGAGCAGCGTCCACAGCGTGCTGCGCGAATTGAGATAACGCTCGCGATTCGCGATGTCCTCGTGCGTCAGCAGAATCTGCGCGGCGAGCAGGCCGCATTCCTTGAACGCGAGCTCCCAGCAACGCACCAGCCCCATCTGTCCGATCGCCGCCGCGGCCTGCAGCTGGTGCAGCGAGTGGGGCCGGACTTTCCAGCCAAGCCGAGCGGCGCCTTCGGCCACGGCGCCCGAGGTCACGACGATCACGTCGCGGCCGGCCCGCCGCAGTTCGGCGAGTTGCCCCGCCCATTCGGCGATGGCGTCGGCATTGAGGCCGGCACCCTCGCGGGTGGCGAGCGCGCTGCCGATCTTCACCACCCAGCGCCGCGACTCCGACGCCGTCCTGCGCAGTCTGCTTTCGTCAGCGTGCATCGGCGCTGTCACCTGCCTCGCTCTTCTCGCGCAGGATGTCCTTCAGCCGCGTGTCGACCGCCGACATCAGCGCCTCACAGCCGTCGCCGGTTGCCGCCGACACGAGGTAGACAGGGCCCTTCCACTTCAGCTTCTTGCGCATCGTGCGCAGCAGCTCGTCGCGGCGTTCCGCGGGCAGGACATCCGCCTTGTTCATCACCAGCCAGCGTTCGCGCCTGGCGAGCGACTTGTCGTATTTCGCGAGTTCGAGACTGATGGTCTTGAAGTCGGCGACCGGATCGCGCTCGGGGTCGAGTTCCGACACATCGAGGACGTGCAGCAGCAGCTTGGTACGGTCGATATGGCGCAGGAACGTGAGGCCGAGACCGGCTCCTTCGGCAGCGCCTTCGATGATGCCGGGGATGTCAGCGATCACGAAACTGCGCTCCGGGCCCAGCGACACGACGCCGAGCACCGGGTGCAGGGTCGTGAACGGATAATCGGCGATCTTCGGACGCGCCGCCGACACGCGGCTGATCAGCGTCGACTTGCCGGCGTTCGGCATGCCGACGAGGCCGACATCGGCGAGCAGCTTGAGCTCCAGGCGCAGTTCGCGGATTTCGCCGGGCGTGCCGTGCGTAATCCGGCGCGGCGCACGGTTCGTGCTGCTCTTGAAGTTGGCGTTGCCCAGACCGTGCCGGCCGCCCTTGGCGACGAGGAGTTCATCTCCGGCTTCGAGCAGTTCGCCGATCGGCTCACCCGATTCCTCGTCGTAGACGACGGTGCCGCAGGGCACGCGAATCGACAGGTCCTCGCCGGACTTGCCGATGCGGTCGCGGCCCGCGCCGGGCTGGCCGTTGCCGGCCTTGAAATGCCGCTTGAAACGGAAGTCGATCAGGGTGTTCAGCTGCGGATCGGTGCGGATATAGATGCTGCCGCCGTCACCGCCGTCGCCACCGTCGGGGCCACCGTACTCGATGAACTTCTCGCGGCGGAAACTCAGGCAGCCGTCGCCGCCCTTGCCGGCGAAGACGTAGATTTTGGCTTGATCGACGAATTTCATGCGTAGGGCGCGCCAACAAAAAACCCCGTCGAGGGACGGGGTCTCTGTGCGGCGCTGGCCTCCAGGCTCAGGCGGGAACGACGCTCACGACCGGGTGGCGGTTCGGTCCCTTGACCTCGAACAGGACCCGGCCTTCGGCGGTCGCGAACAGCGTGTGGTCGCGGCCCAGGCCGACGTTCGCGCCAGCCTTGTAGTGCGTACCGCGCTGCCGGACGATGATGTTGCCGGAGATCACGTTCTCGCCGCCGAACTTCTTGACGCCGAGGCGCTTCGAGTGCGAATCGCGACCGTTGCGGGTACTACCGCCAGCTTTCTTGTGTGCCATGGCCCTTAACCTCCGACAATTTCGTTAATTTCGACCTTGGTGTAGTTCTGGCGGTGGCCCATCTGCTTGCGATAATGCTTGCGGCGCTTGAACTTCACGATGCGGACCTTCGGGCCCCGACCGTTTTCGAGCACCGTCGCGAGGACCTTCGCGCCTTCGATGGTCGGCGTGCCGACCGTCACCTTGTCACCGGACTTCACGAGGAGCACGGTGGAGAATTCGACCGGCGCGCCGGCATCGACGGGGAGGGACTCGACCATCAGTTTGTCGCCAATGGCCACGCGGTACTGCTTCCCGCCGGTTTTAATCACTGCTTGCATGGGTATTTCGACCAGTCGCTTGAAGGGTGCGGGCGCTACCGCCCACGGAGCCCGGTATAGTACGGAAACGCCGGAAATGACTCAAGCTTTTCGCCACTGATCCCGCGTCGGGGTGGCAAAAGGGGCGGGCAGTTGGCACAATCTGGCCCCCTCCCTCCCGACCAGTTGAACCGCGATGCCGCCCGCAGCTTCCCCCCCCGCCGATTTAGGGATAGACGAGGTCAGGGCCCTGATCGCCGATCACATGACGGAGGTCGACGCCCTGATCCGCACGCGCCTGCGCTCCGACGTCGTGCTGATTAACCAGCTTTCCCATTATGTCATCGGCAGCG
>LNFM01001703.1_pt1 | contig 48828 bp, 42 predicted proteins | sample 596031 | NCBI WGS metagenome assembly LNFM01 (sample SAMN04254537, study PRJNA301005) | activated carbon metagenome | isolation source: dual media filters at the Ann Arbor, Michigan drinking water treatment plant | place: USA: Ann Arbor
CCTAGTGCTGCCAGTCGACCAGCCCGGTGTAGGCGGTCACCAGGATCACGATGCCGAAGGCAATCCGGTACCAGGCAAAGATGATGAAGTCGTGGGTGGCGATGTAGCGGATCAGCCAGCGGATGCACACCAGCGCCGACAGGAAGGCGAATACCAGGCCGACGGCGAACACCGGCACGTCCGCCAGCGATAGCTGGTCGTACTGGCGATACATCGAATACACGCCGGCACCGATCAGGGTGGGAATGGCCAGGAAGAAGCTGAACTCGGTGGCCGCCTTGCGCGACAGGCCGAAGATCATGCCGCCGATGATGGTGGCGCCCGAGCGGCTGGTCCCCGGGATCATGGCCACGCATTGCGCCAGGCCGATCTTGAGCGCATCGAGCGCGGTCATGTCGTCCACGCTCTCGACCCGCGCCAGGCGTCCGCCCTGCAGGTCGCGTTCACCGTACAGGCGCTTGTGCCGATGCTCGACGATCAGGATGACGATGCCGCCAAGCACGAAGGCGGCCGCCACCGGCACCGGATGGAACAGGTGCGCCTTGATGTACTTGCCGAAGGCCAGCGCCAGGATGACCGCCGGCGTGAAGGCGATCAGCACGTTGAGCGCGAAGCGCCGGGCGGCGGGGTCGGTCGCCAGTCCGCCCGCGGTGCGCAGCAGCCGCATCCGGTACTCCCAGATCACCGCCACCATCGCGCCCGTCTGGATCGCGATCTCGAAGGTCGCGGCGTTCTTGCCGGTGAAGCCGAGCAGCGATGCCGCAACGATCAGGTGGCCGGTGGAGGAGATCGGCAGGAACTCGGTGAGTCCCTCGACGATGCCGAGAATGGCCGCCTTGAGCAGGAGAATCAGGTCCACGCGTGGTCCGCAGATGACACGGGCCGCATGATGCGGCCCGTCGAGAGACCCCGATTATGCGGGCAGCCGCGCCTCGCGGGTCTCGGGAACCACCCGGAGTCAGCGCGGTGAGATGTCGACGCGGAGGCCACGGTACGTGACTTCAAGCGCGGTGGCACCGTAGGCGACGTCGGCCCGCCGCAGTTGCGTGGGGGAGAAATTGATCAGCGGCAGGTCGGGCAGCGCGCTGCCCTTGCGCGCGGTCATTGCGCCCAGGCCGTAGCCGAGCAGGCGCGGCAGCCCGAGAGCGCGCACGTCGTCGAGCTTCACGTCCGTCAGATCGATGCCCGTGCGCGCAGGATTCAATTTCGGCTGACCCGAGATCACGACCGCGACGCCGACGTTGCTGCCGAACAGCGTGCCGCTGGCCGGCTCGACCGGCAGCGTCACGTACCAGGCCAGTTCGACCCGCCCGGCGACCGGCATGAAGGCCACCTCGGGCCGCCGCACATCGAGCCCGCGCAGGATCTCGACCATGCTGCCCAGATCGGCCTCGATCGCGCGCTCGATGTCCTCGCGTGACAGCGTGAACGATGTCGGCCCGTGCACGGTGACGCAACCGGCCAGCACACCGGCGACCAGCAACGCCATGCAACCTGCGATCAACTTGCGCATTACCACTCCCTGCGCCGCGCTGCTGCTCGCGGCGCGCCTGCGATTCACTCGTAACGCAGCGCCTCGATCGGCAGCAGCCGTGATGCCTTGCGCGCCGGATAAAAGCCGAAGAACACCCCGACCGCGCCGGAGAACCCCACGGCCAGACCGATCGCCTGCGGCGTGATGCTGGTGTTCCAGTCGGCAAACTGCGCGATCATCATCGACGCCCCGACCCCGAGCGCCACACCCACCAGCCCACCGATCAGCGACAGCACGATCGCCTCGACCAGGAACTGCTGCAGGATGTCGCGCCCGCGCGCGCCAACCGCCATTCTGAGGCCGATCTCGCGGGTGCGCTCGGTCACGCTCACCAGCATGATGTTCATGATGCCGATCCCGCCGACCAGCAGCGAGACGCTGGCCACCGCACCCAGCAGCAAGGTGAGCACGCGACTGGCGGCCTCCTGCGTCTGCAGGATCTCGGTCAGGTTGCGGATCGTGAACGGGTCCTCGGCGCCGGGCTGCACGCGCAGGCGCTGCCGCAAGAGATCGCGCATGCGCTCCTCGATGCCTTTCATGTCGGCGCCGTCGGCGGTCTTGACCGAGATCGAGCCGATGCGCTTCTGCCGGCCCGCCGCCTGACCCAGCACGCGGTTGCGTGCGGTGGCAATGGGCATCAGGACGATGTCGTCCTGGTCCTGGCCCATCGAGTTCTGGCCCTTGCGCGCGAGCACACCGATCACCGTCAGCGGCACCTTGCGCACGCGGATCACCTGGTCGACCGGGTCCACGCCTTCACCGAACAATTTCTCCGCGGTGGTCTGGCCGATCAGCGCCACCTTGCCGGCGCCGGCCAGTTCGGCTTCCTCGAACACGCGGCCGGAAGCCACCGCCCAGTCGCGCGCAATCAGGTAATCGTTGGTGGTGCCGAAAAACTGCGTCGACCAGTTGGCATTGCCGGCGACCACCTGACCGGCGCCGCGCAGCATGGGTGCGGCCACCACGATGCCTTCGATTTCGCGCGTCAACGCGCCGGCGTCGTCTTCCGTGAGCGACTGCGCCGCGCCGGCGCCCAAGCGCACACCGCTGGCGGTGGTGGAGCCGGGAAAAACCAAAATCAGGTTGGAACCCAGGCCCTTGATCTGTTCGCGCACGCGCTCCTGCGCGCCGGAGCCGATGGCGATCATCGCGATCACCGCCGCCACGCCGATGATCATGCCGAGCATCGTCAGCGCCGAGCGCAGCTTGTTGACGCGCAGCGCCTTGAGTGCGATGCGCAGGATCGCGAGCAGGCTCATACTTGCGTCCTTTGCGTCACAGGGCCGCCGCCTCGGTTTCGGCCGGCTGACGGTCCAGCCGCTCGAGGTCGGCCTGTGCGTTGCGCGGCACCTGACGCTGGTCGCTGCGGACCCTGCCATCTCGGAAGGTGATCAGGCGCGAGGCATAGGCGGCGATGTCGTTCTCGTGCGTCACCACCACGATCGTCATGCCCTGTCCGTTCAGTTGCTGCAGCAACGCCATGATCTCGAGCGAGGTGCGTGAGTCCAGCGCGCCGGTCGGCTCGTCGGCAAGGATCAGCGCCGGCTCGTTAACCAGCGCGCGCGCGATCGCCACGCGCTGCTGCTGCCCGCCGGACAGCTGCGCCGGATGATGATCGGCGCGGCTGGCCAAGCCCACCAATGCCAGCTTGGCCGCCGCGCGGTTGTGCCGGTCGGTCGGTTTGATGCCCGCGTAGATGAGCGGCAGCTCAACGTTCTCCAGCGCACTGGTGCGCGGCAGCAGGTTGAACTGCTGAAACACGAAGCCGATGCGCCGGTTTCTCACCCGCGCCAGCTCGTCGACGCTCATGTGGGCGACATCCTCGCCTGCCAGCCGGTAACCGCCGCTGCTGGGCCGATCGAGGCAGCCGACCATGTTCATGAACGTCGACTTCCCCGAGCCCGACGGGCCCATCACCGCGACGAACTCGCCGGCGTCGATGCCGAGGGTGACGCCGGCCAGTGCGTGCACGACGGTGTCGCCCAGCGTGTAGTCCTTGCGCAGGTCGGCGGTCTCGATCAGCACGGCGCGCGCTCCCGGCGTCGCGGCAAAGCGAACTGGCCAAGTCCCGGTCGGGGCAGTCGCGAGTGGCGCATGCGTACCTAGAAGAACATGCGCGGCGGACCGCCCTTGGCCGGCTGCTGCGCCGACGAGCCCGCGCTCAGCGTGCCGCTGAGCAGTTCGACGCCCTCGGCGATCCCTTCGCCGGCGATCTCTGTCGCGCTGCCGTCGGTGAGCCCGACGCGCACGTCGATGCCGCGTGGCTTGCCGTCGGCATCCAGCGTCCACACTCGCGCGCGCGTCTGCTGGCCGCTGCGCCCGCCCTGCTCCGCGACAAGTTCCGCATAGCGGGCCTTCTGCTCCGGCCGCAGGATGTCTTCGATGCGCAGACGCGACTCGGCACGGATGGCTGCCGACATCCGGCCACGTGCCTCCTCGGGCATGTCACGCAGCGCCATGAACTTGTTGCGCATGTCGTCGAGGATCGGATCGAGGCGCGCCTGCTGGTCGGCGTCGAGCTTCAGTTCGGTCACCAACCGCTCGCGAAACTGCGCGCCCTGGCTGCCGCTGGCGGCGCCCTTGACGACAGCGGAGCGCGGTTCGGCAGCGTCGTTCTTCGCATCGCCGCGCTCAGCGGCCGCCACGCCAGGCGGACGGAACCGCAATGCCGCATTCGCCACCTTGAGGACGGATTCGCGCATGTCCGTCACGATGCGCACGTTCGCCGTCATGCCCGGCATCAACTGGCCGTTCTCGTTGTTGGCGGTGATCAGCACGGTGTAGGTGACAACGTTCTGCACGTTCTGCGCGCTCTTGCGCACCTGCTTGACCTCGCCGTTGAAGCTGCGCCCGGGAAAGGCGTCCACCGTGAAGCTGGCGCGCTGGCCACTGCGGATGCGGCCGATATCTGCCTCGTCGATCGACGCCTCGACCTGCATGTCGCGCAGATCGCGGGCGATGACAAACAGCTCCGGCGCCTGCAGGCTCGCCGCCACCGTCTGGCCCACGTCGACGCTGCGCTTGATCACCACGCCATCGACCGGCGCGCGAATCTGCGTGCGGCCCAGGTCCACGCGCGCCGAAGCGAGCGACGCCTCGCGCTGAGCCACGACCGATTGAGCGTTCTTCAGGTCCGCCTGCGCCAGATCGAAGGTCGACTGCTTGGCATCCAGCTCGGCCGGCGAGACGAAGTTGCGCGACACCAGCTCCTTGGTGCGGTTCAGCTCGCGCTGCGCATTGATCAGGCTGACCTGCGCGCGGCCCACAGCGGAGCGCGCAGCGTCGGCGTCGGCCTGTGCCTGGCGCACGCGGTACTCGAACGTCTCGGGGTCGATGCGGGCCACCAGCTGGCCCTGCTTGACCGGCGAGTTGAAGTCGACGAACAGCTCCTTGATCTGGCCCGAGACCTGCGTGCCCACCTGCACCGAGGTCACCGGATTGAGGGTGCCGGTGGCGGAGACGGTTGCGGTGATCGGCCCACGCTCGACCTTGACCGACCGGAACTGCGGCGTGGCGTCGGCACTGCGGTTGAACTGCCAGAGGAAGACGGCAATGCTGCCCAGGATCAGGACCGCCAGCGTGATCTTCCACGCGCGGCCCGTGCGAAACAGGTTCATGAGGGGCTGCAGGAGAGTGAGCGCGGATTGTAAGAGGCGCGCTTGCGCTGCGAGGGTGACCGATGCCCGCATCGGTTACGCAGGTGTTGCAAGGCGTTTCAGCGGCGCGCCAGCGGAGCGTCGGCTCGGCATGGCACGGTCATGCGATTAGCGGGTCTGCACGCATTCGCCAACACACTGGCGCTACCGACACTGGAGGTACCCAAGGACAACGACGTACGGTATTCGCCACCTATCCGGGACAACGGGCAGGCGGCCAGTCCCGCGAGAGGTCAGTCGCCGCGCGCAGCCGATGCCCGTTCGGCCTGCAGCTCGTCGACACGCAGTCGCAGGGCCGAGAGTTCGTCGCGCAATTGGCGGATTTCTTCGCGCAGTTGCTGCAACTCGTCCGATGGCACCGCCCGCGCGTCGCTCGCGACCGCCGGGTCGGCAACTTCGACCGGACCGCACAGCAGATGCGCCCAGCGCTGTTCGCGCGTGCCCGCCTGGCGCGGCAGCTTGACTACCAATGGACCGCCCTGTGCCTCCGGACGGGTGGCCAACTCCTCGAGAAAGGCCTCCACCGACGAGATATCGGCAAATCGGTGCAGCCGTTCGCTGGCAATGCGCAGTTCGCCGGCGGTCTGTGGCCCGCGCAGCATCAGCGTCGCCAACAAGGCCACCGCCTGGTCCGGCACGCGCAAGGCGCGGCTGACGTTGTGCTCATAGCGCGCCACCCGCGCGCCGCTGCTTTGCGACACCAGCGAGCGCCGATGCAGCGCGTCGATCGCCTCCTGCACCTGCGCCTCGGTCACGGTCATGACCGAATCGCGGTTGTTCTTCTGGTTGCAGCCGGCAACGAGGGCGTTGAGCGACAGCGGATAGATGTCGGGGACGGTCTTGTGTTTCTCGACGAGGACGCCGAGGACGCGGGCTTGCAGCGGGGACAAGGGTAAGTTCATGACCGATCGCGATGAGGAAGTTCTAGTCGATGGCGGCGCCGCGTGACTGTGGCCTGAGTGGTCACCCCACCAGCCTAACGCGCAGTCACTGATGCGATCAGAGTGTGCAGATGCACTGCCGGGATCGCGTAGGCGATGCCAGTCGGCTGCGGCAGGGCGGATTCACGCGTGGCGCGCGCCATGGTCATGTTCACCACGCCCACCACGACGCCGGTAGCCGGGTCGTAAAGCGGGCTGCCACTGTTACCGGGATAGGCCACCGCGTCGAGTTGGAGGATGTCGAACGACCCGCTCTGCGCTTGTCGGATGACCTTGGGATCGAGCTGGTTGGCGCTGGCGGCCGGCAGCACGATCGGCGTGATGGCACCAACCAGGGCCTGATGCGTGACGGGAATGAGGCCGAGCGCGCCGCCAACAGGAAAACCGGTGAAGAAGTACGTCTCGCCGTCGCGGACGCGATCGGAGTCTCCGAGCGACAAAGCGGGCACAGGCGGCCCGTCGATTCTGAGCAACGCCAAGTCATGTTCAGCCGACGTGACAAGCACCCGGGCACGCCGGACGATGCGCTCGGTCGGACGCCGCGCGGGCAGCACCACCACCGTTTCCTCGGCGTCCGGTCCAGACGCGGCGTCGCGCGCCAGCACATGCGCGTTGGTCGCGACAAGCGTGCCATCGCCCAGGGCGAATCCGGTTCCTGAGAAGCGGAACTGCGGCTGTCGCAGCGCCTGCATGGTGCCGACCGCAACGATCGACGGCTTGACGCGCTCGACGGTCGCGACGGCTGCGGCAGATGACGGCAGACCTTGCGCCTGAACCGCCATCGGCGCCAACAGCAAGGGCAGCGCGACGCACAGCAGGTGCGCCGCGACGACCCGCAAAGGCATGCCTACAAGCGCCACACGTTCAAGCCCCGTGCGCGCAGCGCGGCGGCATCGGCCTGACACTTGACGTCGACATACAGTCCGCCCGGCGCCAGTTTGGCGACGAAGTCATCGAGCGGCCGCTGCTTGAACTCCTTGTGCGACACCGCCGCCACGATCGCGTTGGCGCGCGGCAGGTGCTCCCAGGAAACGAGGTGTACGCCGTATTCGTGGACCGCCTCTTCGGACGTCGCCACCGGATCGTGCACATGCACGGTGACGCCATAGGACTCGAGTTCCCGGATGACGTCGATCACCTTCGAGTTACGCAGGTCCGGGCAGTTTTCCTTGAACGTCAGTCCGAGCACGATCACATGCGCGCCCTTGACTGGCGAGCCCGTCTGGATCATCTGCTTGACCGTCTGCTCGGCGATGAATTTGCCCATCCCGTCGTTGATTCGGCGGCCGGCGAGGATCACTTGCGGGTGATAGCCCAGCTTGTCGGCCTTGTGCGTCAGGTAGTACGGATCGACGCCGATGCAGTGACCGCCGACGAGACCCGGGCGGAACGGCAGGAAGTTCCACTTGGTACCGGCGGCCTCCAGCACTTCCAGCGTGTCGATGCCGATCTTGTGGAAGATCAGCGACAACTCGTTCATCAGCGCGATGTTGAGGTCGCGCTGGGTGTTCTCGATGACCTTGGCCGCCTCGGCCACGGCGATGCTGGAGGCTTTGTAGACGCCTGCCTTGATCACCGCGCCGTAGGTCTCGGCAACCTTCTCCAACGTGGCGGGCGTGTCTCCCGACACCACCTTGACGATCTTGGTGAGCGTGCGGTCCTTGTCGCCGGGATTGATGCGTTCCGGCGAGTAGCCGACGAAGAAGTCCTTCTTCCACGTCAATCCCGATTCACGCTCGAGGATCGGAATGCAGATCTCCTCGGTCGCGCCCGGATACACGGTCGACTCGTAAACCACGATCGCGCCGCGCTTGAGATTGCGACCAACCGACGTGCTGGCGCCGACCAGCGGCGAGAAGTCGGGGTTGTGGGCTTCGTCGACCGGTGTGGGCACGGCGACGACGACGAAATCGGCCTGCTTGAGCGCGGCCGGATCCGAGGTCACCTCCAGACGGCTCGCTGCCCGCAGGTCTTCGGTGCTGACTTCCCCCGTCGGATCCACATGCCGCCGGTAGGCGTCGATCTTGGGTTGCGACAGATCGAACCCGATCGTCGGGAACTGTTTGCCGAACTCCACAGCCAGCGGCAATCCGACATAGCCCAGACCCACCACTGCGATGACGCTCATGTTCGTTATCTCTCTGACTGAAAAGGTGAATGAATGATGCCGAGTTGCTACAGGCTCTTCAGCAGGGCGGCGATGCCTTCCTTGCCGGCGAACGCATCTTGCCGCTGCGCCAGTGCCTCGAGTTCCTTGCGCGCCGCGTCCTTCTGGCCGAGCGCGATCAGAGCCTTCGCATAGCTGAGCTGGATATCGGCCCGACCCGGCTCGGCAATGCGCGCCCGTTCGATGAAGGTGATCCCTTTCTTGGCGTCGCCGCGCTTGATGTGCAGCACCCCCACCGTGTCGAGGATCGAGGCACTGTTCGGGGCCAGCTTGAGCGCCTGCTCAGCATAGTCAAGCGCGCGCGCATCGCCCAGTTCCCCCGCAGCCCAGGCGAGGTTGTTCAGCGCGACAATGTTCGATGGGGCGATCGCGACGATCTCCTGGTAAAGGCCCATCGCCGCCTTGTAGTTCTTCTGGCGCAGGGCGACATCCGCAAGGTGCATCCGCACCACCTGATCGCGCGGATGCTCGGCGAGCCACTTTCGCGCTGTCGCTTCCGCCAGGGCAGCGTTGCCGGTGGCGGTCTGGGCCAGATGAAGCTTCACTGCGGTGAAGCCGTTCGACGGGTCGAGCTTGACCGCTTCCCGCGCCGCTCGCTCGGCCTGCGGCCAATCCTTGCGAAACGCGTGGATGTCGCTCTCCAGCGAATACGCTACCGCGAGCTTGGGTGATTTCGCCTGAAGCGACTTCACCTCCTTCAGAGCTTCTTCCGGTCGGCCCGCCTGCAGCGTCATCGAGGCGACCGCAGCCTGCACCTGGACGTTGTCGGGCGCGATGCGCCGGGCGCGCCCGAGGGTGTCGAGCGCACGATCGAACTGCCGGTTCTTGGCATGCAGTGCCGCCAGTTGCAGTAGCGGCTGCGGCGACTCCGGCTGCAACTTGGCCAGGCGCTGCAATGTCTCGGTGGCTTGGTTGTACTCGCCCGACGCCTCCTGCGCTCGCGCCAGCGCTTCGACGATGCGCGCCTCGTCGGGCAGTGCGTTCAACGCCGCCTGCGCGGCCGCAAGCGCGCCCTTGGCATCGCGATGGGTCAGCAGCAGGTTGACCTGCGCGACACGTGCCTGCACCGCCTGGGGGTTCGCTGCCACCGCGCGATCGATCGTATCGCTGATGTCTTTCTGAGCAGCACCTGTGCGCGACTGGACATCGGCCAGGCCGAGATAGCCAAGCTCGTTCTTGGGGTCCCGCGCAATCACGTCCTGGAAGCGCTTGCGCGCGTCCTCGGGCCGCTTGTCGGCCAGATCCAGGCTCGCCAGCGCGGCCACTGACGGCAGGTACGTCGGCGAGCGCTCGACGGCGGTTTCGAAGTGGCTGCGCGCCGCCTTCATGTCCTTGGCCGCGGTCGCGACGACACCGAGCATGTGGTGCGACAGCGGATTCTGCGGCTGCTTCTTCTCCAGGTCACGCGCCGCCGCGGTCGCCTTGGCCAGTTCGCCGCGGCGCAAGTGGGCCGCGATCAAAGCGAGATCGGCTTGATGTCCACTGCCCTCGATGGCGGCCGCCGACTCGAGCTGCCGCATTCCGGCATCCGGATCGCCGCTGGCCAGCGCGATCTGCCCCAGGCGCATTTGTGCGCTGGCTTTGACCGCTTCGCCGGCCGATGCGCGCGAAAAGAAATCGGTCGCCTGCTTGACGTCGCCGCTGGCCAGAAACGTCTCGCCAGCCAGCATCAGCAACCGCGGATCGCCCGACTTGATGTCGGCAAGCAGCGGTTGCAGCGTCTCCATCGCGCGCGCCGGTTGTCCGGCGCTCAAGTACGCGGCGGTCAGCGCACGCCTTGCACCCTGATGTCCCGGTGCGCGACTGAGCGCCAAACGAAGATGCTGCTGGGCCGACGCGAGATTGCCGTCGGCGAGCTCGATCTGGCCGGCCAGGAACAGGCTCGGCGCATGCTCGGGCGCGACATTGAGCACTTGCTGAACCTTGGAGCGCGCGGCAGCGCGGTCGTTCTTGCGCAACGCGATGGTGGCATCCAGGAGCACCAGGCGCGCATCGCCACGACTGGCCTTGATGCCGGCCGCCACCTGCTGGGCCGCGGCGTCGAAGTCGCGCTCTTCGATCAGTTGCGACGCCAGCGCCAGTCGCGCGACGGTCATGCCGGGGTCGGCGTCGAGAGCACGTTGCAGAGCCTGCTTCGCTCCAGCAGCATCGCCTTGCGCGAGGAGCAGGTCCGCGCGCAGCGCATGGGCTCGCGCGTACTGTGCATCGGATGCCAGCAGTTCATCGGTAATCGCCAACGCCATGTCGCGCTGGCCGTCATACAAGGCCAGGACGGCCTGGCCGAGGCGAGCCGGCGCAAATCCGGGCTGAGCAGACAAGGCGGCGTCGTACTCGGCGCGCGCCTGCGCGATCCTGCCTGCGCGCAACTGTGCATCACCGACGGAAGCACGAAGGCTCGCCTGCGCCGACGGACTGTCGAGTTGTTGACCGCCAAACTCTTTGATCAGCGCATCCGCCTGTCCCATGGAGAGCATGGCCTCGGCCAGCTTGGGAACGACCGCCGTCGCGGACTGGCCGTAGTCCAGGGCGCGCCTGAGCTCCTTCTCGGCACCGAGCACGTCGCCCTGTTGGAGCAGCAGCCCACCCAGCAGCAGGCGCGCCTCGCCATGCTCCGGCGTCTTCTGCAGGACATTGCGCAACTGGATAACGGCCGCCGGCCCATCGCCCTTGCCGATGTACTCGCGGGCCGAGTCCATCAACTTGCCAGCGTCGTTGCCGCAGCCTGCCAGGCCGATCAGCAACGCAGCGGCGAGTAGTGACCGAAGAAGGACGCGGACGCTACGATCGGGAGCGTGCGGCATGGTCAGCTTGACTCCATGGCAGACGCCGAGGCGCTGGATTTCATACCGAATCGGTTCATGAGGTCGTATAGCGTCGGGCGGCTGATGCCGAGCAGTTCCGCTGCGCGGGTGAGGTTGCCATTGGCGCGCGCCAGCGCGCGCAGCAGCGCGCGGTGCTCGGCGGAATCGCGCACCGCGCGGAGGTTCAGCGGCTCCGCCTCGTCATCGGTCGGGCAGCTCGCATCGATATCGAGGTCGCCGGCGCAGATGCCCTTGCCGTCGGCCATCACCACAGCGCGCTTCATCACGTTCTCCAACTCGCGGACGTTGCCGGGCCACGCGTGACGCTCGATCGCCGCCAGCGCATCGGGCAGCAGCGTCATCGTGCCCCTCTTCAATTCCGCCCCGAAGCGATGGACGAAGGCATGGGCAAGCAGCGTGGCATCGCCCACCCGCTCTCGCAGAGGCGGGACATTGACGATGATCTCGGCCAGGCGGTAATACAGGTCCTCGCGGAACCGCCCGTCCTTGATCAACGCCTTCAGGTCCTGATGCGTCGCGCAAACGACCCGCACATCGACCGGTATCTCGTCTCGCCCGCCGATCCGCTCGATTGTCCGCGTCTGTAGGAACCTGAGCAGCTTGGCTTGCAGTGGCAGCGGGAGGTCGCCGATCTCATCGAGAAACAACGTGCCCTTGCTGGCGGTCTCGATCTTGCCGATCGTCTGCTTGACCGCGCCCGTGAATGAGCCTTTCTCGTGACCGAACAGCTCGCTCTCGAGCAGCGCGTCGGGGATCGCCGCGCAGTTGATTGCGACGAACCGCTTGCTGGCGCGGGGCGAGAGGTCGTGCACCGCGCGGGCGACGAGTTCCTTGCCGGTACCGGACTCGCCCAGCACCATGACGGTCACATTGCTCGGCGCCACCTTCTCCACCGTGCGGCACACCCGCTGGACGTGCGGATCGCGCGTGATGATGCCGCCGAGCGGCGCATCCTTGAGGTTTTGCTGCAGGCGGCGGTTCTCTTCCTGCAACTCATGCAAGCGAAACGCGCGCTCGATGGTCAGGGCCAGGACGTCCGGCTCGAACGGCTTGGAATAGAAGTCGTAGGCGCCCATCGCGATCGCCTTGAGCGCGTTGGCACGATCGTTCTGGCCGGTGAGGACGATGACCTTGGTCTGCGGCGCCAGTGAGAGCACCTCCTGCAAGGTGCGAAAGCCCTCCCGCGTCGAGTCCGGTTCAGGCGGCAGGCCGAGATCCATGGTAACCACGGCAGGCTCGAGCCGGCGCAGCTGCGCCAATGCGCCATCGCAGTCGGCAGCCACGGAGACGTCATAGGCGTCGAACGCCCACTTCATCTGTGTCTGCAGCGCAGGATCGTCCTCGACGATCAGCAGCGGCTTGCGCCTGTCGTTCATTCGGCAATCTCGATCGCGGTCTGCGCTACGTCGGCCGCCAACAGGCACACGCGAAAGATGCTTCCCTCGCCCGGGCGGCTCACGACTTCGATTGAGCCGCCAATGCTATGCACGTACTGGTGACTCTCGAAGGTGCCGATGCCCATGCCTGCCTGCTTGGTTGAACTGAACGGCTTGAACAGCCGGTCGCGGACGAATTCTGCCGTCATCCCGGCACCATTGTCCTGAACCTCGATGATCGCCCGGTTGTCTCGGCGGGAAACCCGCAGATCGACCTGCGGTTGCCCGCTTATCGACTCATAGGCGTTCTGCACGAGATGACCAATCACGCGCTCGAGCCGGTCTTCGTGCCCCAGAGCCGTCACGCCATCGACAACCTGGAGTCGAAGTCCGGCACGGCCGGCCGCGCGCACCGCTGCCACGCGCTGCGCAACACTGGCCAAATCGACCGCGTGCGGCCGATCGACCGGCTGCTCGCCCGATCGCAGCTGAAGCATCAGTTGGTTCATCCGCTGCACGACATGCCCGACCGTACCGAGCATGTCCTTCTGAAAGTCCGGATTGGCGTGGTGACGCTCTGCATTGCGCAGCATCAGCTGCAGTTGTGCGACGAGATTCTTGAGGTCGTGCACCACAAAGGCCGACATGCGGTTGAACGACTCGAACTTGCGGGACTCGAGCAGGGCCTCGGTTGCCTGGGCCTGCGCCAGGTGTCCAGCGGTCTGGCGGCCGGCGGTCTTGAGCAGATCGAGCACCTCCCAGTCGAGCGTGAGACTGACGCGCGGTCGACCGAGCACGACGAAGCCGACCAAATCGTCGCCGGACGTGAGCGGCACGACCAGCCAGGCGTTCGCGCTCGCCAGCAGCCATCCGGGCAGCCGCAGGTTGCGGTACTTGGCGGGGTCGCGTCGGGCTTCTTCGACTTCGATCACCCATCCTGTTGATCGCAGGAACGCAGCAAGGGCGTCGTCTTCGCGCTCGACATCGGCGATTGCGGGCTGCGACAGCCGCTCGACCTGGCGGTATCCCTGAACGCCACGCAGCCAAAGGGCACCGCTCGCTGTCTCCACCACCTCACCGAGGGCGAGGATGCAGCGAGCATTGAGCGATGGCCCGCCGACGCGGGGTGCATCCGAAATCAGCCGCGTGAACTTGAGCCACTCTTCCCGGTAGTCGTATCGACGAGACAGGAAGTGTTTGGCGACGACAACCCGTAACTTGGAGCGGAACGTCCGCGATGCGACGACGAAGCCGATAAAGAGCACGGCGCCGAAGATGACGACTGTAGCGAGCGTGGTTCCCCACTGTCCGCCGAAGAAGCGGACGAAAAAGCCGATCAGCGAGATGACGAGCAGATAGGCCGCCGCGACGGCCACGGCGGTCGACCCAAGAAGGACGCTGCGGGACAGCGAGACATCGAAGGTCCACTCGCGGTTTCTCGCCGCCGCCATCCCCAGCAAGGGAATCGCCAGCGCCTGCGCGAGTCCGCGCGCCTGCCACCACTCCGCGTCCACCACCCTGAAAAGCAGGGCATCGGCGAAGAAGACGAGGTCATAGGCGAACAAGGCACCCAGGCCAAAACACAGTGGCGATACGTTCCAGCGGAGGGCGTCGGGTGTACGGCGGTACAGCTGCTCGACCGATGCCAGTCCGATGATCGCCAACATCACCATCGGAGCGAGAGCCGGCAGATACGATGTCCCGTCCGGTTCCGCCACCTCGGGCGCCGGATAGCCAAATCCCAGGGCGACCACGGACAGGATGGCGAGCGATCCGGGGACAGCCCATCCGGATCGGCGCCCGACGACCGAGGCCTCCCCGCGTAGCAGGAGTACGACGAAGCCGATCAGAGCCGCCAAACGCAGAACATCGAACGTGACGGCGGTGCGCCACATGGCCGGGGCATGATTGACGACATAGCCGGCAGCGCTGGCAGCCCAGAGAGACGACAAGACCATGCCGGCGAGCAGCAACGCCGACCGCGCTTCGCCGCGCCAGCGCATCGATAGCAGTGACGCGAACAGCGCAAAGGCGATCGCAGCGACGCCGAACGTCCACACCGCCGGGATCTGATACCAGGGAAGCTGCAAGAAGGTCTCGTCAGTTAAGGCGCCGTGCGACGCCCTGCCGGTCGAGTCGGCGCCTTAGGCCAGACGCAGTGCGCGCGACCCGCGGTCAGTGCGCGCCTTCGCGAAACAGCACGACACGAACCGTCTCGACAAGGATCAACAGATCGAGGAACAGCGAGTGGTTCTTGACGTAGTACAGGTCGAACTGAAGCTTCCGCGTTGCATCTTCGACCGAGGCCCCATAGCTGTAGCGCACCTGGGCCCAACCGGTCAGACCCGGCTTGACGCTGTGCCGCACGTCATAGAAGCGGATCGACTCCTTCAACTGCGCAACGAACGTCGGACGCTCGGGACGCGGACCGACCAGGCTCATCTCTCCGCGCAGGACATTGAGCAGTTGCGGCAGTTCATCGATTCGCATCTTGCGGATGAAGTTACCGACCCGCGTAATGCGGGGATCGCTCGCCTGCGCCCACCGGGCCACGCCGTCTTTCTCGGCGTCGACACGCATGCTGCGGAACTTCATGCAATTAAACGTGTGACCGCCCAGGCCCACGCGCTCCTGCCGATAGAAGACGGGTCCTCGGCTCTCGATCCGAATCGCGATCATGGTCAGAAGCATCACGGGAATCGCCATCGCAAGGAGCGTGCAGGCGCATGCAATGTCGAACATCCGCTTGATGACCGTGCGCATCGTGTCTTGCGCGAAGCCTTGCCCATAGATGAGCCAGCTGGCCTTGAGCGAATCGATCGGGACTTCACCGCGCACCCGCTCGTAGAAGCCTGCGAGATCCATGACCGGGACGCCATTGATCCGGCACTCGAGGAGTTCGCGCAGCGGAAGAACCCCGCCTCGTTGCTCCCGCACGGCCACAATGACTTCTTCGATGCGATGTCTCTCGACAACTTCGAGCAGACTCTGGCTCGAAGCAAAGACACGCGCACCGCTGCGCGTGTCCGGCGATCCACCGTCTGCAGCATAGAAGCCCACGACGGAGAACCGCGGATACCCCAGACTGCGCAATGACAACTCGACGCCACTCGCCTCCTGTCCCGTCCCGACGATCAACACTCTGCGTGCGCCAACGCCTGCTCGCCTCGCCGTGAAGGCGATCTGCCGCATGGCGATCAGTCCCGCAATCGTATAAAGGACGGCGTACCCCAGTAGATCCTGTGCCTGGCGCCCATCGGGAAGGACACCGAACGCGAAGTAGGCGATAGGCGCGCACAGAGCGACGGCAATCAACAATCGGCCAAGAGATACACCGAAGGTAGCTGCTTCATCACGCCGGTAGCTGCCGAGCGTCGCGCTCAGAGCCAGCGCTACACCTGCGAAGACGAACGCCGGATAGATGGCATCGGAAACGGATGCTCCATAAGGGCCATGTTGAACAAACGCCGCCAGCAACAGCGCGCCGAAGAAGACAGCGCCATCAGCCGACAACTGCACGACGGTGCCGACCGGGATGTGATGCCTGAATACCCTGACCATGCCCCCCCCTAATCGGCTCTAAACAAGACCATCTAGCCGCGGCTCACATGCCGTTCTAAAGGCATACAAATAACGGTTCGTGACTGTGCGCGCTAGACGAATCCTCACGTCAGTGAGGATTCAAGCAAGGAAGATCCCTCACGTGCTTGTCCCGGGCTCATTGCGCCAAGGTGGCGTCCGGCCGGGGAACGGCAGCTTATGCCAAGAATATGGTATCTGCCAAGGGGATCACTCAAATGGCCCGGCGGGTCGCCGACAGACGGACGAGTGGCGGGTCAGACGGCGGCTGGGCGGTCGCCACGCATCCAACCGACCAAGCTCCGCCAAGTCTTTGTAGCGACGTGCACAGCGAGCAGGTTCGGGGGCATGCGAAGCCAGGCGGCGCGCGCTTCGAGCAGCATGCTCGAGAAACGTCGCCGCATGGAAGGCAACCGATCAGGCTCTGGCGGACCCAGCGTCGTCCCGGCGAGACGCATGAAGATTCGGTAGCGCCCACCGCGTGCCCGCCCGCCTGCCAGCTCGGCCAGATCCTTCGCGCCGGGCGTGCCCAGCCAGGCGTGCGCAAAGGCGGCCGCGTAGGACAAAGGCCGGGTTAGCTCAAGCACGTCGGCACGCGTTGCGATCTGCTCCACGGCTCGGCCGTCGCTCGCCAGACGCCCTGGGAGCCCGCGCAGCAGCCCGTCGAAGTCCACCAGATCGCGCAACCGATTGGTGCAGTCGGAGTCCTGGAAGAGGTGCGCCGCTGCGTGCAGCAACTGATCGACCGGACTCAAAGCGAGAAAGCACGAGCCCTCAATGGGCACTGCGTCCGACAACAGCAGTGACGGATCCGGTCGCAGGCGACCGTAGGGAGGCAGGATCGCGTGATGAAGATCCAGCTCCAACGCCTGCCCAGCGCACTGCATGGGCGGCAGTTCATGCGACCAATCGCGGTAATAGCGCTGGTCATGCGGGTCGTCTTTCTGGAATTCCCAACCCGCAGACACGAGAGCCACTTCGACGGCATCGAGTCGATCGCGGGGGACCAGGATGTCGACGTCCGCCGGCAGTCTTCCCGCAGCGATCGGCAGGTGCTGCATCGCATAGGCGGCTCCCTTGAGGAGCACGCTCGTCGGCGCTGCCGCCAATATGAGCGGCGCAACTGATGACAGAAGAAATCGGAGTTTCTGACGCCGGAACCGTGCTTCGAGCAACGCGGAGTCAAGGTGCCGCCTTACCAGCGGATGCAGGCGGACTTCGGTCGCCGACTCGCTGACGCGCGCTGCCAGCGTCCCGAGAAGCCTCGCGCTGCGTGCTGATCGCAACAACTGATCGAGATCGAAGGAGGTGAGTCCGCCGATCTTTCTTGGATCGAGAATGATGGCCAGTACGTTGGCCACGTGTGCCGGACATTCTGGGAGAGAACCGCTTGAAAGAGACATGTGGTCAAGCACGCGGCAGGGCGCCGTTCGCTGTTCGGGCCATCTTGTCGACTACCGCGGAGGAAGCGTCTCGTTGACAACTTCAGTCATGACGCTGACCGCTTGGTTCAAGTCTCCGTACCTCAGCTCATAGCAGGAGCATGCCTGCACGACATCGCAGAGCGCGTCGAAGGCCTCCGGGCCAAGCACTTCATAGTTGAACGAATTGACGACCAGTCTCGCAAAGGCACGCGCGCGAGGCAGCGGCGTCAACTCAACGCCCGCAGCCGAGTCGAACTGCGGAAAGACGATGCACGTCGGATCGACCGCGTCATGGATCGCTTTGACATCTTTCAGTTGTGGCGCCATGTGCGCGACCGTTCCCTTGCGTGTCTTGGGAAAGGCGGGCCCGATGATGACCGATCGGTCGAAAGATCGCATGACATCGATCGATTCGTTCTTCAGCGCAATCGGACGCAACATGGCAAGCAGACGTCGATCTGACAAGCGAATCACGCCGAATTCATCCGACAAGAGTCGGAACCCGCGGCGCGACAATGCTGCCGTCAGTGTGCTCTTACCCGATCCGGGCATGGCGGGGAGGAGCAGTCCACGGCCATTGATTTCAAGTGCACCTGCGTGCATGAGCAGGTGATTGCCCAGCCTCGCTGCAAGGGCGTAGTTGATGCCCCACTCGAGCAGCGGAAGTGGCGTGTCGCGCGGGAAGCGCTCGAACTCCATCGCGCCATCGATCCACAGTTCAACTTGAGGACGCAGGGCGCGCCGAAGTCCTCGGGCTCTTCTCAAGGACACAGTCACGTCGAAGAGTCCGGCGTGTTCGGCAACCGGGAAAGCGCCATAGAGCTTGGCCAGCATCGGCGCGACTTCTGGTACGTCCGACCGAACTCGTATGGAAGCGGCGCCCAGGTCGAGACCGATCCCGGTACCGAGCAGCATGTCCCGCACCGCAGGCTCTCGGAGGTCACTCAAGCGCATTCGGATCACAGGCACGGACCAAGCCAAGCTCCACCAATTCAGCTAGCAGTCGCTCGGCATGACTCGCCGCACAGGACTGGCCTTCGGTGCTCAACGCATCGGCCAGAAACGCTTCAACGTCTTCTTTCGTCGTGGGCCCGACCATGCACATTTCGAGAACCGCGGCAGCTGCCGAGTTCAGAAGATGGGCGTCCCACGAGTCTGGATTGAAGACGATGGTGCCGTCCTCGAATTGGCGCAGCCGCAACGCCTCCGTCGCGGCGAATCTCGGACTCATACAAAAGTTCCGCGCCGCCAGGACGCGGCGGTTCAGGCGCGAAACGACCCGTAACAACTCACGGTCGTTGCGCTGAAGCCCGAGGGACGCTGCAGCGTGACGTATCGATACTCAGACGTGCTGGCGCGATCGAAATAGACAAGCGCCCAGCGCCTACCTTCGCCCGTCACGCGCCAACCCGCCGGCATATTGCTGGGACCGAACGACAGCATCGAGTAAGGTGACTTGGTATCGACGAAACGACCCAGCACAGGGTCGCGATAGAACATCCCGCGCGCTTGCCCCTGGTAGGACAACTGCTCCACCCTCACGGCCTTTCGAAACCAGCCATCCGGTTTGGTCGAATCGATGAAGAACTCTGGGGAAGTCGTTCCGCCCGTATTACGCAGACAACGACCAAAGCTCGACAAGGATGTCGCCGACGCTGAAGAGAGAGTCAGTACCACGGGCGCTGCGAGCGAGCCCTTGATCAACTGCCTACGAACTGTCTGCTTTTCCATCGCGATTACCTTCCAGTCCGACATTGGGCCCCTGATAGAAGTCAAACGCTAGCGGGGCCGCGGTCACTCTCGACAGTGCATTCTAGGCCAGACTCGCCCGAACTTGGTATGACAACGCCAGTATGAATATTCCGGACAGTGATGTCCCTAAACAACAACTTCAAGCGGCCCGGGATGGCTGAGGAAGCCGAGTGGGCTCGCGGTGTATCCGTAAGCCCCTGATTGCATTACTACCACTAGGTCGCCCGGGTTCGCTTCCGCGAGTTCCATACGGTCTGCCAGCAGGTCCAACGGCGTACAAAGCGGGCCGACGACCGACGCGCGCTCTCTACGTCCGCCCGACACCCGCGTGCCGATCACCACCGGGTAGTTCTTGCGAACGACTTGCCCAAAGTTGCCCGACGCGGCCAGGTGGTGGTGAAGTCCCCCATCAGTTACGAGGAAGACCTCGCCGCGTGACACCTTGCGATCGATGACGCGGCAGACATAGATCCCTGCTTCACCGACGAGGTAGCGACCCAGTTCGATGACGAGTTTTGCCTGCGGCAAACATCGCTGCGCCTCAGCGACGACATCCCGCAGTCCAGCGCCGATCGGCGTCAAGTCCAGCGGCTGATCTCCCGGAAAGTAGGGGATGCCAAAGCCACCGCCGAGATTCAGGCTCCGCACCGGCGATGGCGCGACCTCTGCCAGACGATGCGCCAACTGCAGTGCCTTGAGCTGGGACTCGGTGATGGCCTCATGCCGCAGGTTCTGTGACCCTGAGTAGATGTGAAAACCTTCGAACGCGAGGCCCATGCGCCCGATCATGGCGAGCGCGTCCGGTACCTGTTCGGCGTCGATGCCGAACTGCTTCGGCCCGCCACTCATCTTCATGCCGGATGACTTGAGCTCGAAGTCCGGGTTGACGCGGACGGCGACGCGTGCCGGCAGTCCCGCTCTTTGAGAAATCGCCTGTAGAAGCGGAATCTCGCGAAACGACTCGACGTTGAGGAGGATGCTGGCGGCGACCGCTTCTTCCAGTTCGCTCTCGCTCTTTCCCGGGCCAGCGAAGCTGACCTCAACCGGGTCGGCACCGGCATTGAGCGCGACGCGAAGTTCCTGCCCGGAAGCGACGTCGATGCCATCGACACGCGGCACCATAAAGCCCACCACCGCCGGATGCGGATTCGCCTTCATCGCGTAGTGCAACTTCACCTCGCGCGGCAGCACCGCACGCAGACGCTCCACGCGCGCCGCCATCAGCGCGCGGTCGTAGGCATAAAAGGGCGTGCGGCCGACGCGAGCGGCGAGTCGCGACAGAGCCATGCCACCAATTTGCAACTCATCGTTGACACACGTGAAGCCATCGGCGATCACGTGGCGTGGGGGAGCGTTCATTGCGTTGGTCTCCGACATCACTCGAACAGGCCGGCGAACTCGCCCGCAAGCTGCTTGCGGTCGATCTTGCCGTTGGGGTTGCGCGGCAACGGCGCCGGACGCTGCTCGAATCGGGTCGGCACCATGAAAGGTGGCATCCTTTCACGGCACAGGGCCAACAGTGCCGACGTGTCAACGCTGTCCCCAGCGGCCGCCGCGACGACAACGACGATCGCCTGCCCAAGCGAAGGGTGTGGCACACCGAAAGCAGCGCACTCGGCGACGAGCTTGCTGGCGTAGATGACTTCCTCGACCTCGGTCGGGCTGACCCGGTAGCCGGACGTCTTCATCATCTCGTCACGGCGACCGATGAAGTACAGGTAGCCCTCCGCATCCCGCTTGACGGTATCGCCGGAGAACACTGCGATCTCAGGCAGGACCAAGCCGGTCTCGCGCCCGGGCAATGGGCGATAGCGCTCGGCTGTCTTCTCGGGATCGTTCCAGTAGCCCATGCCGACAAGAGCGCCTCGATGCACCAACTCGCCCGGCTCATCCGGATCGCACTGCGTGCCATCTTCCCGAAGTACAAGGATCTCCGCGTTCGGAATGGCGCGACCGATGGAATCCGGCCGCTTGTCGACCTGCTCGGGTGGCAGGTACGTGGAGCGAAACGCCTCGGTCAGACCGTACATCAGGTACGGCCTCGCCTTGGGCATGCGCGAACGCAGTCGTGTCAACGTATCGAAGGGCATGCGCCCGCCCGTGTTCGCAAAGTACCGCAAGTGCTCGTTGATGCTTGATGGCCAATCGAGTTGAGCCAACTGCACATACAGGGGCGGCACCGCCGTCAGACCTGTGACACGTTCGCGAACGATGGTGTCGAGCACATCGCGCGGCAACAGATAGTTGAGCAAAACCACCTGCGCGCCACTGTGCAGTGCCGTCGTGAGTTGGCTGAAGCCGGCGTCGAACGACAACGGCAGCGCCGCCACGAGCGTGTCGTCCGCGCAGTTCTCGAGATACGTGGCGACACTCTTGGCACCTGCAACCATGTTCCGGTGCGAGAGAACGACGCCTTTCGGCCGACCCGTGCTGCCGGAGGTGTACAGGATCGACACAACGTCCGTGTCGATGACGCGATGGCCGCTTCTATCGGGGGCCCCGACGACATCTTCCCACCGCGAGGTGGCAATGACCGATGGTGCATCAGTGGGGTGGTCGACAACCACCAGATGCCGCAGGTCCGGACAGGTAGCAAGCGACGCAGAAAGGCCGACCATTCGCTGCGCCGATGTCACCAGGACACGCACATTGCAGTCGCGCAAGATATAGGCGACCTGCTCCGGCTTGAGAATCGGATTGACCGGGACAAACACTGCGCCCGCGGCCGCCGTGCCGAAGCACGCGACGACCATCTCGAACCGTTTCTCGAGGAAGACTGCGACGCGCTCCCCCCGGCCGACACCCAAACCGATGAGCCCTGCGCTGAAGCCGCGCATGGCCCGATCGAAGTCCTGGTAGCTCATGCGGACACCACGGTAGACCAGGGCGCAAGATTGCGGATTGCGCGCCGTGGCACGCAGATGCAGTTCGTGCAGCAGGGAACTGTCGTGCATGATGTTGGAGGTCGAAGATTTCTCGGACTGCGCGTGCGGCAAGGTGCGGCAGTTTGCCAGTGCAGTGCATTTCGTGCAGCCACGCGAACGACGAACGGCCGCGGCAAGCCGCCGTGTCACCCCGCCGCGATACTTTGGTCAGCCGCCGGAACGGGAGGTCGCCTCCTCGAGCAGGCCGGCGAGTTCGGCCGCGCGCATCTGGCGCGAACATCGCGCAACCACTTCGGCCTTCGGTGCCGATGCTCGACCGTCAGCGAGGGCAGCAACCATCCGCTTGAGCAGTTCGGCGATCTCACGCGCATTGTCCAGTCGGGCAATCATCTCCACGCCCGCAGCGCGCATCGTTGCCGCCGTATCCCCTGACGGGTCGGTCAAGCCGACGATCGGTCGACGCGCTCGCAGATACTCATACAGTTTGGCCGGGATCTGCTCGTTGCAATTGGACGCCTGCAGGATCAGCAAGGCGTCGGCCCTGAGCATCTCATCCAGCGCCTGCTGGTAGGGAACTGGCCCAGGTAGATCGAGCAAGTCTTCCACGCCTTGGCTGCTCGCCAAGCGCCTGAGCAGCGCATCCTGACCCGAAGCGCGAAAGCGCACCTGCACGCGCTCGGCGCTGATGACACCTTCTCGCTTCAACTGCCCGAGTGCCGAGAAGAACTGTGTCGGATCGCGCTCGCTCGGATATACCGCCCCGCTGTGCAGAAGCGTCACTCGACCGGGCGCGAGCGGTTCGACCGATCCCTCACTTCGTTCCGCTGCGACAAAACTCTCCTCGTCGAACCCGTTCTCAACGACGCGCAACCGGTCGCGCCCAATGTCCGGATAGCGCTCCGCGTACACGCGTGCTGCACCGGGTGTGGTGAAGACACTGAAGCGCGCCCGATGCACAGCTTCGTCTTCGATCGACTTGAAACTCGCCCAGGTCGCCGGGTCAGGGGGATACCCGTCTTGAGCCATTGGATCGCGAAAGTCTGCTATCCAGGGCAGCCCACTGGATCGCTGCAGGCGACTGCCGATGACGTGCGCAGTGGCAATCGGGAAGGTGGACCACAGCGCGGCCGGTCGATATCGAGCGATCAAGCGGCGACCGGCTGAGACGGCACCGAAGCGCCAGGAGAACCAGCGATCGGGGCGCGCCAGAAAAGCCGGGTATCGATTCCCGATCGCAAGATGGCGGCGGGTGTCCAGAGCAAACGCGCGCTCTACGACGGTGCCTGCCGGAATCTCGCCCAGCAAGTCCTGGCTCACCGCTTCATAGGCACGCGCATCGGCAGTCAGGACAACCGCCTCCCACCCATACCGAGGAAGGTGTTGAACAAAGCGCAAAGTCCGCTGAATCGCGCTCGATCCGGAGAACGGCGGGAACTGAAAGGCCACCATGAGGACGCGCTTCACTGCGCTCTCCCACCCGTCAGACACTCAGCGGAGGCAGACGCACGATCCACACCACGAAGCTCGCCTTGAGCTATGCAGTGGGCGAGACCAGTTGACGGTCGGGCGACAAGGTCGGGTATCGCCCAACACAAACGGACCGGCAAGGACCCTCTGCTACGTCCATCCAGGCCACCGACTCGAAACGTCAGCATGCGCAATCGACCGAGCCGCGAAGCAAACGCTGGGCGTCCTGTCGAGCCGCATTCGAGGCGAGACACCTTAACGCTGGATGCAGGAACGCGCAGTGGAGGCAGCGACGGTAGCGGTTCGAGCATCGAACTCAGTCGCCGGACCTTGGCGGGATTTGGCCGCCGGTCCGGCTCGATCAAGGGCGACAAGGGCGGCGAGTATGTCACGACGAGCGATTACCACTGCTTATACTTTTGTCTCGACCCAGTCCAGGAGTGCTCGTGAACAAACGTGGTGAAGTCCTTAAGGTGCTCGACCAGACACTCGGCCTGAAGGGCAAGGCGCTTGCGTTTCCGGACGACATGCCACTGCTGGGCAATCTGCCCGAGTTGGACTCCATGGCCGTCGTCTCCGTCATTACCGCGCTCGAAGAGCGGTTCGGATTCGCCATCGAGGACGACGAGATCAGCGGAGACACGTTCGCCACCGTCGGCGCAGTCGTCAGGTTCGTCGAGGAAAAAATCGCGCCGTGACGATCAGTGGCGTCCAGGCGTTTCACCTGGGCAGCGGCCTCGACCGTCGATTTGCCGTGCTGTGGCGTCCGGATCCCGGGTGCCGACCGCGTGGCAGCGTGCTTTTCGTTCCACCCTGGGCTGAGGAGGCCAACAAGTCTCGGCGACTGGTAGCCCAGGCGGCCCGTGCGATGTGTGCCGAAGGCTGGTCTGTACTTCGCTTCGATCTTTACGGCACCGGCGACAGTCCCGGCGAGCTTTTGGACGCCAGCTGGAATCAGTGGGTGGAGGATCTGGTCCGCGCCTACGACTGGCTATCGCAGGACAGCGGCCATGTTCCGGTGTTGTGGGCAATGCGGGCTGGCGCCCTCCTGATCGACGCAGCGCGGCCACGACTCGCGGATGTGACACGTCTGCTTCTCTGGCAGCCTGTCACCTCGGGCAAGACTCACCTGACGCAGTTTCTACGACTACGTGTCGCGGCCGATGCAATCGGTGGCAGTTCCGCGAATGTCACGACCCGCGCGCTGCTCGATCAGCTGCGAGCCGGACAGTCGGTCGAGATTGCCGGCTATCGAGTCCCGCCTCACGTTGCTCTTGGTTTGCATGACGCGCAGTGGTCGGGCTTGTGGCCGTCCACCCGTGTCGACTGGCTAGAGATCGACGCGGCGGAACCAGCAGCAATTTCACCGCTCGCGGCAACCGCGCAAGAGAAACTTCGAAGCGAGGGTTCTTTGGTGCGCGCCTACGCGGTCCACGGTGCGCCGTTCTGGCAGACGCAGGAACTGGAGGACTGCCCTGAACTCGTGAACGTCACGCTAGCCGCACTGAACGATGAACGGCATGGAACCTGACGCCGCGGCGCTTGAAGAGGCAGTCTGTTTCGACTGCAAGCAAGACCGCCTCGTCGGCGTGCTTTCGCGACCTGCTGCGCCGGCATCGATCGGCGTGGTGATCGTGGTTGGTGGCCCTCAGTATCGAGCGGGGAGCCACCGACAATTCGTCAGTCTGGCGCGACGCTTGGCCGCCGAGGGTTTCGCGGTACTCCGGTTCGATTATCGCGGCCTGGGCGACAGCGATGGATTACCGCGCAACTTCGAGCATATCGACGACGATATCCGCGCGGCGATTGACACTTTGGTGCTGCATGTACCCATCATTCGGCGTATTGCCCTGTGGGGCTTGTGCGACAGCGCCTCGGCAGCCCTGATGTATGCGCACACCGACGATCGCGTGGGATACATCACGCTTGCCAATCCGTGGGCCCGAGGCGAGGACACGCTCGCACGGACGCAGCTCAAGCACTACTACCTTCAGCGGCTGTTCTCTGCCGATTTCTGGCGCAAGGTGCTGCGTGGCGAGTTTCGACCAAGTCGCGCTGCGGCAGACCTGGGTAGTGCGATCGCGCTCGCATCTGCCGACAAGAAGGCGGTGGACTACAGGACACGAATGCTGGCCGGATGGGGGCAGTTTCATGGACGGCTGTTGCTGCTTGTCTCCACTGCAGATCTGACCGCCCAGGAGTTCTTGCTATTCATGAAGGCCGACGCTCAGCGCAGGCGCCTTCTTGAGGACACGCGTGTAGATCGGATCGACATTCAGGATGCGGATCACACATTCTCGAAATCAGCCTGGCAAGCGGCAATGGAGTCGGCGACGGTTGATTGGCTGCGCAAAACACGCGACAGCCCGTCGCCAGCGAGCAATCGTCTCTAGGCGGGATGAGCCGATACGACGGGCGCACTCGGGGAGCGCGCGTCTCGAACGAATTGGATCAACGCGAGGACTCGGCGCCGGTAAGCCAGCGCCAGTACAGCCGTGTAGACGCACGCGCCGACGGCCGATTCGACAGCCAAAGCGGCGATATGCCCGGCGTCCGGACCCATCACGGCACGCACGAGCAGGACTCCCACCGACATCACTGCACAGGCGATGAGCGCCGGCGCCAGCGCGGCGAAGAACTGCATCCAGCGCATGCTGAGGATGCGCCAGGCGACGATGATCGGTGGTATGCAGACCAGCGGATACGCAACCGCCCAGGTCCAAGCAAGACCATTCAGGCCACCGGTCCGCATACCGATGAAGAAGGCGGTTGGCAGCACCACCAGCGACATCAGGCAGAACCACATCAAATGGCGAAAGTGCCCGGTCCAGAGAAGCACGTGCGAGACGAGTGTTTGCGCTGCGTAGATCGACATGTAGACGCATAGCGCCTGCAACGGCACGACAACCGCATCCCATTGCGGACCGAGCGCCACGGGGACGATGTGGACTGCAGTCAACCCAATGCCGCAGGCGACAGGAAAGGCAAGGTAGACCAGCGCCTCGGTCAGGAGGAGAAAGTACCGCCGCAGCAGCGCCGGATCGGACTGTGCCGCCGAAAACACGCCGGGAACGACCCGGCTGACGAGCGAAGTGATCTCGGTGATGGGAAGGGACGCGATGGACATCGCGAAGCTGTAGTGACCGAGGGCATCCTTACCGAGAACCCGGCCTGCAATCGTCTGGTCGGCCGTCGAATTGGCGTAATAGGCAGCGCGCGTCACCAGCATGCGCCAGCCGGATATCAGGGGGTCACGCAGAGCGGCAAGATTGCGTGGCCAGCGCGGCAGGAAAGGACGCAGCCATAGCAAGAGCAACGTCGAGGTTGCCGCGCCCGCGAGGGTATTGATGACAAGCGCCCACAGTCCTGCGCCGAAGTGCGCCAGCACAACGAGAGTCACCGCCATGGCGACCGCCTGCAGCAGATAAACCGCGCCTAGCCAGAAGAACTCGAGGTCGCGCTGCAGCAAGACTCGCGGAACGATCTGTAGCGCCTCGATAAGCATCAACAGGCTGAGCGCCACGATCACCGGCGTCACCGCCGGCTCGCGGTAGAAGAGAGCAATCAGGGGCGCGCACGCCGCAAGAAGCAGCATGAGCGCACCACTGAAGAGCATTGCGAAACCACCTAACTGCGCCATCTGATCGTCAGTGAGGTCACGCTTCTGTAATAGAACGGCATCGAAACCCAACTCGTCGATCATCCGCACAAGGCCGACCGGAACCATCGCCATAGCAATGACCCCATAGTCCGCCGGCGCCAGAATGCGGGCGGCGTACAGTGTTCCGCCCCAGCTCACAATCTGCGCGATCCAGCGAAAAACGGCGGTCCAGCCGATGCCGGTGACGAGCGAGCGATCAAGCGTCGTGCTAGACATAGGGGCGTTTACGTAAATACCTTGCCTACGAGACGTTCATTGTCTACCGTCGCCCGCAAGTTCGTCGCGCGAACGGCGTATCCGGATCGACCACCACAATCTTCCGCCAGCCATGTGCGGTTTCGTTGCCATCTTGTCTCAAGTCGGCCAGCAGCCGGATCCGACCATGCTCGGCCGCATGACGGATCTGCTCGCGCATCGCGGTCCTGATGACCGGGGATTGTTCATCGAGGGGCCGATCGGCCTTGGTTTCCGGAGGCTTTCGATTCTCGACCTGGCACCCTCCGGTCATCAGCCAATGATCAGCGCTGATGGTCGCCACGTAATCGTGTTCAATGGCGAAATCTACAACTACGTCGAGCTTCGGGCGCAGTTGCAGTCGCGCGGCCACACCTTCAGGTCCACGGGCGACACGGAAGTGCTCCTGGCTGCCTACCGTGAGTGGGGCCGCACATGCCTTGAGCGACTCAACGGCATGTGGGCATTCGTCATCTACGACCGAGTCGAGCGCCGCATCTTTGGCGCGCGCGATCGGTTCGGAGTCAAGCCCCTGTTCCTCTATCGCAACGCCGTCGCCACTGTCCTCGCGTCTGAGATCAAGGCCGTGCGCGACTCAGGCTTCGCACAGCTCGAGACAGACGATCAAGCGGTCGCGGATTATCTCCTTGAGGGTCGGCTCGATGCGTCAGAGCGCACGTTTTATCGTGGCATCTCGCGCGTTGCGCCAGGCACCGCGTTCGAGGCCGACGAGTCCGGCAAGCTGTCGTTCTTCCGTTACTGGTCGCTGACAGCAGCGGCAGCCGCAGCGGATGAGCCGACCGATCCGGCATCCTCGTACGGCGAGTTGTTCGAGGACGCCGTGAAGCTGCGGATGCGGGCCGACGTCCCGGTCGGCGTCCTGCTTTCGGGCGGCCTGGACTCCACCTCGATCATCTGCTCAATGGCGCGGGTGGGTCAACGTGCCCAAAGCGCACACGAGCTGAACGCTTTCTGCTACATGTCTCCTCAGTTCGACGAGACTCGGTACATTGACGCCACGCTTTCGCAGACCGGCGCAAAGCTCTGGCGCCTGCCCAACGAACCACGCAAGCTGTGGGATAGCCTCGAACGGCACATGTGGTTTCAGGACGAGCCGGTTCACTCGTTCACGTCGGTCGTCGGTTACCAGCTCATGAAGATGGCACGCGACCGCGGCGTGAAAGTTCTGCTCAATGGCCAGGGTGCCGACGAGGCCATGGCAGGGTATCCGACCTACTTCCAGGAGTACTGGGCAGATCTATTCATGTCCGGCCGCTTGTGGCGGCTGGCACAGGAGATTCAGCAGTACGGAAGGGCCCAGGGTCGCGCGCGACAGCGGCGCGACGCCGAGCAGACCTTGCGACGCGTCGTCGGTCGATTGGCGCACCGACTCCCTGGGCATGCAGCTGCGTCACAGCGACGGCGTGAGGCGCGCGCGCGCAGCAACGGCTGGGTGTCCGAGGACGTCAAGCGCGCATGGACGCCTGCGCCCATGACACCCGCGCTTTCGCTGACCGAAAGCCTGCAGCAGTCGCTCGAGCACGAGCCACTGCCTCTCTACCTGCGGGTGGAAGACCGCAACTCGATGGCGCATGGCGTCGAGGTGCGACTGCCTTTCATGGACTATCGACTCGTATCGCTTGCGTTTCGCCTGGGTGCGCAGTGGAAATTGCGGGGCGAGTACGGGAAGTTCGTGCTTCGGCAAGCAATGCGTGAACGGATTCCCGAGATCGTTCGGACACGCGGCGACAAGTTCGGCTTTCCGAACTCCGCAGACCTGTGGTTTCGCCAGGAGCTGAGCGAGCCGATGCGCGACCTGATTGCCAGCAGACGTATCCGTGAGTCCGGACTGTGGCAAATCGATACGATCGAGCGCGCGCTCGACCAGCACACCCGCGGTGAACAAGCGCACGGCAGCCGACTCTTCGATGTCGCCCAGATGTGCATCTGGCTCGACGGCTCACATCGCTGGCCGACTGAACCGCACGCGGCCGTATCACCAACACTGAGCTCAGCCGCTGCATGAGTCCGTTTGCATCTGCCCAGGCACGCTTGAGTCCCATCCGCGTATTTCCTTCCCACTCGCTCCGACGTCAGGCGCCAGCTCCATGACCTTGCCACAAGCGAATGCAGTGGCCGTCCTCGGTCACTACGGTCAGCTGAACCTGGGCGACGAGTCGATCACCGCTGCCGCCATCGATGGCGCACGCCGCTTTCGGCCAGGCGTGCGCGTGATCGCGATCAGCCTTGATCCGGCCGACACATTCGCGCGTCACGGGGTTGAGAGTCACGCGCTGCGCCGCGAGATCTCACGCACGCCCCAGGACCCGCCAGCGCCCGAGCCCAAGGAAGCTGCCACGCCGCAATCAACGGGGTTGCGCGCAACTTTGCGCCGCATTCCCCTGCTGACGACCGGCGTCAATCTACTGCGCTCAATCCTGGGCGCGGCGAAGTCGTTTGCAGCCGAGCTTGCCTTCCTGCCCAACAGCTGGCGCGCGCTCGACGGTGTCGAACTGCTGATCATCGCGGGATCCAACCAGTTGCTCGATCAGTTCGGCGGCGCGTGGGGATTTCCATACACGCTTCTGCGTTGGACGCTTTTGGCGCGGCTGCGCGGCGCCCGAGTGGTCCTGCTCAGTGTCGGCGCCGGGCCGCTTGAGGGCACCCTCGCCTGCCAGTTCATCCGCTGGACCCTGCGGCTGGCCGAGTACGCCAGCGTTCGCGACGAAGGCTCGGCCAAGCTGGTGAATGAGATCGGCTGGGCCAAGCCCATCCCGGTCAAGCCGGACCTTGCGTTTTCCTTCGCGGCCGACCGGGTCCTGTCGCCGATACAGACGCCCGAGGCCGGGCGCGGCCTCGTCGTGGCAGTCAATCTGATGCCCGTTCACGATCCCCGGTGGTGGCCGGGCGCCAAACCCCACGTGCAAGCGAGCTACCTTGCAGCGATGCGAGGATGCATTGCCAATCTGCTGTCGCAAGGACACCGCGTCGAGCTTTACGGCACGCAGCCTGCGGACGAATGGGTGGCAAAGGACCTCATGACCCAGCTGGCAAGCGAGCCCGGCAGCGATCGACTGATGCTGACCCGGGTCCGCACGCTTGAGGAGCTGACGACGCTTTATCAGCGATGTCACGTCATCGTCGCGACGCGCTTCCATGGAATCCTGCTTGCACTTCGCTTTGCTCGGCCCGTGATCGGCGTCTGCTACTACCGCAAGTCGCGCGAACTCATGCGGGACTTCGGTCTCGAGGAGTTCGCCTTCGATCTTGATCGGGTAACCAGCGGCGAGCTCGATGATGCGGTTGGCCGCATCGTCGCCGAGCGTGAACGCTTCGAGTCCACCGCAAGGCGCGTTGCCGGCGACCGCGCGCAAACGCTGGCCACGCAGTACCGGATCGTCCTGTCGCCCGATGCCGCAGGGGAGGCACTGCTCACATGAACATTCAGCGGGTCAGCATCGGCATGCCGGTGTACAACGCGTCCGCCTATCTTCGAACTGCGCTGGACGCGGTGCTGGCGCAGACCTTTGCCGACTTCGAGCTGATCATCGCCGACAACGCTTCGTCGGATGAGTCGGCCAGCATCTGCGAGGAATACGCGCGCCGCGATCCTCGTATTCGCTTGTACCGAAACGCGGTCAACATCGGCGCCAACGGCAACTTCACGTACACGCTTTCGCTCGCCCGGCACCCGTACTTCATGTGGACGTCATCGAATGACTACATCGAGCCGACCTACATCGAGAAGGCCGTAGCGGTTCTCGACGCGCGTCCGGATGTCGTCCTTTGCTGCTCCGTTCCGCGCTACTTTGCGGGTGACCCCACCCACTTTCGTGATGTCGCTGATCCCATGGACATCCAAATGGAATCGCCGATCGAACGCTTTTCGGCCCTGCTTGACCGCATCACCATCAACAACGCGATGCACGGCCTGATCCGTACCGACGCGCTGCGTGCGACGATGCCACTCGAGAGCTACTACTCGTCAGACAATGTGATGGTGGCCCAGCTGAGTCTGGCCGGTAAGTTCGTGCAGATCCCGGAACCGCTGTTCTATCGCCGGTTCGAGCAGGCGGCAGCAACCGAACTGATGACGACGGAAGAGCTGCGGCACTTTTACATGCCCGGCCGACGCTCGCCGCTGCGGTTTCAGGTCTGGCGCCTGCAGGCCGGACTGTGGGCGCTGCTTGCAAGAGCTCATCTCCGCCTGACGGACCGCTTGCGTCTGGGCCTGAGGCTTATCAGGTACACCTACTGGGACGGCCCAAAGCTGGTGCGAGACATCCTCGAGGCGCTTCGCCTCGCGGCGCCCGCATCCCGCTAGCGCAGGACCATGCAAGCACTCGCGATTCCGCCCTCGGTACGCCGGGTCCTGTGCATCGGCGCCCACTGCGACGACGTCGAGATCGGCTGTGGCGCGACGCTGCTCGCCATCGCGCGCAGCCGGCCCGATATCGAAGTGGACATCGTGGTCTTCACCTCGGAAGACCAGCGCGCTGCAGAGTCGCAGCAGGCTCTGGATGAACTGCTCGGCACATCGCTGCGGTGGAGCCTGCGCTTCGGCAGTTTTCGAAACAGCTACTTTCCGGCCCAATGGTCTGCGATCAAGGAATACATGGAAACGGTCAGGCAGCAGTCCCAGCCGGACCTCATCCTCACCCACTGCCGCGACGACCTGCACCAGGATCACCGCACCCTCGGTGAACTGACGTGGAACGCATTCAGGGACCACTGGGTGCTCGAGTACGAGATCCCCAAGTTCGATGGAGATCTGGGTCGACCCAATGTCTTCGTGCCGCTCGATCTTGAACTCGTCGAACGCAAGATCGACGTCTTGCTGCGCTGCTTTCCATCGCAGGCCGGCAAGGCGTGGTTTACGGGCGACACGTTCCGCGGGCTGATGCGCCTGCGCGGCATCGAATGCCAATCGCCCGGAGGCTTCGCAGAGGCGTTTACGTCACGCAAGCTCTGCTTGAGAGCCTGAGTCAGGTCGAGGGGAATTCCGTTAATCGACAATTCGGCCATACCGTATTACTGGGATGCCTGTAGACTGACCGACGCATGCGGCAGGTGACCAAGACCGAGAAGAACACGGTGCGGCGCTGAAGCAAAACGCCGCGCGACCAGAAAGGCTCACATGAAAGTCGTTCTCTTCTGCGGAGGCTTGGGGACCCGCCTGCGCGAGCACTCGGACACCATCCCAAAGCCTCTGGTCAACGTTGGCTATCGGCCCATCATCTGGCATTTGATGCGCTACTACGCACACTTTGGGCACAAGGACTTCGTGCTCGCACTCGGCTACCGAGGCGACCTGATACGCGAGTACTTCCTCAACTACAACGAGTGCATGTCCAACGACTTTGTCCTGTCCGATGGCGGGCGCAAGATCGAGATGCTGTCGAGCGATATCCAGGACTGGCGCATCACCTTCGTCGATACCGGGCTGCACTCGAACATCGGGCAGCGCCTGCTGCGCGTGCGCAAATACGTCGAGGATGAGCCCGCCTTCCTCGCCAATTACTCCGACGGCTTATCCGACCTGCCACTCGATGCCCTGGTCGCCGACTTTCAGCAGAAGAACGTCACGGCAAGTTTCGCCGCTGTGCGCTCGTGGCTGAGCTTTCACTCGGTCGAGTCCACGCCCGATGGCTACGTGACCGCGATGGGGCCAGTGCGCAGCGACCAGTTCGTCATCAATGGCGGCTTCTTCGCCCTGCGCAACGACATCTTCGACTACATCGAGGAGGGCGACGAACTGGTCGAGCAGCCGTTCCGCCGCCTGCTCGACAAGCGCCTGCTGGCCAGCTACCGCTACGAAGGCTTCTGGCAGGCGATGGACACTTTCAAGGACAAAATCACGTTCGACCGCATGGAAGCACGTGGTGAGTGCCCGTGGAAGGTCTGGCGCTGACCGCCGTGTGAAGGCAACCTCGGCATGAGCGCGGCTGCATAGGGATACTTTGGAGAACAAGCGTGAACGTTATCGTTACCGGTCATAAGGGCTTCATCGGCACCATCATGGTCCCCATGCTTCAGGCGGCGGGCCACAAGGTCCGCGGCATCGACAGCGATCTGTACCGCAACAGCACCTATGGCGCCGCCCCCGCGCCGGTGGACGAGATCATCAAGGACGTGCGCGACGTCGAGAAGTCCGATCTCGAGGGTGCCGATGCCGTGGTGCACCTTGCCGCCTTGTCGAACGACGTGCTGGGCGACCTCAACCCCGACATCACGTACGAGATCAATCACAAGGCGTCGGTGCGTATCGCCGAGATGGCGAAGGACGTCGGTGTGCCGAGGTTCGTCTTCGCGTCGTCTTGCAGCATGTACGGTGCCGCCGGCGACGCGGTGCTCGACGAGACCGCCGAGTTCAATCCGGTCACTGCATACGCCATTTCCAAGGTGCTCGTCGAGCGCGATGTTCGCCAGCTCGCCGATGACCGGTTCAGCCCGGTGTTCATGCGCAACGCGACGGCCTATGGCGTGTCACCGCGCATCCGTTTCGACCTTGTGATCAACAACCTGGTCGCATGGGCGTACACGACCGGCCTCGTGCGCATGACCAGCGACGGCACGCCATGGCGCCCTGTCGTTCACATTGATGACATCAGCCGCGCAGTCGTGGCGGTGCTGGCGGCGCCGCGCGAAGCGATCCACAACGAAGCCTTCAACGTCGGCAGCAGCGCGGAGACTTACCAGATCAAGATGCTGGCCGAGATGGTGATGCGCATCGTGCCCGACTCACGGATCGAGTTCGCCGGTGATGCAGGTCCCGACAAGCGCAACTACAAGGTCAATTTCTCCAAGTACTCGAAGGCCTTCCCCGATTACCTGCCGACCTGGACGGCCGAACGCGGCGTGCAGTCGAACTACGACGCATATCGGCGCATCGGACTTCACAAGGACGACTACGAGGGCCCGCAGTTCAAGCGGATCGCGCAGTTGAAGCACCTGCTCGCCACGGGCCAGCTCGACGCGACCTATCGCTGGCGTTGAAGCGGCATGCTGTTCCACCAGACTCCGATCCCTGGCGCGTACGTGCTCGAGCCGCAGCGCATCCGCGATGACCGCGGGTTCTTCGCGCGCCTGTGGTGCACGGACGAGATGAGCAAGCATGGTCTGTCGACGACCATCCGACAGACGAACATCGGTGTCAGCACCCGCAAGGGCACGCTGCGCGGCCTGCACTACCAGCGCGAGCCGTACGCTGAGGTCAAGATCGTGCGCTGCCCGCGCGGCGCAATCTTCGACGTGGTCGTCGATCTTCGGCCAACGTCACCGACCTTCTGTCGCTGGCACGGCGTGGAACTGAGCCAGGAAAACCAGCTCGCCCTATATGTTCCCGAGGGTTGTGCGACCGGCTACCTCACGCTCGCCGACGACACCGAGATCTATTACCACACCAGCGCCGCCTATCATCCGGCCAGCGCCTCCGGCGTCCGCTACGACGATCCTGCCTTCGGCATTGTCTGGCCCGGCAACGCCGAGGTTATGTCCGAGCAGGATCGGAGCTGGCCGGACTTCGAGAAATCGCAAGGGAGAGCACCTTGATCATTGTCGACACAGCCCTCGCACGCCGCGTGGCGGCTGGCAATCCGGTTCGCGTGGCCATTGCCGGTGCCGGATACAGCGGTCGCCGGATCGCCTACCAGATCATGACCGCCGTTCCGGGCATGCGCGTCGTCGCGATCGCTAATCGCACGGTCGCCAGCGCGCAAGAGGCGTTTGCAGCCGCCGGCGCAACGCAGGCCCGAGTCGTTTCGACTGCCTCACAGGCAAACGATGCGATCCGCAGCGGCCAGCCCTGCGTCGCCGAGGATCCGGCGGTGATCTGCGCCGCCGACGGCGTCGATCTGGTGATCGAATGCACCGGCACCGTCGAGCCCGGTGCGCGCACCGTCCTGCACGCCATCGAGCATGGCAAGCACATTGTGCTGATGAACGTCGAGCTCGATTCGACCGTCGGTCCGATCCTGAAGACAAAGGCCGATGCCAAAGGCGTCGTCTATACGAACACCGATGGCGACGAGCCTGGCGTCGCGATGAACATGATCCGCTTCGTGCGCTCGCTGGGCTTGAAGCCGGTCGTGGCCGGAAACCTGAAGGGGCTGTACGACCCCTATCGCACACCCGATACACAGCGGGAGTTCGCAGAGCGGGCCAAGCAGAAGGCGACGACGATGACGCACTTCGCTGACGGCACCAAGCTGTCGATGGAGTTGAACGTCCTGGCCAATGGCAGCGGCTTCAAGGTCGGCAAACGTGGCATGTATGGACCCGCGCTGGGGCACGTCAATGAAGCCGCCGCCTTTTACCGCGAACGTCTGATCGAGGGCGGGATGGTGGACTTCACCGTCGGTGCGGCACCGTCGAACGGCGCGTTCGTCGTTGGCCATACCGAGGATCCGGTCCGCATGGACTATCTCAAGTACCTGAAGATGGGTGACGGCCCGTTGTATGTCTTCTACACCCCGTTTCACCTGCCTCATCTGGAAATTCCACTGACGGCGGCGCGCGCAGCGCTTCTCAACGACGCGACCGTGACGCCGATCGGCGCCCCGTCGTGCGACTCGGTCGCAGTTGCCAAGCGTGATCTGAAATCCGGCGAGGTGCTCGACGGCATCGGCGGCTTTACTGCGTATGCCTTGCTGGAGAACTACGAGACGAGCCGTGCGCAGCGGCTACTGCCCATGGGGTTGGCCGAGGGCTGCAAGCTGCTGCGCCCGGTCGCGAAGGACTCGGCCATCACTTACGACGACGTCCAGTTGCCGACCGGCCGGCTGAGCGACCAGTTGCGACGCGAACAGGACACGCACTTCGCCTAGGCTGCACCTGGCAGGCAAGCCGGCACCGGACCTTGCGATCAGCCTCGCGCGCGACGAAGCCGCTGTAGCGTCGCTCGAATCTGTGCCAGCGCCAGCGACTCCGCTCCGCGAGGTGTGCCGGACAGTCGCCAGAGCACCCAGATGAGTGCGGGATATGTGACGATCCCAGTGGCCACGCCGGCAGCAAGTTGCGGAATCGTGGCCAGCGAACCGGCGCCACTGCCGACCCATCCGGTCACCTGCACCACGCACAGGCCCATCAGCGCACTGGCGACCACGGGCCGCCACAGGTTGCCAAAGTACTGCGCCACGGATACGCGCATGGCACGGAACAGGACCGGGTACATCACGATCAGGCTCAGCGCATACGACACGACTTCCGCATACGCGACGCCCAGCACACCCAAACGGGGTGCCAGCCAGAACATGGCTGCGACCATGATCGCCAGCCGAAAGGCAAGCACCCCGGGAAGCAGCCACGTGCGCCCAAGTGCCATGAAGGCAGAGCCGTTGTTCGACGTGATCGCAGCGATAGCACCGGCAGCCGCCAGCACCTGGATGACAGGAGCCGCGTCCAGCCACTTGAGCCCCAGCAGGACGCGAACGAGTGGATCGGCGATCGTTGCTACCCCCACGCTCGCCGGCAGCGCCACGAGCGCGATCACTGAGGCGACATCCAGGTAAGCCTCGCGCAGCTTGGCGACATCGTCGATCAAGCGCGAATACCCTGGGAACACGGCGCGGTTGATCGGTGCGATCAGCTCGCTGGACGGCATGTAGGCCAGCTCCGACCCGACCGTGTACGCGCCCAGGGCTTCTGGACCATAGAGCCGCCCGACGAAGAAGTGCGGCACGCGCGCCAGACCCGCGGCGAGCGCATTGACTGCCAGGATGCCGCTTGAGAAGCGGATCAATTCGCGCGCCGAGCGCAAGCTCAAGCGCGGCCGGAACGAGTGCATGAGGTAGCTCAGCACCACCCCACCAACGCGGCCGGCCAACATGCCAACCACCAGCGCCCAGTACGAGCGAAGCGCAAAGGCCGCGGTCAGACCGATCACGAAGGTGATCAATCGTCGTGCGGCCATGAAGAGGAACTCCGACCTGAAATCCATCTTGCGCCGGAATTCCACGATGCCGATGTTCTCGAAACCAGCAATCAACCAGCCGATCGCCAGGACCAGCATGACGTCGACGAGTCGCGGCTCGGCGTAAAAGCCCGCGACCGGCACTGCCAACGCTGCCGTGAGGGCAGCGACACAGAAGGCGATGGATAGATTCAACGTCCACGCCGTGTCGAAGTCCGTTCGGGTGGGCGACTGTTTCTGGATGAGCGCGACGTCGAAGCCGAAAGCCGACATCAATTCGAGCAGCGCGATCACCGACATGGCCATGGCGACTAGGCCGAAGTCAGCCGGCACCAGCAGTCGGGCGAGAACGACCGTGCTGATCACGCCGAGCATGCGGTCGACGACCTTGAAGAGCACCATCCACGCCGCGCCGGTTGCGATGCTGCGTTTGACCGAGCCAGGCATTGATCAAATCGCCTACAGAGATTGATTGAATTGAGGCCGGAGAGGAAGAGCCGCCGGCGGGCGCTGTCGATATGCCGAATGCCTATCGGTCACCCGGCGTTCTCCTTTGGCGCGGTGTCGATCGCACGCCGAATGACGCAAAACGATGTCGTCTCGCCTTGATACCCCGAAGTATCGCCGCCCCAGGATGCGACCTCGAGTCGGCTAATTGAACTCAAGCACGCTGTGGCGGCAACGTCCAACAGTGATCGCGGCGCCATCCATCACCAGTTCGGCAGGTGACTCATGGCCAAGGAACAGCAGCGGACTCGCGGTCAGGCCATAGCTGCCCGACATGCCAATGCCGATGAGATCGCCAATCTGCGATCTCGGCAGAGTGCACTGAACACTGAGCAGGTCGGTCGGATTGCAGGACGGCCCAGCAATGTTCACGCGCTCTTGAGTAACGTCGGCGCGACTCAGATTGTAAGAGGGAAAGTTACCGCGCAGTGCTGCACCGAAGGTGCCTGCAGCCGCCAGCTGATGATTCAGACCGCCATCGCAGACCAAAAAGCGCGTGCCCCGAGAATCCTTGGCGTCGACAACGCGCGTGACGTAGACCCCTGCACCTGCAAGGACGTAACGCCCAAGCTCGAAGAAGACGCCGGCACTCGGGCGGGAACGAAGGAAGTCCAAGGTCAGGCCGTGCAGCCGACCGGCGATGTCCGCCAGTCGCAGTTCGCGATGGTCGCCGCTTTGTGCGACACCGAAGCCACCGCCCAGGTTGACCTTGCGGCACGCCCGTCCCAGGAGTTCTTCGAGGCGGCCAGCCAATGCGAAGCTCTGACGCATCGTCTCGACGACAGCCTCACCGTCGAAGCACTGGCTCCCAACATAGGTATGCACCCCCTCGCAGTCCAGCCAATTGCCGTGGGACTGCACCCTTTTGACGGCGTCAGGCAGCGCCTCTTCATCGATGCCGAACTGCACTGATCTGCCACCCATCTTCAGCCCGTAGGCCTTGTGAACCGTGGCTGGATTGATGCGCAACAGGATGCTCGCAGGGCGTCCGATGCGCTGGGCCGCGTCCGCACAGGCATCGATCTCTCGCATGGACTCGACGCTTACGCACTTGATGCCCGTGCGTACCGCACTGTCGATCTCTGCGCCCGTCTTCCCAGGACCCGCGAAGCTCATCGCTTCCGGGTCGTACCCCGCGTGCAGGCATTGGGCCAATTCTCCTGACGAGGAGATATCCACCCCATCGACGTCTGCGCGCAGCGCCTTGAGCAGACCAAGGTTCGGATTCGCCTTGACTGCGTAGTAGACGCCCGCCAGCCCACCCACGGCTTCGCGTACGGCCCGAATCCGTCCGCGAACGTGCTCGGCATCAAAGAGAAAAAACGGCGTTCCGTGCTCGGCTGCCAGTTGCTCCCAGAAGGCGCGTGTCTTGCCAGTCCAGTCAGGCGTTCCTGTCATGAGCGCTCAGCTCGGCTCTTCAACGGACAAGATCGTCCAGCCATGTGATCCCCGCGACCCAGATCTCGTAACGTCGGTCGATCTGTACCAACGGGACCGTCGCCGCATCATGCAGATGCAGCAAGACCAGTCTTTCCACAATTCCGGTGTCCAACGCTTGGGCAGCTCCTCCGGTAAGAATCAACTGCGCAACTCGCTTCAAATCGCCCTTCGGCATCCCAGGGCCGCGTGCGTGAACAAAGCGATCGAGTGCAATGAACAGACAGGCGTATGACAGCAACGAAGGCGTAGCCGCCTGAAGGTCGCCCTCGCGAAGCGATGCGTACGCCTCTCGCGTGGCAGCGGGCGACAAGACCGCCGAGAGAAACTCGTACAGGCGCGGGTGATTTCGCAACTGCAGAAGCAGAGTGTCTCGTGACGCGACGATGCCCAAATCGGTGAATACATACCGAGCGACCGAAACGCCGGCCGCTGGCCGCACCTCACTGTCCTCCGTGATGCACTCGACCGTGTAATGGAGGTCCGTAGTCGCGCCACCGATGTCCAGGACGGCGCAGCTTCCGACGATCGAAAACGAGCCTTGCCCATTCACGCTGCGCAAGAAACCACGACTTGCTACCTCTGGTGTCGGACGGATCGAACGCCCGATCGATGCCGGCAACTCGCTGACACCTTCCTTGTGCACCAGGTCGTCAAGATAGGCTCGGCGCAGTGATTCGAACACACTGCCGACGCGAAACGAGAGCGAATCACCGAGCGGATTGTCGATTACATGGGCTTGCGGGTGGCGTCGCTTGAAATCGGCCGCAAGGTACCGATTGCCGCAATAGATGAGCGAACCATAGAGGTACCCCGCCGGATCGAACCTTGCGATCAGTGCTTCGCTCGGCCCAGCGTCGGCCTCGTCGATACCACCACCGACGAGAAGCACATCGACGCGCCGTCCGTCTCCGCGCGCATCGTCCAGGGTATGGACGAATTCAGGATTCGCTCCCGCGAGAAGTACCTGATTGCGCAATACTGCGCCGCTGAAGAGCGGACTGAGGCACACGATTCCGACGCGAAGTCCCCCATTGGCCGACGAGCATGCGAGGATCGGTTCCGAGTTCGGATCGATGCCGGCAGCGGCGAGAATGTGCCGCACCTGCGTGGCGATGCCCGCCTTGAAGTCGCGGGGGAAGAACTCCTGCGCAACAAGTCCACCTTCTTCATCCAGCTCGGCCAGCTTGATGACGGTGGAACCGATGTCGAGCGCGCGGCGGGGCGTTGTGCCGACCTTGCTGTCTGCCGGGGTCATCGCGATCAGGCCATCAGCGCAATGTCAGCGAGGATGCGGCGATACGTCTTCTCGCCGCTGTCCTTGCGGCCCGAGAGAATCGCCTGTTCCGCCGCGAGATCCATGTCCTTGATGGGCACATTGCCAGCGGCAGCAATCCGAATCGACTGGTTGGCGTCGCGCATGGTCACCAATCGATTGGCGTTATCGGTGTGCGGCGAAAACGGAACGTCGATCCATCCAGCCTGGAACGCGCGATAAACGCTCTCCCAGAAATCTGTCCCCGACAGCTCGAAGATTCTCTCCAGCACGCTTCGCGCTTGCGACTCGATCAAAGCGGATTCCTCCACGATGGCGCGAGAATCGACAAGATCCGGGACTCTGAAGCGCTCAATCACATAACGAACCGCACTCACCGCCTCGGCATTGACCTCAGGACGTGGCACACCGAGCGCTTCGTCGACCGTTTTGATGACAACCTTATCTGCGTCAATCACACTGGAAACGAGCGCCGACCCGGATATCAACGCCGCAGCACGCGGGCGATCCGTCGGGAACTGGCCCATCCACTGGTGGTACACCAACCGCGTCTGCATGTCGCCGAACCCGAATCTGTCGAGCAACTCGCGCGACAAGTGGCGAAGCACACGAGCCATTGCAACGTCCTGCACGAACGATCCAGTCTGCCCAAAGCTGAGTGCGAACGAGAGGACGCCCTGCTCGGCGGCCAGCAGCATCTCGACCAGTTCGATCACGACCACGATGACTGGTGGCACCAATGTCGCCGACAGCGGGCCGAAGCTCTCGCGATGTATCGGCCGATCCGGAGTCGAGTAGGTCGCGCATATACGATCGACGTACTGCCAGTGCAGCAGCGCCCTGTCCAGCGGAAACCCTTCGGAGTAGGGCAGGCAATAGCAGAGGCCACCGCCCTCGATCTCCACGATCCCGGAACCGATGGCCAGTTCCACGAGCAGCCGTGCGTCTGGTGTGCCGTGACGCAGACTCACCGGCTTATTGAGCCCTTCGTAAAGTCCCCGCGTCAAAATATGGCCGTGACACACGAGAGGGTACCCATTCAGGTACGGCTTGCCCTCCTCCTCGCTACGCCTGAGCAACTGTGCAGCGGTCTCGTACTGGTTGTGTCGAGTGCAGCTATCGATCGTGAGCGGCACGAAGTCTGCGCCCGCTTCGTCCAATGTGCGCGTCAAGCGAAGCTGATCCTCGAAGACGGGTGTGCCGCCGCGCGGTTGCAGCAGCGGCAGGCCTGCCGCGCGGGAGGCGTAGCGCACACTAGGGAACCGTTGCGCCGGCAGTCGCGCAAGGAAGGCCGCAACCTCGTCAACGTCCAGTTGGCCCGCCGACGGATGAGCAAGCACCTGCTGGCGTTGGCGGTCGATCGATCGAAGCCGAGCTTCAGGGGTGGGAAGTGCCATGCGCCAGATCAGAGAAGAGGTGGTCGATAGCCATGCCGATATCTGGCTTCTGGTGATAGACGCGGTCAAAACCGTAGCTCTTGAACAGCGTCTCGACATCTGTTGCGGGGCGATTTCCTACCACGACGTTGCCGCCTACATACAGGAGTATCTGGCTCAGTCCGACCTCCACGAATCGGTGGCGAAAGTCTGCGCACCAGTGCTCGCCCTCTCCGTTCAGCGATGAAACAAAGACGCCATGCGCATTCACTTCCAACGCCGACTGTACGAAGTGCTCCGGCCGATTGCGAGTCCGGAGGTTGAAGACATGACACCCTGACTCCTCAAGCGCAAGGTGCATGATTCGATTGCCAACGACGTGGATATCGTCGCCGATCACTCCGATGACGATGCGAGGACGCACGGATCAGGCGTTCTGCGCGCTGGCCGTAGGCGCGGCGGCAATTCCCAAGCGCTCGAACGCCTGGCTCTTGATCGACTTTCGATCGTGCTTGCCCCCGTTACCGAGAATGGGGAAGGTCCCGAAGTGGATCAGTGTGGCGGGCACCATGTGATTCGGCAATTGGGACTTCAGGAACTGCCGCAACAGGGCTTCGTCGATGGGCTTACCGTCGACACTTGTATAGGCGCAACCAATGTCTTCGCCGACACTGATGTTCGGGATCGCAAACGCGACCACCTCGGCCACGGACGGATGACGAAGCACTTCGGCCTCGACCTCTGTCGGACTGACGCGAAACCCCTTGGTCTTGATCATGTCGTCGGCGCGAGCGACGAAATAGATGAAGCCGTTTTCATCCTTGTAGACCTTGTCCCCGCTGTACACGAGCGTCTCGCCCGGAAACCGGGGATGCTGCCGGAAGGTCTTGGCGGTGTTCTCGGGGTCGTTCCAGTAACCCTTCGTGACGGTCGCTCCACGCTGAACCAGTTCGCCCACCACATTGGGCGGACACTCATCGCCCTGTTCATCAAGAACCATGACCTGGCAGTCCGGAATCGCATGACCTACTGACGCCGGGAACGCATCAAGCTTCTCCGGCGGCAAATAGGTCGCGCGAAAAGCTTCAGTGAGTCCGAACATCGAAAAGATGCGAGCGGCGGGAAAAGCGCCGCGCAAGTCAGCGATCATGTCCGACGACAGACGCCCACCCGTGGAACACACATAACGAAGCGACGAAAAGTCGAACCGCTTCGTGTCGACCTTGAGCCGCCGATCAAACATCTTCGTGATGAAAACCGGCATGACGGGAAGCGCCGTCACCTTCTCGCGCGCCATCATGGCAAACAGATCGTTGGGCAACGCCAGTTCATGGAGGATCAGCGTGCACCCTATGCGAATGGTCTGCCAGATCTGGTTCATTCCGTAGTCGAAATTGAATGACAGCATGCAGCCGATACGATCGTCTTCGCGGGTGTCGAGATACTCGGCGACGATGTCCGCTCCCTCGGCGAGATTGCGATGCGCGATCAGGATTCCCTTAGGCCGACCCGTCGAGCCCGACGAGTAGATGATTGCCGCGTTGTCGTTGCCAATGCGATCGAACGGACTGTTGGCTTGCGCGAAGCGGCGCAGATAGGGCAGATTCGGCCAGTCATTTGTCACAGGGCCGTGTCCAGTCACGAGACGAACACAATCCGCAAAGTCCTGGACTTCGGCCAGCCTGTCGGTGTCGGTGATCATCGCCGCCATGCCGGAGTTGTCGATGATGTGCCGGATGTTGGGCCCCTTGAGCCGAGGCAAGATCGGTACGACGACCGCATTGGCGAACAACACGCCGAGTATCGAGACGACCTGATCAACGGTCTTCTCCATGCAGATGCCTACTCGGTCGCCCGCTTGGATTCCAAGCGAATGCAGGCAGTTGGCCGTCGCCTGTGCCTCGTGTAGAAGCTCGGCAAACGTGATCGATCTCTCCGGAGAGATCAAGGCCACCTTGTCTGGCAGTCTCTGAGCGGTTTGCAGCAGGTAACGCGGGATCGACGCTGGCATGGTGCTAAAGGGGATAGGAGATCGGTCTTTGAACTAGCTTTTCTGTTCGGCTCGTCGCTTGTCGATCAACTCCGCAAGAGTCGTCAATCGAGCGAGGTTTTCACGTACCAGATCGTCTGCGTCGAGTTCGATGCCGAATCGCTCTTGGGCAAAAAGTGCCAGCGTCACGATATTGAAGGAGTCGAGCACTCCTGCCGTGAGGAGGTCTTGATCGGGAGCGATCGCGCCGGTGAAGCCGATCTCATCGCGAATGTAGGAGACGAGGACGTCGAGCGTTTCGTTCATGGCGATTCAGAAATCCCAGGTTGTGCCGGAACAGCTGAGGATAGTACGCGGGGGGACAGCCTCAACGTCACGCGTTGGTCCGAACGATGCGTGAATGCAATGTAGGGAGCGAGCGTCGCGAACATGATCTCGACTTCCCACAATTTCAGGAAGACGCCTGAACCGGCGCGCTTCCAGCCCAGGTGGGCGTGGGCTCGCCGCGATGCCGTGTTGAAGCGCGTCAGGCGGCTGAATGTGTAACGAATGCCTTGCGGCGCGAGCATCTGATTTGCCCCATGCCAAACGCCCAGAAAGCCGATGCCGAGCCGATGCTTTGGCATGACAAAGAGATCGAAATCGAAGATCGACGCGCTTGGTTCAGCGAGCACGTAAGTGCATCGGACTTCGTCCTCTTCATACCGATCACGGCAAAACCAGAGGTAGCCGATCAGTTCGCCGCGGCGATAGGTCCCAAGGCATCTGGCGTTCTGAGCGAACCGCAGCCGCTTGATCTCGTCCGTCGCCGGCATCAGTGCCACATCAGGGTGACCCCGACCGATCTCTTCAAAGGTCAGCCCCTTGCTGAGACCCGCTGGAAGCAGAGGCTTCCCGCCGATCGGCTGCACCATGAACTCGTAGACGAAGACACGCAGCCTCGGCGACAACAGCCCAAGGAGGCGATCAACCACATAGAGCGAACCTGCGAGCCATCCAAACTCCTGGAACGGGCTCGACACGCGCTTCCACCAGTCAACCTTCAAGTCTTTGCCTTTAACGACCGCGCCAGGAATGGCCCCAGACAGGGCGTCCCCGAGATCGACCGCGCGCGCCAACGGCAAGTATTGCATAGGCAGTCTGGGACCTAAGGGTGCACCATCCGCGAGACTGAAGCCGAAGTCGCTTCCTTTTTCGCCGACACACTCGATCGCCAGCGCGGCGCAGCGCGGCCCGGCGCCGCGTCGAAAGGGCATCGAACCTGTCAGTCGCGGGAGTGTCTTGACCGATGGCGCGGGCCGGCGCCGTGTGAACTCATGCCAGCTGTGAGATCAAAGTGCGACCGTTCGATGCCATGGTGACACAGTCTCACGCATCAGGCCGCAGTTCCCGTTGCCGCGGGGGGACGGCCACAAAGTCCCCACGCGCGCAGACAAAGAGCGGGATTAGCCAGCGAACTGCGCCTACGTCGTGCGCAGGAACCAACCGTTCGACTCGTACGCTGGGAAGTACACGACTCCACCCAGCGTCGGGACGAACAAGAATCTCCGGTAGACGCCGTTCGTCGCATTAGGTATCGAGCTCCCCCCGGTGACCGGCAACGTATCCACCGCGAAGGTCTGGGCATTGATGCGATAAACAGTGCTGCCTGAGTTCGACTTGCGGAACAGATAGGCGTCCAGCCATGGGTCATAGATCATCCCGTAGCCACCGCCAGATATCTGACCTGCAGCGGTGCCACTGAGCGACACCACCTGAAGCGTGTTGTTGGACAGGGTGAACAGATGCCGGTCGCCTTGGCCAGCAACAAGAAGGATCCGATTGCGCCTCGTATCAAAGGCCGAAGCGGCTTCGAAGCCGTAGGCAGACGTCCCCGTTGCAAGCGTGGACCAGGAGTTCGATGCGCTCGACCAGCGATAGACCGCATAGGCTCCAAAGGCATAAACGTCGCCCGTCGAAGGGTTCTCAACGAACGCCGTCTCCGGCAGTTGGACCGCATTGGAGGGTGCGTCTGGATACGTCCTCGCCGCATCCCAATCGTTCGCCGAGACATTGAATCCATCGACTGCGGAGGTAATGGATCCGCTGCCCCAACGCGACCCGCCGATCAGCATGATCCGATTGCGAACTTGGTTGAACGTCGCGCCGTAGTACGAGTGCCGGGAAGTAGGCCGACCGTCGGCGTAGTGAGTGACGCTCTCGCGAATCGAGGACACTGGAGTTGACGCGCGCCGTTCAGTCCAGCGGGGAGCAGCATCGGACAACCGGATGCTGTTGACCTCGTTGCCGGAGTAATCCCAGTGCCCACCATTGGCCGGCGAATACACGGTGGCGTCGCGCGGATCGACAACGAAGCTGGTCCAGGCGATGACCTTGGACGCCGGCCCGGTATTGCCGGGCGCACTGACGGTCATCGGTGCGTTCGACAGCGCGGAGTTGGGTATCTGCCGCCACTCTCCGACAGCCATGCCTTGACGCCAAGCCGGCATGTTCGCCTCCGAAGGTGGCGACGGCGGCGGAACAGGGGTCGGGGTAGGCGTTGGGGTCGGGGTCGGCGTGGGCGTCGGCGTGGGCGTCGGCGTCGGCGTCGGCGTGGGGGTCGGCGTCGGCGTCGGCGTCGGCGTCGGGGTCGGCGTCGGCGTCGGGGTCGGGGTCGGCGTCGGCGTCGGCGTCGGGGTCGGCGTCGGCGTGGGGGTCGGCGTCGGGTTCGGGGTCGGACCTGACGATGGCGGCTCAACGCTTGTCGCCTCAATCGAGTCGCCACAACCGACAAGTGCAAACAAGCCTGCAGAGGCCGCAGTAGATTTGATGAAAGTACGACGTTTCATTTTCAACCGATCCAACAGATTGCAGTCGACCAGAACGCGGTGACGGACTGCCAATGCCAATGATCACCTTGGCGTTGTCCAGACCACGCCGCACGGGCTAGCTTCTCAGAACTGACTCGATTATCGGATGGGTGTCCCGGGTCATCAGCCCGAAGCCTTGGTAGTCCGGTCGGTTCTTGTTGACTTGGTGCTGCTGCTGAAACGAGACCCTGCCAAACCGTCGCCGGTTGTGGCTGCGGCTACCGCAGCGCACCGTAGCGCACCGACGGGCGTCCTTCGATCACGGCGCCCATATCGGGCGCCAAGCCGACGTGGCCGTCAGTGACATTGAAGATGGGCACGCCCGCGGCCTTTGGAGTCGTTCCCGTTCGCAGCTGAGGTACGACACCCGCCACGTATGGCGTCAAGTGAGTGCTGCCTAACGTGACAGCGCTTGTGAACGGGTCGCTCACCGTGACGACATCGCCAAAGTGGCGGGCCGCGCTGGTCCCGAAGACGGGGGTTGTTGCGGTCAAGCCCGCGCGTGCCGCGGCAATGGAACCGAAGGAACCGCCCGAGTTGCTCCACCAGACCTGTCCGTCGGGGAACCAGGCGTTGTGCGAGAAGTCGATCGGACTGTTGCCGGCCGACTCCAAAGCGAGCAGTTGCCCACCCGAGCCGCGGTAGATCAAGAGGTTGTTCCTGAACGACCAGTTGCGAAGCGGGCCGTCGTTGAACTGCACCCAACCCCATCCCGTTCTGCCTTCAGTCCGCACAATCGTGTTGTTGTAGATGAGAAAGCCGGTATTCGTGTTGTTGAATTTGAATGGCCCTCGGAACGTGTTGATCACGATGTTTCGAAAGCTGTAGAGCGGACCGCCCCACAGCGGGTCCAGCGAGAGGAATGTCGCGGCGTTCGTGATGTAGTTGTCGTAGATGCCGAAGTTGCGCGTCCCGTAATCTGCTTCGAAGGCATCGTCGCCGGTCATGGTCACGCGGTTTCGATAGAAGTAGATGCCGGTCGATTGGACACCGTCGATCACGGCGAAAGAATCGCCAAACGCATCGAGCGTGTTCTCGAAAGCAGCGTTTCCCTGGCCGGGAAGCCGAATGCCGTCGTCGTTCCAGGTCAGATTGGAATCGAGAAACGTCGTCGTCCACTGGTTGTTTCCTCGCAGATCGCAGTTGTAGACGAGCGTCCCGCGCGTGACGCCACTTGCCACGACGCCCATGTCGACCCCGCGTACATCGAGGTCGCGCAGCGTGACGTTTTCCTGAACAGCACCGCTCCAGAAGGAAACACCCACCGAACTGGCTGCTGTACCGGAATCAACTCCCGTGCCTTGCAGCGTCAGATTTTCGACCACGATGTTGGAAGCAGCGCGGATCTGGAGTACGGCGCCCGATGCGCGCAGCACCGTTCCCGTGCGCGATTTGCCACGTATGTAGATGGGACGGCTGGCCGTACCGGACACAGCGACGAACAAGCCCGACACGTTGTAGGTTCCAGCATCAAGTTCGAGAACGTCGCCTGGCGACAAAGCTGCCAGCTTGGACTGCAGGTTGTCGGCTGGCGTGGCAGTTGCGGTTCCCGGTGGCGCACCGGCTGGCAACGCGCGCGTGGTCACCGACGTAATCATCGTTTGCTGCGAACGCCCAGGCTCATCGAGCGTGATCTCGACGCTATAGGTCGTGCCGGGAACGAGATCGAAGATGGCTCCAGCAAAGGCGTCGACTGGTCGTACTGGCGCGTTGGTTTCGCTCCATTCCGGGTGCACGCGCATCAATGGATGCGCGTCCTGCCAACTTGTTGCGCCGACAGGCCGATAACGCAAGAGCACACGTGAGCCTGCAGCCATCGTTCGCGTGACCGGCAGGTGCAGCCCGATCTGCTCGGGCGTCGAACGCTCCACGTTCAACTGCAAACCGTCGATTGAGCCGACGGGAGGAGGCGTTGGTGTTGGTGTTGGTGTTGGTGTTGGTGTTGGTGTTGGTGTTGGTGTTGGTGTTGGTGTTGGTGTTGGTGT